>Ga0209550_10003842_pt1 | contig 14250 bp, 14 predicted proteins | sample LauGreSuBDMM15SN_2_FD_187567 | JGI IMG/M metagenome (GOLD analysis project Ga0209550, IMG submission 187567) | Freshwater lake microbial communities from Lake Michigan, USA - Su13.BD.MM15.SN (SPAdes) (version 5) | ecosystem: Environmental > Aquatic > Freshwater > Lake | place: Lake Michigan...
TAAAAATACATGCCAAAAAGGGATTCATTTCCTATTTTTTCGCTGGATTACATCCAGCGTTATAAATAGTTAACCCCTTATCGGGGTTATACATTATATTCTTGTGGTATAATTAAGACCAGTCAAATTGTTTTATATTAAATTTTAAATTTTTAGTTTAATCTAAACTTTTTTATTGCAGGGAAAAACGAGTTGTAATTGATTATTTAAACCATTTTTGAGCAGATGGATTGCGGTGTGGGCAACCTGGCCAACAACATGGTCTTTTTTTTCCTTCTACTATTTCTGCACATAATCGATTAATATGCTCTAATCTAGTTTCTGGCTTTTTGACAATGGTTGTCCAACAGATCCACTCATTTCGTGCAAGAGCTGTTAGCTTGTTCCATTTTTCTATGGTTCCTTGATTTGAAATCAAAGCAGCTCTTAAATCATCGGGCACTTCATGAACTACGCCTTCTGCGATAGGGGTATTTGTCATTTCATTTTAGATTTATTCGTCAAGAGAAAGCCAACGTTGCAGCTGGCTTTCTTTATTTAAATTGATACCTAGAATTGTTAAGTATAGTCCTAAAATTTTGACTTATTTTTTTACAAATTGCAAATCGGCACTTATTTTCACCTCTTCACCCAAAAGAAAACCACCCGTTTCTAGCGCAGCGTTGAAATTCAAGCCATAATCACTGCGATTAATTTTTCCGTTTATAGAAAAACCCATTTTCTCATTTCCCCAAGGATCTGTACTAGTGCCGCCGTATTCTACATCAAGTTTTATTTCTTTGCTGATGCCTTTGATAGAAAGCATGCCAGTTAACTCAAAATTTTCATCATCAATTTTATTTAAAGAGCTTCCTTTAAATGTCATTTCTTTATGATTATCTATATCAAAGAAATCAGCATTTTTTAAATGCGCGTCGCGGTTATCTTCGTTTGTGAAGATAGATGACGTATCAATCATGGCTGAAATAGTAGCCTTGCTAAAGTCTTCTCCGTCGATTTCTGCACTAAAATTTCTAAATTCTCCTTTAATATTCGTAATCATAAGGTGTTTAACCTTGAATCCAAGTTCACTGTGTGTTGGATCTAATTGCCATGTTGTTGCCATGATGTTTTTTTTTAAAATTAATAATTATTGTTTATTGTAAAATTTGGGTCAGGTTTAGAGCTATTATCTATTATGATTAAACGGTTTATTGCTAAAAGAACGTTTGAAATAACTATCCCTGAAATAACGTGACAAAGGTAGAATGATAAATCATATTATTGCTTGTTATATGTTAAGAAATAAAAATATAACTGTTCATTTGCGCTTTTTCAGGATTTCATTACAAAAAAAAAAGCGCTCTAGGAGCGCTCTTTAAATTCGTATGGCAAATCGTGATTATCTAATCACTAATCGCTTTGTAAACATTTGACCATTAACTTCAATTGAACAAAGGTAAAAACCTTCTAATAAATTCAAATTGTTTAAGTTCACTTGATTGGAAGAAAGATTTGTTTCTTCTTTCACTAGTTTTCCTGTAGTTGAGTACATCTTAATTGAATTTATTGCTCCGTTTTCAGAAAGAATGGTAACGTTCTGCGTAGCAGGATTAGGATAAATTTTAAGACCTGCTTCAATAACTGACAATTCATCAATTCCTGATTGACCATCTAAGTTAGTAGCGCGTACAATTCTTCTACAGAAATAACCTAAAGTTGAATCCATATAAGCCATTGACTTAGGTATTGACATATCTGGATTTTGAGCAATATTTGATACGTGCGCCTGTGTTCCTTGTGCAGCTGGTAAACCCAAGGCTAAAGCAATATAAACAGTTGTTGTTGAATCCCAGAAATCCCATGGAGAAGCTTCAAATGGATTTCCAGTTATGTAAGGAAATACATTATCAACTGGAGCTCCAATAGTTGTTCCACCAAAATCCATCATTCCTTGAGCTACTGCAGAGGCAGCCTGTGCTGCTAATGTATAAGTGTCAGTTCCGGCGTTAACTGGATCTAGTACAACATTATTTCCTAGGATATTTGCTTTTTGAATGACATCATAGCTTCCGCTAATATCTGTAGTTACCACACCAATAGATGCAATTGCAACATCACCTGTTGTATAAACAGCTACAGGATCTGTAGGACAATGAACGGCACACATTGGAACATCACCCGCTTCTAACCAACTTAAGTCACCAATTCCACCACCCATACTACAAACCATGTCAATATCATTTGAGTAACCTAAATTACTTTCCATGTTGTATACGCCACCAATTCCATCCCAGTCACCGATAACAGTTGTATCGATAAGCGCAACTGGATTTGAAGGGATAGTTAAATCCAAGAATTTTGGTAATTGTATTTCTGCTAATTTATCAACAGTAGCATAACCTAATGCAACCCAACCACCTGAACCTTGTCCGCAAAGAATAATTCGTGATGTGTCGATGCCCCATTGATTTCCGTTGGCATAATCTTTTCTGAAATAACGAACGGCACTTTTAGTGTCTTGAATCGCTCTATAAACAGCTTTCATTAAACTTGCTGCTCTTTCAGCTTGCGTTGGTAAAGTTGGATTCCATCCTAAACGGTATTCTAAATTAGCCACTGTATATCCTCTTTTAGCATAACTCTGACAAATTCTAGATGTCGCAAAATCATCACGCATACCAGTTGGATTGCCATTGTAAATAATTGGCGCAAACGTTCCCGTGTGAAGCATGATAATTAATGGTCGCTCAGCAATCGTATCCCCAGCAGGTTCATACAAATCAAATGCTAAAGCTGGAATTCCATTTGATCCTGTTGGGATATAAGGAAATCCTGCGGATGCTGCTAAAACAGAAAGATTGGTTGAATAAACAACACTACTATCAACTGTAAAATTCGCAAAAACTTCATCGATGTACCTTTCCTGAGAAAATGCACCGGTAATCATCATGAAACTAAAAATGAAGGGTAAAAGTATTTTTTTCATAAGTATTTATTTTAAAGGTTTAAGGTTGCTAAATTAATATTAATTATTAAATAATGCGATTTCTATTTTATTTTATCATTAAAATCAAAGGAAATAGTAGTATAAATGATTCTTCCAACAAAGGGCCCTCCAAAAACTTGTAATACTTTATTATTCAGTAGGTTGGACGCACCAATTTTAACTGTTAATTTGGCTTTAGCAATGAATTTATTTACTTGAGCATCTAACAAGCCATAGCTTGGAACGCTTCCAGAAAATTGAGGCGACCCTTCCGAATAGAAACCTTGAATCCATTTATAATTCACGTTAAAACCAAAGCCATTCCACTTTTTGATGGAAATATCTCTGCCTTGAAATCCAAGGTTGAATTTATGTTCAGGTGTATTGTAAGCAGGAATAATAGGGTCGTCTGATTTTTTTGTCAATGAATTCCATGAATAATTGCCATTCAATGCATAGTGGTTGCCAATATAATAGTTTAAGCCAACGGTAATGCCCTGCGTTGTAATTGACTCCTTAGAATTAGTTGCAATTCGATAAACATCATTGATTATGGGCGTATTTAAAGGCGTAACAAAAATATCTACCCCGTTAACATAGCCAATAAAATTCGTGTAATAGTTAAAATAGTAATTAACATCCAAATAGAATTTATTGAAAAAAGAACCTTTGTAGCCGATTTCAAAAGATTTTACTTTTTCTGGCGCTATGGGGTCTAAATTGAAATAACTCAGCGTATCTGGATTTTGCGTGTAATAGAAATCTCTAAGTGATTCTATGGTGACCAGTGAATCATACCCGCTAATGTTTCCAACAAGTTTAGCTCTTCCCACATTATAATACATGTATTGATTGAGCAAGGTCGGATTCCGGATCGCTGAGGTTATGGTTCCTTTTACAGAATGTTGTTTGCTCGGTTGCCAAATAAGCGATGCTGCTGGGGATGGTAAAAAATCAAAATTTTGGTTCTTATCTACACGAATACTCGCTTTTATTAACCATTTATCATCAGCAAAATGTTTTTCGATCCCGGCATAAATCCCAAATTCTTTATTCAATATACGAACACCATTTGTATCGCTAAAAAGTGATCCTTGCGATCTTGGGTTGTATATTCGGCCATTTCCACCAAAGGTAAAGGTTCCAAATTTCGATGGGATTATTTTTTCAGCGTGTAAATGATACAGTCCCGATTGATCTTGAATTCTAGAACCTCCTTCTAAAAAAGAGGTCTTCATGGTGATGTCAGCCATTAAGGAATCAAATCGATACGTACCTGGTTTGAAATAATCCAGCATGTCCCAATTTCCATAGGCGCTATTTGCGTAATTACTCGCTTCAGCATGCCAACTATACATCGAATCTTGATTTGCATCAATGACGGCTCCGATTGCTTCGAGATCAAATGGAACGCCAATTTGCGGTGTCCAGGTAACATTGGGATCTAAGTCTCTGACACGATCTACGATCTGACTTGACCAATATTGGCGATATCGCTCACTCCAATCCCAATCTTTCGCCGCAGCATCTTGCAGTAAAAAAGCAGTTAATACAGCATCGTATGATTTACCGGCATCTTCATTTGTTGCGTACGCACGAATAAAGAAATCATCTTTTTTGCGAATTTCTATTCGATTTTGAAAAAATAGAATGTCTTTCAAGCAGAATCGATTGTCACCTTGATAAACGGTTGTCCCTGTGCCAAAATTAGAGGCCAAAATGAATTCAACTTTCGGATTTAGCATGTAGTGCAAGGCAAACGAAGCTTTCAGGTTTTCTGTTTTATAATCGGCAATATCTTTCTCCCAATAGCCAGTGCGATGCCATCTCAATAAACCAGGTGTATTAATGACAGCACTTGGGTCGAGCGCATTGTTTATATTTCCATATAGGTTCTCATCCCCATAACGATTTACCGCATCATAGCCTCCTGGATTATTTTCATCCGTATCTAATCCTTCTACTGAATTGGCGTTATTCGCTTCCCAGTCATTTGCATTTAGGTAGGCGATGTTTATTTTAAAGGCAAATTTATCCTCACCGGCTTTATTTTTGAAAGCTTTGGCGTATCGAACTGCGTATTCATTTAACATGCGTTCGCCTCCTTTAATACTCGCACTAAATCCTTGGAATTTAAAGGGGCTTTTTGTTTGCATACTAATTACCCCATTGAATGCGTTGGGGCCATAAAAAGCAGAGCTTGCACCTGAGACAATATCGACTAATAGCAAATCTAATTCAGAAGCGCCTAAAAAATTACCAAGAGCGAAATTGAGTCCCGGAGAAGCATTGTCTACTCCGTCAATAATTTGCAAAGTTCGGACAGGCGACGTAGAATTAAAACCCCTTGTATTTACTACTTTAAAACCAATACTGGCAGAGGTTAAATCTACCCCTTTCATATGGCTTAAACCGTCATAAAAATCTAAGGCGGGCGTTGCTTTTATTTCCTTTAAGGTCATGGTTTCAACCGTCAAGGCTGATTCTTTTTCTTTTTCACTGGCAAAACTTCGAATGTTAACCGTATTAAATTGCTTGACATTATCAGGTTTCAGTCGAATCACCAAGGTATCTTGATTGGATGCGAGGATAGTTTCTACGTTAGCATAGCCCACAACCGAACTTTGTAAAGTGATAGGAAAAACCACGTCTACGTTAATTGAAAATTGGCCGTTTAGGTCGCTAATAGCCCCCTTATTCAAACCTTTTACTTTTACCTTCACATTTTCCAAAGCTTCCCCTGTAAACTCATCAATAACCTTTCCTGCGATAATGGTTTGCGCATTGATGAAACTGAAATTGATAAAAAAGAAGGCAAGAATTCCTATTCTTAATCTTATGCTAGTATTTAAATGTGTCGTAATAATTAGTCGGTTTTAAAAGGTAAATAATACAATTGTCAACTATATATTGTTTCAAATTTAACTAAATAAAATTTAATTGTTTGGGATCGGTATTAATTAAGGGCAGGAGTGAAGCCTATTTTGACTTGTGATGCTAACTATTGTAGTTGCGATTGGCTGCTGCTATTTTACTCAACTAATTGTTAAGGCTTTCAAACATACCTCTTCGATGTCTTCTTTGGTAATTTGTAGGTGGGTAACCATTCTGATTAATCCTGGACCAAAAGCGATAACTTTAATTCCATTTTTCGCTAATTCTAAAATAAGTTGGTCTCTTCTTTCCATTTCAGTCAACTGAATGATGACAATATTGGTTTCAACGGGAACAATATCCGCCACCCAAGCACATTTTTTCAAGCCAATTTCTAAAAGTTTTGCGTGACTATGATCGTGAATTAGTCGGTCAACATTGTACTTAAGCGCAAATAATCCTGCTGCGGCAATAAACCCTGCTTGTCGCATGCCACCGCCAAAAACTTTCCGAACCCTGCGAGCTTTATAGATGAAATCTGCTGAACCAAGTAACAAAGAGCCTACAGGTGCACCGAGTCCTTTGGATAAACAAATTGAAATAGAATCAAAAGGTGCACAATAGGTATGTGTATCAATTCCGTTAACAGCCAAAGCGTTCATTAAGCGCGCTCCATCCAAATGCAAAGGGAGATTATTTGCTAGGCAAACTGCTTTAATTTTTAATATTTCAGCGAAATCATAGATGGCTCCACCACCTCTGTTTACGGTATCTTCAATTGAAACCAATTGAGAAATTGGGAAATGCACGTCGTGAATAGGGTTGATGTATTTTTCAATTTCAGCGGCGGTAATTCTACCTCGATCTCCGCGTAAAAGTCTTACGGAAGCACCAGAATTTCTGGCAATGCCACCGCCTTCGTATTTATATATATGGCTTTCTTCGTGACAGATTACTTCACCACCTGGTTTAACGTGCACATTAATGGCTATTTGATTTGTTTGGGTTCCCGAGACACAAAAAAGTGCTGCTTCTTTCCCAAAGTATTGCGCGGCAAAAGCTTCCAATTCATTTACGGTGGGATCTTCGCCAAAAACATCATCTCCAACAACTGCTGCAGCCATTGCTTTTATCATTTCTGGACAAGGTTTTGTAACTGTGTCGCTGCGTAAATCAATCATCTTGCGTATTTTTGATTCAAAGTTAAAAACATTTGGCTGATTTAATTCCATACTTTATAATCTCTCTAGTTGCTTTTGGTGCCGCTACCCTCACTTTTTTCTCAGGTTTTGGTTTAGGCACCTTGCTATTACCTGCTTTTGCCCTTTTTGTTGAACTAGAAATAGCCATTGCTATGACGGCAATTGTTCATTTGGCAAATAACTTGTTAAAGTTTGGATTGGTTTTTCGTGGAATTAATTTACAAATCCTATTGTATTTTGGGGTAGGGGCCATAATCGGTGCAGGAATAGGGGCTTATATTTTAAGCGTCATTAGTGGTTTTGGTACTTTTTATCAAACAACACTTTGGGGAAGTTCAAAAAGTGTTAATTATGTTGAATTTGTACTTGGAATAGTGATACTTTCTTTTGCCATCATTGAATTTAACTCTAAAATCAGCATCAGCAAAATTCCTTTAGCAGTGGGTGGTTTTATAGCTGGTTTTTTCGGAGGATTGTCAGGGCATCAAGGCGCATTACGCACTGCATTTTTAGCACACCGTGCGCTAAAGAAAGAAGTTTTTATTGCTACAGGGGTTTGTGTTTCATTATTAGTTGATCTTACGCGGCTTATTTTTTACCGGGTACAACTTTCTGATATTTCAATCCCTTATTCATTGTTGGTAGTTGGGATTTTAGCTGCCTTACTAGGTTCTGTTTTAGGGAAAGTACTGTTTGCTAAAACAACGATGAAGTCCATTCAAAAGATTGTTTGTTTCGCATTATTACTCCTTGGATTGAGTATTTTATCTGGCTTGATCTAAGGCTTTTTTTTCTTGCCTTTTTTTCCTTTTTTATCTTTCTCGTTGATCACATCTTGAATATCGTCGTCTTCTGTACCCTCTTTAGCTTTCTTTTTATCTTCCTTTTCTTTTGCTTTATTCAATGCTTTATCAAAGGTGTAGGTTATTTTTCCGTAGTCATCTATTTTTTGTTCGCGAATAATTTCACCCGCTTTATAGATAATCTGATGTTTTAATTTTCCATTTGGATAATTTTCAATGAATTCACCTTCGGGAATATTTTTCTTGTAGGATTCTTTTTTGAGTAATCCACCCTTATCGTCGTAAAGAATAAAAAGTCCATCCTTTAAACCGTTATTCCAAGTTTCTACTTTCGCTTCTTTACCATTCAAATGGAAATATTTCCAAACACCGTGATTTTTTCCTTCTTTGTAGTTGAGGTCGATTTCAATTTTTCCTTCTTTGTCAAATGTTCTGTGTGCTCCATGAAGTAAACCATTTTGATAATGCACCACCTTTCCCAATTTTCCTCCGGGATAATATTCTCTTTGTTCACCGCTCTTCACATCATTGATGTAATTTTCGCTGGCTAGGCTATCCCCATTTGCTTCAAACCATAAAAATTGGCCGTTCTTTTTGCCATTCAAATAATTACTTTCACTGACAATTCTTCCCGTGCTATCATAGTAGATTAAAAATTTTCCATTTTTCACTCCCAATGTATGATTTTGAATTGATTGAATGCAGCCTGATTTAAAAAAGGATGTGTCAGAACCTTCTCTTTTACCGTTTTTAATGGTGATTCTTTCCATCAACACATTGTTTCGGTAACAGGTCTCGCAGGTTCCTTCAAATCGTGTTCTATAATCTGATTTTAAGAAGTAGGTTTGCGATTCCTCGTCAAAAGCTAATTTTTCATACGCATCTACATATAACCTGCGATCACACATTCGCTTTTTTGCAAAACAAGTGTTTTTTTGTGCATTCCCCCCTGTTGAATAAAACACGCAAAGTAGGATAATTATCTTAGTTTTCATCTTTCATAAGTTTGCTTAAGCCTTCTCTCATTGTTCTTGGAATTTCAATAGATTGCTGTTTTGCACTATTAAAACATACCAGTGTTGATCCACCGCTTGTATGTTTTTTTCCAGCAATTTCTATAGAATAAGTTAAGGAAAAACTTTTGTTACCAATTTCTTCAACAAAAAGATGAATAGTAGGCTGATCGTGTAATAAAATTGGTAGGTGATATTCCACATTATTCTTAACTAAAAGTACCCCTTCGTTAAACCAATCCCATTTAGGACCAACCAATGCCGTAAAATAATGAATCCTAGCCATCTCAAAATAACTTAGATAAATTACATTATTAACGTGTCCTAGTATATCGAGATCAGAAAATCGGACTTGAATTTTCAATGGTTCTATTTTCATGTATCTAATTTTTCAAAGCTTGAATTTTGGCTAATAAACTCAGGAACTAATTCCTTCATTTTTTGTACAATTTCCTCGTTGTTTTGCTGATTGAATAAGTTAATTAATGCTTCTATTTTATCTGACAGGTCCACAGGATTTTCACGTGTATTGGCAATTAATATCTTCGGATGGTGGGTAGGTTTTGTATTCTCCTCATCGGCTAATAATTCTTCGTAAAGTTTTTCCCCAGGACGAAGACCGGTGATTTTTATAGTAATGTCTTTGTTTAATTCAAGGCCACTTAATTGAATCATTTTCTTAGCCAAATCAATAATTTTAACGGATTCACCCATATCAAACACAAAGATTTCTCCGCCATCACCAATAATAAACGCTTCCAATACTAATTGACACGCTTCTGGGATGGTCATAAAAAAGCGTGTAATCCGCTCATCAGTTACTGTTATTGGTCCACCATTTTCAATTTGTTTTTGAAACAATGGAATTACGGATCCATTTGAACCCAAGACATTCCCAAATCGTGTTGTAATAAATTTGGTAGAGCCAATTACATTTTTATGTTGTGCATACATCTCAGCAATGCGTTTACTTGCACCCATGACATTCGTTGGATTTACCGCTTTGTCTGTTGAAATAAGTATAAATTTCTCTACTTTATTCGACAAGGATAAATCAACTAAGCACTTTGTACCTAAAATATTGGTATTCATTGCTTCAGAAGGATTAGACTCCATCAATGGAACGTGTTTATACGCCGCAGCATGAAACACGATTTGTGGATGATAGGTACTAAAAACGTTTTCCATTCGATGTTGTGAACGAACGTCCCCGATGACAAACTCAAGAATGGTACTTGTCTCTAGTAATCTCAGTTGATTTTCCAATTCGTACAATGGCGATTCCCCTTGGTCCAAAAGGATGATTTTTTTTGGGTGAAATCTCATTAATTGAAAAACAAGACCACTTCCAATAGACCCAGCTGCTCCTGTTATTAAAACTGTTTTATCAAGAAGTGCAGCATGTAATCCTTTTTGATTTAAGGCGATGGGAGTTCTTCCTAATAAATCTTCGATCGGAATTTTTGAGATTTGTAGCGCACTTAACTCGCCATTCACCCACGTTTTAGGGTCGGGTACTTTTTGAACGGCGATATTCACTTCAAAACAACTTTCAATAACTTTTTTTAGTTCAATGGGACTTGGATTGCGAATAGAAATGATTAGCTTATTAATCGCTAATTTTTGGTGGAGTTCATGTATTTTATTGCTTGAATAAACTGTTACCCCATCGATTCTATTGCCTACCAACTTTTCATTATCGTCTATAAATCCAAGTACCACTTGATTGTTTCTAGTATCATTTTCGATTGTTCTTTTGGTAATCATCCCCATTGTACCAGCGCCATAAATCAATACATTTTCTTTCGTTTGTTTTGATTTAATAGACTCTAAGTATAATAGTTTGATTACAAATCTGCTGCCTACAATAAAAGAAAGGCTAAAAATAAATTCCATTATTAAAATGGACATGGGAAAAAGGTAAAATCCGTCTATAAAATTCTTTCGTAAAACACTACAGAATAAAAAAATCAAACTGCAAGTGACGTTCGCAATTAAGATCCGTTGGAGATCTTGTGTGGAGGTATACCTCACTAATCCTTTGTGAATTTTAAGGAAGTAGAATACGAAGAATTTCAGTAGGAAATAAAAAAGTATAGATTTTGATAATACTGCCCATTCGTTTTGAATGGTTGTCAAATCAGTATTTAAATCAAAACGAATTAAGTAGGAGAGAGCTAAGGAAAAACAAGCAATCAATAAATCAATTAGCTGAATTATCCACCTTGGTGTTCGTGCCCTAAATTGAATCATATACAAAAGTATAAATAATCAGCACAGAAGCACAAAATTACGTTGCAAGAAATAGAATGTTAATTAGTTAAGAATTAACAAAGATTAAAAGCGAACAACTTGAAGTTTATAGTCCGTTAAAATTTGTTTGTATTGGCCATTCACTTGGTGATCCCAAATCTTTAAAGATGGATGAGAATCAACATCACAGGTACCTTCTAATTTTTCGTTAGCTTCTATTTCGTAACTGAAATTATATTCTTCATTGGGACAAGTAACACAGATGTTATCGTAGTATAATTCGTGTTTAGCCTTTAGATTTACTTTTGTGGCAGTTTCATTTTCGAAAACCAATAATTGATACACCATGTTTTCGTTTCTTTTTGCATCAAAGCAATTAACTTCTTTCGAAGAAATTTTAATGCCACTTTCATTATAGATCACTTTTGGTGCAGATAAAGTAGTGGTAATTATTTTTTGAGAGTAGCTAGTTAATCCAAAAAATATTACGAAGAAACTAAGAATTGAGATTTTGTACATAAAACGTTTTTTAAAGATTAGGTCACAAGGACGGATAAAATTAATTATTTGTTGCGTTGATTTCATAAAATTATTGAATAAATTTGATAAAATTGATGAATTGAAAGAAATAGAGCGAAAATTTAAAGTTAACGTCACACTTATGGGTTTTATTGGAGAGATTATTCCAAAAAACATTGTTCAGGGGTATATATTTAGTACACCCACTTTGAGCACGCGTATTAGACGAATGGATGACATAGCATTTTTAACCATAAAAGGTGGCGCCGATCCGCTTTCACGTGATGAATTTGAATACGAAATTCCAGTTGCTGAGGCAAACGAAATGTTGGCATTGTTTTGCAAAAAAATACTAAAGAAAAAAAGATACGTCCTTGTTCAAGATGAATTATGCTGGGAAATCGATGTTTTTGAGGGGAAATTGGATGGCTTAATCATTGCGGAAATTGAGATTCCAACTATTGAAACTTCTTTTTCATTACCCGATTGGATAGGAGAAGAAGTGACAGAAGACCCTCAATACCTCAATGTAAATTTAATAGAGCGGTGTTAATCTTCTTCGCTTGTAATTGGTTCATTTAATAAATCAAAGACCATATTCCCAGAGATAACTGTAAAATACTCGTTGAATTCTATTACAGATGAAATAGTAGGCCAAATCTCTTTTATTGGGTTAATCGTTACAAATTCACTTTCCACTATTTTTGAAAAATAGCTTGCAATTATGGTTTCTTCCTCCCAGAAATCTTCTTCAATTAGATAGATAGAAGGCTCATCGTTTTGAAATAATAAGTTATCTGCGGCGCAATTTAATTTTGCCCAATCCCAGAATTTCAATCCAGGAAGAACAGAAATATATCCTCTGTTTACAATTTTCATTTTTTTATAAGATTAAATTTATTTTTTTGAAAGCGATACCAAAGGGCATTTTTTCCCGGTTGTTGGACAATTAAAAGTTGCATTGAATCTTTTGAGAAAGTTGATTTCTCAAAATTCATCCATAATTCTTTAGTCAAGCCATGTTTGCTACTGATATATGAGATTGATTTTTGATTAATAAAAATAAGAGAGTTTTGTTTTTCAGATTTAAAGGATTCATACATTTTAATCGAATTACAATTATTCCCAAAACAATCTAGCCAGTTGTATAACGCGTTTTTTGTTGTGGTAGAATCCTTAAAACTCCAACGGAAATGTAAAATGCTATCGTTTTCAATATATAATTTATTCTTAATAAAACTTTTAGCGTTGAATCGATCGATGAAGTGGCGAGTAAAAGATGGAAATATGCTATCGAATTTAATCTTAACACTATCACTTTGGTAGCGCTCTTTCCAAAATAATAAAGAATCTGGCACAGCAACTACGTTGACTTTTTTTTCGCTACTTCTCTTTTTTGATGGGTCGAATTCTTTTGTTTTTTCACTGACGTTTGATGTGCATGCCATTAATAAATGCAATACGAAAGCGATTGTAAAAAAACTTACCTGTTTCATGAATACAAATTTAATCATTTGCTTGTGTAAGGATGAAATATTCAAAGAGTTTTATTAATTTTGATGAAAAATATACGCTATGAAAATCATTCTTATCTTTAGTTCAATAATTTTAGTTCTCACTTCTTGTGGGATGAAGGTGCCATATACTACTTTAATTAAAGAAGAATTTGGGTTAGATTCTGAAGAAAAAATGGCAAAAGTTCAGTTCTTTACTTCGGGGACTATCATATTGAATCAAGAATTAAAAGCTGATAATCAAGTTACTACGGAAAATGGAGCACTCGTTTCTAGCTCAAATAGTGAAAAAGAAACTATTATTATTCCAGCGAGTACGAGATGTCTTTTTGATCATTTCGGTGCTAATGATGAAATATTTGTTCGTTTTGAAACGGGTGCAGGAAAAGTAATCAGCTTTAATACTAAGTCATCTGCTTCAAAAAATTATACTCTTAATGTGGATTGGACTCAAAAAGGTGGCCCAAAAATTAATTATGGTGATAATGTATATAAAATAGACATGTCGAAGGGGTCTCCTCGAGCAGCAATTTTACAGGTTGTTAAAAAGAAACTTGATAGGGTTAAACGAAAGGAACGCGTAGCAAAAGGCTTAAAAGTTTAAGTATCTTTGTAATGAAACAAATCAACTGCTCTCTGCTTCTAGTTGTAAGTTTGATTTGCTATACACAAGTATACGGACAAGCAGGTGCTTTATGTCCTTCACTCCAAGCGGGTGTTAATCAGACTTTATCTTGCAATCAATCTTGTACTACCTTAGATGCATCCTTTATTGATCTTCGCGAAACTACTAGTTACAATGTTGCATCAATCCCACACACACCACCCATACTTTACAATGAACCCTTAGGAAATGCTTTATCGGTTAATGCGGGAGATGTTTGGAGTTCTGCCATTAACTTGCCTTTTAATTTTTGTTTTTATGGGGTGAATTACAATTCAATTTTAGTTGGTTCAAATGGCAACCTAAATTTTGATTTAGCCAATGCCAGTGGAATTTCCTCGGGACAATTTTCAAGTAATTGCCCTTCTCCAGCCTTGGCTCCAGCCGGAAATATCTTCGGAGTTTACCATGATATCGCTCCCTCTGTTTGTGGTAATATT
>Ga0209550_10003843_pt1 | contig 14247 bp, 12 predicted proteins | sample LauGreSuBDMM15SN_2_FD_187567 | JGI IMG/M metagenome (GOLD analysis project Ga0209550, IMG submission 187567) | Freshwater lake microbial communities from Lake Michigan, USA - Su13.BD.MM15.SN (SPAdes) (version 5) | ecosystem: Environmental > Aquatic > Freshwater > Lake | place: Lake Michigan...
GTATAGTATCATCCTGCTGCACTGACCTTGGTTGTGAGGACGCGTAGCATGGGAATCTAGGTTTCGTCATTTTAACATCGCATCAAGTACGCGACAGGTTGTCCAGCCGAGCATCTTCCTACTTCCAGGAATCCAGCGTTCCTGAGACCGTAATACACACATCGAATTCCTGCGGACACCGGTACGCCCCCGGTGTCTTTTTACAGGTACTGAGCAATTACTTGTGTTCGATGACGTATATCAAATTTGAACTTGACGAGTTACTTGTTTGAGATTGAATCTCGCAAGTTTTTGATAATGCCGCAAGTGGCCTTCTTGCTCATACTCGCGCCGATTGTCTTCGGCCTGCGCATCAAAAGCAAAGGAGAGGAAGACAGAAAGGTGCAGCCCAGTGTACAACGCGCCGCCAGCCACGTTTCCGACGCCTCTGATATCGCTGCGGAGCCCAGTACGCAACGCCACGTTTCTGGGTCCAGTAGTGCTTCCAAGTTGTCGGCGGCGGCGCGGCCAACGCTGCTCGTTGTAGGGTCGCTCAATTTGGACATCATCATCGAGATCGATCGGCTTCCTGCCAAGGGCGAGACAGTCGTCGCACGCAAATCGAATGCGGAGACTGCACTTGGCGGCAAGGGTGCGAATCAGGCAATTGCAGCCGCACGGCTCGGGGCGACGGACGGCCCGATCTGCGAGTTCGTGTGTAACTTCGGCAACGACGCGCACGCACAGCGAATGGAGCGCATTCTTGCCGCCGCTGGCTTGCGTCTCGATGCCTGCGCACATACGGAGGCGAGTGCCTCTGGCCAGGGCATCGCGATGCTCCAGGATGGAGGCGCTGTCTCCGCGATCGTGCTTGGCGGCAGTAACGATGACTGGACGGACGAGCGCGCGCGTGCACTGGCTGGTCGTGTGCGTGGCGCATCGGCACTTCTGCTCCAGCGCGAAATCCCTGAGAGCGTCAACACCATCCTGGCCGCTGTGGCCCACGAGGCAGGCGTGCCTGTGGTCTACGACGTCGGTGGCGCTGACCGACCGATGCCCGACGCCCTGCTCAAGCTGATCACATACATCTGCCCGAACGAAACGGAGCTGAAACGACTCACCTCAATGCCCACGGGCAGCCGTGCGGAGGTCATCGCCGCCGCCAAGAGCCTGCAGGCACGCGGGGCGGCCAACGTCCTTGTGACCCTCGGTGCGGACGGCTCCCTCCTGCTTCGTGCGGATGGTACTCTGATCGAGCAAGAGGCTGTGCCCATCCCGGGTGGCAAGATGATCGATGCCACTGGGGCTGGCGATGCCTTCCGGGCCGCTTTTGCCATCGCGCTCGTCGAAGGGCGAACGATTGCAGAGGGCATGCGATTTGGAGCGGCCGCCGGTGCAATCGCCGTGTCTCGATTCGGTGCGGAGCCGAGCTTGCCTACCCGCGCGGAGGTCGAGGCGCTGCTGGCAGGCAAGCCACTGCCGGCTCGTGCCACTCCCGCCCAACCAGCGACAGCGCTGCACACGCCGCCAGCGCTACGGCAAACCAAACGGCCGCCGCCGCCGCTGCATGGCGACTTCAGCGAGACCAGCTGGGCGGCGTCCGCGCGCGGCGAGTGCCCCCTGAGTTTTGGCTCCCGCCTCAACTCCATGAAGGACCGGCCCGAGCTGTGGAACGGCCCACTGGACGTGCTCGGGCTCATCGCTCGCCAGGGTCACGTTGAGGGCCTCGGACTTGTCGACTTCAACTTCCCACAGCACCTACGCAGCCTTCAGCCTGAGCAGGTGACAGGCGCGCTCGCCAAGGCTAAGCTGAAGGCGGGCGCCATCTGCATGCGCTATGAAAAGGAGCACCAGCTCGGCGCGCTCACGCACCCGGACCCAACGCTCCGGCGTAAGGCCATCGAGCTCACAAAAGAGGGAGCCCGCTGGGCCCAGCTGCTCGGGGCCAACGAGCTAGTCATTTGGTCAGCCTTCGACGGGTACGATTACCCGCCACGGCGCGCATGCAAGTGCTCATCACGGCGCGCTCACCCCTTCCCCACAGGTACGATTACCCGCATCAGGTGGACTACCGCGCGATGTGGACGCGGATCGTCGAGGCGTTCCGTGAGATCTGCGACGCGTTCCCGACGCTGCGTGTCTCGCTCGAGTGGAAGGGCACCGACGAGAATACGCGCATGTTCGCCGTGCCCTCGACGGGCGCCGCGATGCTGCTCGCACAGGAGATCGACCGTCCCAATTTTGGGCTGACGCTCGACATTGGGCATATGCTCATGGCGGGCGAGAACCCGGCACAGAGCGTGGCGCTCGTCGGCTCGGCAGGAAAGCTGTTTGGAGTGCAGCTCAATGACGGGCACTCGAAGCTTGGGGCTGAGGACGGCCTCATCTTCGGCTCAGTGCACGGTGCGATGGCGCTCGAATTCGTCGACTGGCTACATCGGGTGCGCTTCGACGGCCACATCTACTTTGACACCTTTCCTAGGAATGAGGATCCGGTGCGCGAGGCGGCGTACAATATCCGAAGGGTCAAGCAGCTGTGGAGGCGCGCCGCCATCGCCCGTGCCGCCGGACTCGATGCGCTCCTTGCCAAGCACGACGCCATGGGCTCTCTCGAACTGTTCGAGCAGCTGGAGACGAGCGGCTGGAAACCACTTGCAGCACCCGCCGCAGCCGGGGCGTAAATGACGAGACCCGCGTACAGGTGGAACCCAGGCGAGGTCGGAAGCCGTGTGTGTGACGGCTCCCACGGCGTACTGGCGCCGGGGTGCCTGGACTGCCGGTGCGGGTGGACCACGGAACCGGACGAATTAAAGCGTAGCGTAGGCGAGGTGTAGGAAAGACGATGCAGCGGATCGGCGGCTTCTAACACTTTAAGTCTTTCGTTTACAGCGCCGGGTAACTATACCGGCAAGCGTAGAATAGCAACGGGGCGGGGCATAGCGCGAATAAACTCACCGCGCGGGTCGCGGTGGTCATTTCGGAGCTGGGGGCAGCGCCCGCCATCCCCTCACCCGCGAATCATCTGTACTACCCGACCGAGACAGCAAAAGCTAGAATATGAATCGCCGATCCAACGCATCGAAGTCGTCGACCAGGTCCATGAGAGGCTGAATGCCCGTCTTTTCGCAGGGCTGCTCCGCAGGGACGACCGGAAGCTTGGCATTGACTGCGTTTCTGACAGCGACGACGAGCATGTTCGCTGCCTGCGCAGATTTTATGCCGGAGATCGAGTCCTCGAATGCAACGCAGCGCTCGGGCGCAACGCCGAGCCGTGAGGCAGCTTGCAGGTACGGATAGGGGTGTGGTTTATGGTGACCTTGGTTCATCTCCTCGTCGTCACCCGCAAGGATGAACTCGAAGAATGAGCTCAGGCCGAGGTGCTCGAGCGCCTTGACTATACACGAGCGACTCCCAGACGATACGACTGCGCATCGCACGCCTTGCTCCTTGAGGTACTCCAGCAGCCGCGCTGCGCCTCCCGTTGCCTGCAGCTTACCCTCCTCAACAAACGTCTCAAAGATTGCCGCGCGTTGCTTGAGCAGTCCGTCGATGGTTTCGCCGGCGGCCAGTCGAGCTGGATCTATGCGAGCGGCGATCAGTTTGGGTGGCGATGTACCAACGCACCTTGTCTCCCATTCTTCCACGCCAATCTCCTTGCCGAGCACTTCACTAAACGCAAGCCGGTGAAGGGGCTCTGACTGAGCCAGCGTCCCGTCAAAATCAAAAAGTGCTGCGTCAAAGGCAAGGCCGCCACCACCACGGAGACGCCAGAGCGTGCTTGTTACAGCGGGTCTGCATGATTGTCCTGATAGAGCCGGTACGAGCGAGCAGAGCGAGCAGAGCACGAGCGACAGCAGGAAGTTCATTTGTGGCCCGCACTTGTCGAAGTGGGAAGTGTGAAAACCTCCGTGAACATGCCCTTCCGACGTTTCACTACCCGAGCCCGCGGGCAGAATCGGCGCGCGCGCGGTCGTACACTCGTACTCTTACTATTTCATGCTTATATTTAAGGGCCCACATTCCTACACCTGTTTGGGAACTTAAGCAGTGTGACCCTCTCTCTAGCCTATGCGCTATGGCTGACCCTCTTGCCGAGGCAGAATGCGCCGAGGCACCTTGAACGCGGCGTTCCCGCCGCTCCCGCTGGGCCTCGTGAGACTGTTGAGGCCAAATTGCCTCTGGCGGCTTCCCAACGGCACGGCCGCCGCCCGGCAGGCGTCGATCACCATGGGCCGGCTCGTGCCGTGGAGCACGCCTGCTTGCCGGCCGGATAGGAGGCCGCCGACGTTACACGCGCTGGTGCTGGAGCTCGAGGTGCTGGTGGTGCTGGTGGTGCTCGGCCGATTACCGAGGAGTCGTCCGCCACCGAGCCCACTGGTGACAGCGCTGGCAGATCCCAGCCCACGGCCGCCACCCAGCATCGGCCCGCGGCTCGCCCCCACCCCGCGTGACGCGCTTGTAACGGCGCTCGTAACGGCGCTCGTAGCTTGATGGCTCCTGGCAGCCCGCACGTGCTCGGCCTCAGACTCGGCGCCGCCCTCATCGCTTTCAGCCTTGTCCTCGTCCTCGTCCTCATCCTCGTCGCCCTCCTCCAGGCTCGCCGGCAGTGTGCCCGCCTCACCGTAGTGACTCACGAGGAAGCGCGCCACCTGCGCGTCGTGTTGGGCATGCTGCGCGCGCGCGAGCAGCCTGTCGAGATGGCGCGTCCACGCGCGTGCAGCGTGCCCGTCCTCGAGCGCCGCGAGCTCGTGCTCGCTCGCGCCACCGTGCAACGAGGGCAGCCTGCACGCGTCGGAGGCGGTGAGGAATAGGCTCGCGACACTGCCACCATCCTCGACCGGTAGTTCGCGCACGAAGGGGCTTGGAGGGCTGTGCAGGCCGCGAGAGAGAACGACCCCGCGCTGCGCACGCGTGACCGCCACGAAGAGTAGCCGGCGCTCCTCGCGCAGCGCGTTGGCCGCGTCGGCCGGTGTGAGGGCGCTCTGAATGCCCAGACGATGTGGGAACTGGCCATCCTCGACGCCAATGATCCACACCAACGGCCACTCGAGGCCCTTGGCAGCATGCACGGTGCTCAGCGTTATCGCGGGCAGTCGTGCGGCCTTGCCGCCGCCGCCGTCCTCGCCCAGGCCGATCGCGCCCAACAGGCCGCGCACCGCGCGCCTCGCGCCGCTCTCGTGCGCGTCGGCCGAAGCTGCTGCTGAGCCGGAGTGATGCAGCGCCGCTGTGAAGTCGTCCGTGAAGTCGTCCGCGAAGCGAACGAGCGCTTCGAGCATCTCGGAGCATCTCGGGGGCATCTCGGTGCGCCGGGCAGGGGCGGACGTGGGCGCCGCGTCGCGCAGCGTACCAGAGGCCGAGGCGGAGGTCAGGGCAGCGGCCGAGGCGCTGGCGGAGGCAGCCTTGGAGGCAGCCTTGGCCTTGGAGTTGACGACGCGGCCGGCGCCGGTCGCAGCAGACTCGGGCGCAAGCGAGGACGCTGCTGCAAATGACGACGACGCGCTCAACGAGGCACCATTCGCCTGTGACTGCAGCGCTTGCCGCAGGTCGAGGGTGGACTGGGTGTGGGCAGCAGCCTCAGTGGCGCTCTGCGTCGGCTCAACGGCCGCCTGGCTTTCAAGCCACACGATCACCTGGCGTACCAGAGGTCCGAGCTCCTCCGCGCCGCCGCCCAGCCGCCGCTGCATCTGCTCAAGAGAGCGCTCGAGGGTCTGCAGCGCGCCGATGGCGGCGGCGCTTGGCCGCTTGGCACTGGTAGGCCAACCACCAAAGTCGTACCGAGCGGCCTGACGAGCAACGTGCAGCACGGGCATGCCGCTCTGCGCCGCACGATCAGCGAGCGTCTGGACCGACTGCTCCCCCAACCCATGGCACCCCTTGGCCACGGCCTTGAAGGCGCCCACGTCCGATGGGTCGACGAGCAGGCGCAGGCACGCGAGCACCGCGCGCACCGGCTTGCTCTCGCCCAGCTTGGCGCCACCATCCCCTCTGGTGCAAGCGAGGCCTCGCCGCTTGAGCTCGTCCTCGATGGGGCGCAGCGCACGCGCCGTGCGACCCAGGATCGCAACGTCGGAGAGCGCGAGCGGACGGCGGTGCACCGCGGTCGACGGCGACAGCGGCGGCGTGCGGCCGGGCGCGGAGGCAGGCCGCAGAAGGCCGGCGAGCGCGCCGAGCGCCGTGTCGAGCGCCGCGTCGGTGGCGGGATCCCCACAGAGGAGCTCGAGATGGTGCGCCACGCCCGCCGCCTCGGCCGCCGCGTCCTCGTACACATGCATGCACAGCGGCACGCCCTCGCCATTGGCACTCACCAAATCGGGCACGTGTGCCGCGTGAGGGTCGCTAGGGACGATCTGCCCATCGAGCAGCAGGCGTGCGCGCAGGATGGCGACTGCGGCGCGGATCACGCGCTGTGTCGAGCGGTACGAGCAAGTGAGCGCCAGCCGCGTCACGGCGTGTGCTGGCCAGAGCGCCGCGAGGCTCGCGAGGTTGGCACGCTCTGCCTGGCGCCACGCGTAGATACACTGCTGCGGGTCCCCCACTAGGCAGAGGTGGCGGTGCGTGGCGGTGAGCGCGGCGACGAGCCGGCACTGGACCGCCGAAGTGTCTTGGAACTCGTCCACGAGTACGTGCTCATACTGCGCCGCCACGGCCCTCGACGCCGCCGTCGGCTGCTCGAGGAGCTGCACCGCCCGAATGAGCAGGTCCTCAAAGTCGAGACAGTTGCGCTCCGCCTGTCGCTCGATGTAGCGGCGTGTGAGGCGCTCGACGCGCGTGCGCTCGTCTGGGCTCATGTGATGCGCCTCGGCAAAGCGCCTCCACGTCGACGCGCCTGGCACCGTCGTCACTGCCGCCGTCGAGAAGGGTCCTGGAAGGCGCTGACCTTCGTCTAATACTGCCGTCTTACACGCTAGGATCGCCGCGAGCAGACGCCTGTGCTGCCCGACGCCGCTCGTGCTGCGTTCCTCGCCGCCCTCTTCCTCGTCCTCCTCATCGTCTTCGACAGACGCGAGCGGCCGCTTCCTGCCGCCGCCGGGCCCATCGACTTCGCCGCCGCCGTCGCCGTCGCCGCCGTCGCCGCCCGCAGCGTCACGCTGCAAGACATCGCAGAGCAGCTTGTGCTGCTCCGCCTGCTTGAGCAGGGAGAAGTCAGGGCGGACGCCGACCTGCGAGCCGCGCTCGCACAGCAGCTGTCGGCAGTACGCGTGAAAGGTCTTGGCCGTCACGCGGACGCCACTGCCGCCTAAGTTTATGCGGGACACCAGCTCAGCAGATGCCTTGTTGCTGAATGTGAGCACAAGGATGCGGTGTGGAGGCACGCGCTGCACGTGGCACAGGTGCTCGACGCGGGCCTGGATGACGCGCGTCTTGCCCGAGCCGGGCCCAGCCTCCACGATCAATAGTCCGCCGGCGCTGTGCTCGACTGCAGCGCGCTGCTGCGCATTGAGCACGATGGCGGAGGAGTAGCCGGGCGGCTGTGGAGGCGGCAGTGTCGGCTTTGAGGGAGGAGCGGCTGGCTGTGGCGGTGCCATCGCTGCCTCAGGGAGCGGTTCTGAGGCTGCTGCAGCAGACGGCTTTGGCTTGAGGAAGCCTGACAAGCCCAGCTGGCGCATTGGGCCGAAGGAGTCGAAGAACTCGTCTAGGTCAAAAAGCCGGTCGCGAGCGGGAAGGCTTCACAGGAAGAACTGGACTGTTTCGCGCAAGGCAGAGTGGAGAGCGGGGGGTGTTCTCAAGGCGCGGCCTCGGAGGCGCGCCTTGATAAGGAATTCATTTGCGGTTGGAATGAATGAAGTCACAGGCTGGCTTCCGCACGACGCAATTAAAACGAATGTGCCCCAACGGAAGCGCAGCAGGGGCGGGGGAAAATGAACCCTATTATTCACAGTTGACGCAATCCTTCACACCTCAGGAAATAGTCCGCGGCCCCGATGCCCACGCTGCGACTCCATGCTCCAAATCCTGTGCGTTGCTCTTGCTCTTCACGACCCTGGTCTGCAGCTGAGCAGGCGGGCGGCTCTGTGCGTGGCTTGCGTTGGTCAGCCCATCAGTACGCAAGCAGCCACGCCCATTCAGAAGGGAGCTCCTGTGTTTGGCACGGCGGAGAGTCGCACAGGTCTGATTGATGGTATCAAGAGTGCATTTTCGGATAAAACCGGCGAAATGCTCGCGGCGGACTACGCACAACACCCAGCAGACGTCAGCGGAGTGGGCCTGCCCAAGGCCTTCGAGACGGCAATGGATGTTGCAATCATCTTTCATGGCAGTGGTGGACCAGATAGAGAGACATCTGCTGTTCTGAACCGCTTCCGCGAGCAGGATTCTATTGCAGGACTGAATCGTGAAGTGATCGTGTTCAATTGGATGCCGTGGTTCACCTCCAACACTGACAGGCTCTCTTTTCAGAGCGCCAGCGTTGGCGACAGGCTGGGCCGCTCACTCGCTGAGAATCGGCGTCTTCGATCGCTGCATATCGTCGGCACATCCGCCGGCTCCTTTGCGGCGGATGCATGTTGCTCCGCTTACGTCTTGAATGCAGGAGGCCCACCAGCCCGTACTCGGGCGGCCGTCCGTCTCACCTTGGCAGACCCATTTTCCGCCCGGGACGGCGCCAATTTCCGAACGGGACGCGGTGCGCAATTCTTTGGCAAGGATGCCGACTTTGCGGAACACTACCTCAACACAGACGACATTGTCCCGAACACGGAAGTGCCGTTGCCACTTTGCTACTGCTATGACGTCACAGGCTGCGCTGAGCGGAAGGCATTCCCGCCACCAGAGAGGACGGGCGACCTTGTATACGATATCATCCTTCGGTCGCTTGGTGGGCACTCGTGGCCGATGGGTTACTTTGCTCGTCATCATGAGACGAGGCTTGAGGACACGGGCAGGATCATGTGGCCAACCCACACGGAGAAGCCGCGGGGCGCAGTGGAGAGGATTCTTTGATCCACACACACAGGGGGTCCGCGCGAATTCAGATAAAAGTCACTCCACATTGCGTAATAGTTCCCCCCCCGCGTCAGAACACAGTCACTGGAAGGTAAGCTTCTCCGATGCACGCATGGCTCCTCTCCGCGAACCATGCTGCAACTTTACCAGCTAGGGGCCGTGGCTGCGTTACCTTTGTGGTTGTAAGTGTACCGTATGACTTGCCACGCGGCGGTGCCTGACACCTTTGCTCTCCCCCACCCAGCTCCCCGGCTGCGACAGCGGACCAGACCTAAACGAGACGTCTAAGTTCAGGGTACCGGTGAAAAGACACCGGGGGGAGCCGGGACACACACGGGACACACACGGGACACGCGGGCGCACAAGGGCACACGGATCACACAGCATTTGTCACACAGACGAACCTCACAACCATCCAAACCCACCAACACACAACCCGCACGTCAGCGCGACGACCGAAGCCGCGGCCGACTCAACAGCCGCAGGCCCGGCTCCCCGCGGCCGACTCAGAATACAGTAAATCTGCGGCCAATCTGACGCGCAAAACTCGTTTTCGGGACGGACTGAGTGTGTTGAGACTTTGCTGACCCCGCGTGTGAACGTTAACACGACAGACGCGACAGCCGGTGCTACGGCACGCGTGTGTGGTGAGCCAAGAGGCCAGCATGGTTCGCGGTCTCACATATACCGTGCTCGCGGCATCCGTATTGCCGACGACAGGCATCGTGAGCCCGCTCCCGACGAAAGCTCAACTGCTCATGAGGACGCCGGAGCTGCGAAGCTCTGTGATGATGCAGTACGGCCAAGGCTACGGTCAGGGCTACGGTGCTCAGCAGTACGGTGCTCAGCAAAGCTATGGCCAGCAAAGCTATGGCCAGCAAAGCTATGGCGCCACTAAGACGCTCTGGACCCTTTCTGCCTTTTACGGCGTCGGCGGCAACAGCAAATTCACGGGCGCTGCTAACGTTGCACAAAAATACCGCATCCTTCCGTACGCCCTGGGCCCTGGAGATAAACAGTGCGAAAACAGGCTCCGAACCCTCACTCATGGCCCTTCAAGAACCCCTCACCCATCTTTCTGAAAGATACATGCTCTCCCTGTTCTGGCAGCGTGTTGAGTCGCTGGAATATGCTCTTCCCGACTCCGGTAGTGTCGCGGGTTCAGTGCACTGTGGAGGTCCTTCCCGACGGCACTTGCGTCCTGCACTCAAACGGCAAAAACCCAACGGGAGTGCGTTCGCAAGGCGGCCCGTGGGGTGGTTTGCAGAAAGGCCAGTGGCGGATGCTGAACAACGGCGACCAAATCAGCTTGGACTGCACGAACCCTGACGCTGCGGTCTTCGTTTGCCAGAATATGCCACAAGGACCGGGTGGAATGCAGCAGGGCTATCCGCAGCAGGGCTATCCACAGCAGGGCTATCCGCCCCAGGGCGGCTACCCGCAGCAAGGTGGCTACCGCTGATATCACCTAGTGCGAAAGCCGCGGCGGCTGGACCGAGAGCCAAGACGTTGGTTGTTGCGTTTGCCGTCTTGAAGACCTCCATCTGAGCCCTTCCGGCGTGTGTATCGTTTTTCGCAGCAGAACATGCAGAGAGTATTCAGCGCGTAGACGAGGAACAGACTTTTGCGCTCCCGAGCACGTACGTCGTACGAAAACTTGCACACACTCATTCACACCACGGAACTGGGAAGGGGGCGTGTGTGGAAAATGGACGCATCCGACGGGCGTCCATCGCGGGCTACTTTGGCGACGACGTCCGTGGCATTTGCGCCGATGCTGCTAAAGCTCGCCGGCCGTTGGCTATTTTCGACACCAGAGCTTGACCCGAGGCTGCTAGAGGCGATCACTTGGCCACTGGACCGTCCTGTGCCCGAAAGAATCGCATGTTTGTTTGGTGCCGATGATCCGTGGCAGCGCAATCGCCAAAAGCTGCTGTCACTCGCGGCATTCTTGAGCAACCAGTACACGGATGATGGTCCCTCTCGACAGGTCAGGACCACGGAAGCTACCCGTCAAGGCCCACTCGAATTGCAAGGCCCACTCGAATGCCGCAGCACCAACTGCAAGGGGCGTGGCCTCTTCGCCACGGAAGCGCTCACGCCGGGACAAAAGCTACTGCAAGAGCCCGCGCATGCAGCAGTGCTGTGGCCGTCGCACCATCGCTCGCACTGCCACTTTTGCTTTCGCCCGCTCTGCCACGCACGCACGGCCATTCTCTGCCGCGGTTGCAAGCTGGAGCGGTATTGCAGCTCGGCATGCGCAACGGCTGCATGGCGAGAAGGAGGCCACAGCCATGAGTGCGGCTCGCAGTGCCATGCGATCGCGCCGCGCACTGTCGTGCTCTGCGTGCGTGCACTAATATCCGACAACGACGGCGTTGAGCTATTAAGCTTACATGCCCACGATTCCCACAGCCCGCAAAGGGCTTCACAGCTTCGATTCCAGAGCTTCGTCTGGTTCCGCAGCCTGCAGCCTGCTCTCACGGCGCGCGGGCACACTGAGGCGACGTTGAATCGTCTCGTGCGCATCGCGCTCACCAACGTGTTCGCTCTCTCGACGGGGCGGCGCGAGGCTGAGGCAGTGTCATCGGCACCGGCGACGGCGGCAACAAGCGCGCCGGCGGCGGTGGTGGAGCCGATCAACGCCGCCGCGATCGGGGAGGCCTTCTTCCCTCGCGCCTCGCTGCTCAACCACTCATGTGAGCCCAACACGGCCATCTCCTTCGCAGGACGCACTCTGCAATTGCGTGCGGCAGTGGCCGTGGCCACGGGCTCTGAGCTCCTGACCAGCTACGGCCCTGAGGTGGGCTTTGGCTCAGCCGCGACGCGGCGCGCGATCCTTCGCGAGCTGTACTTCTTCGAGTGCCACTGCGAGGCGTGCGAGCGCGAAGGCGCCCGCGGTGACGACGGCGCACGCCCTGATCGTACTCAACACGGCGGGTGGCGAGAGCGTGAGCATGAGCGTGCACGGCGGATCGACCTCGAGGCGCGGCGAGCTTGCGAGGAGGGTCGATTCGAGGAGGCAGCGACGTTAAGCGAGGAAGCGCTGCGCGCGTTGAAAATGGTGCTCGCGCCGGGCAGCCCGGCCCTTGCCCATGAGGCCGCTAAGGTGGCACGGCTGCGCTTCAATGCCGCCGAAGATGCGCAAGGGGCGGCTCGGGCGGCCGCAGCCCTCGCGCTGGCGGCCACTTCCCTCGAGGAGTGCTACGGGGTTGATGCAGAGGTAAAGGAGCTCAGGCGATTGGAGGTGCTGTGCAAGAGTTCCAGGTAGTGACCCGCTGCCCTCCCATGGTTCCACATGATTGGTCCGAAAATTAGGCAAACGGCTCTACATGATTACCGAAAATTTATTATAGGCGATTCGCGATACCTTACCACGCGAAGATCAGAGCAAGAGAAGTCCTTCTCGTTCACTGCGACGAAACTCAAACTGGCAGTCTGACCTTGAGTCTGACAGACTGCTCTTGATGTTCTCATCGTTGAGCGACATAGAGCTTTCGTTTTCACGAAAGAAAGAGAAACGTAAGCACCTGACTTTATTTGACAGACTTGACTTGATCCTTGACAATCACCTTATTTGACAGACTTGACTTGATCCTTGACAATCACCGCAGTAAGTATGATCATCTCGTTTCCAACTTTCTCCAACGCTTCTGATGAAACGTCGGTTGGTTCTTTCTCCCACCTTCGTCCATGCCTCTCGCCCGCTTCAAGGAGCTCGCCGAGCTTGTCGTGACCGCCGACGACCTCGATGCTAATGCTGGCCAGCGCTCCGGCGGTGCAATGCGCTCCAGCGCCAAAGCCAACCGTTCTAACCGCCGCAAATCGCCCTACGCTGTCGCGGCCGCAACGCCGACAGCACCGTCTGGCATTTCCCCAGCACTCGCGGCGCTCGGCATGGGATCAGTCACACGTAGACGTTCAACAAAGTTTCGCGCGGCCGTGCTCGTGCCAGAGCCAGCCCAGCTCGTGGTGCCGGTGATGCACGGCGCGGGCGGCGCGCGCGGCCCTCTGGAGCGGCAGCTCGCCAAGGAGGCAAAGTTCTCATCCAAGCGTGCGGCCCAGTTGGCAAGGCTCAGCAGCTGCGGCGACGACCCAGCGCGCGCGTTGCCGCAACCATCGCCGTCGCCACGCAAGTCGCCTCGAACGAAGTCGCCGTGGAACCTCGGCGGTCGATCGGTGGAGCAGTGGCGCGACGAGGCCTTTGCGGGCTTCGTGGGCTCTGACCCTGCTCAGGCGGCGGCGCCTGGTGGCAGCACCATCGCGACGTCGACAACCACATTGGAAGCTCTGCGAAGCGGCGTCGGCAAGCACCTGCCGCCGCTCCGAGGCGTCGAGCAGCTCGAGCGCAAGCGACGGCTCGCAGCGCGGGCCAACGAAGCGAAGCAGCGCGAGGCACAGACGACAGCTGCAAAGCAGCGGGCGTTTGGCTTGGCATGATGCGTGTGCCTTATGCTGGGGCATCAAAGTAACGCACCACAGGAGGTGCACCATAGCGCATAGCCATAGGATGTGTACTCAAATTTACCGTTTTACCCCAAAAATTGACTGTGCCGTACAGTACAGACTACAGTCTGAACTACGCTAGGATTGGGACTGATTTGAGAACCTAAGTCAGGCGCAATTACATCCCTCGTCAAGGGGCGCCTCCCCAGGACCGGCCTCGGCTGCCTCCTCTGTGTTAGAAGTCACACAGTGATCGGCGCGGCGCTCCCCGTCGCCATAAAAAGATGCTAACATGTGTACCTTTCACAGTACACAGTTCACAGAGCTTGAGCGCTCCTAACGAACAACCGTACTTGACTTGAAGTTGAACTATTGACGGAACCGCGGACTCTCTTTATAGAAGTTCGTGGTCTCCAACGTAAGAAGCTTCGAGACCTAGTCGACACAGCCCTCGCAGCCAGAGTCGTGCCAGGAGCCATCACACAGAGCATTATCGGCAAGGCCAGGTTTATCCTTTCGGCCGCTTTCAGCAGCATCGGCAAGGCCTGCCTTCAGCCACTGCAGCAGCACGCTGCACAGCGCGAGCCAGGCCCTCTCTCCGAGTGGGCCAAGGACTCCATGGAGTTCGTTCGACTGCTCTGCGACATTATGCCCAACTGCAGAATCCCCATCTTCCGCTCCGAAGCAACCCCCATCATCATTCGACATCATCATCTTCACCGACGCATAAGGCAAGGAACGCAAAGGGAACCAGGCCCCCTCCGGGCACATCGGTTTCAAGGTCATCCACCCGACGCGCGGATCGTTCTGGTCGTACGCACCAGTCCCGGCGAGCATCGTGACACTCCTCGACGAGGTGCGCAAACGCGACACCTATAT
>Ga0209550_10003852_pt1 | contig 14227 bp, 8 predicted proteins | sample LauGreSuBDMM15SN_2_FD_187567 | JGI IMG/M metagenome (GOLD analysis project Ga0209550, IMG submission 187567) | Freshwater lake microbial communities from Lake Michigan, USA - Su13.BD.MM15.SN (SPAdes) (version 5) | ecosystem: Environmental > Aquatic > Freshwater > Lake | place: Lake Michigan, USA...
CGTCACAAGAAAAGGCGGGGAGTTCATTGAAATTGGCTATAAATACGCGGTTTGGTGCTGCATTTACACCCGAATCTAATACATAATAATTTACGTTTTGAATCAACGGATTAGTAACTGGTGGACTACCGATATTGGTGTCTTGGTACACACCATAAATCGCATTTTTTACCGGAAAAGTAGCATTGGGAATGGTTTGACTGAAATTCCAATTGCAAAATCCATTGGGAAGATAGGTGCTTGTTCCAAAGGTTATGAGCCCGTTTGACCCAACTAATATTTGAGTATAATTGGCGTTGAAAAAACTAAATGCAAAAGGTAAATTTATTGCCGAAGACCAGGTGTCATCAAAATTTGAATTGATAAATGTGCCACCTGTAAAGGGGAAAGTTGGCGCATAGGGAATGCTGCTCACTGTATAGGAAGTGGTGGCATTGCCGGCAAAGTAATTGGCCGTTAACGAAGTGCATTGTCCGGGTGAACAAACAACTCCGGTACTTTCTACAGTAACGGTAGCCAAGGGCGTTTGCGCAAAAGCAACTTGCGAAAGTAAAGCGACGAAGAGTACAATTTTTTTCATAGTTATTGATGGATAAAGGCCACGCTGTGGCAAGCGGCCAGCGCAGCTGTTTCGGTGCGCAAGCGCGTTGATCCGAGTGTAACGGGTTGGAAATTTTGAGTTAAAGCCAATTGTATTTCGGACGAAGAAAAATCACCTTCGGGTCCTATTAAAATGGTAGTTTGTTGATTCGGGCTGAGTTTTGATTTTAACGAAAAGCGTTCGGTTTCTTCGCAATGCGCGACAAAAAGTTGGCCAGTTCGTTCTGCTTTCACAAAAGCAGTAAAGGGCGTAAACGGATGAATTTTGGGCAAATAACATTGGTTAGATTGCTTCATAGCCGAAACAATTACTTTTTCTAAGCGCTCCAAATTAATGTGTTTGCGTTCGGCATGGTCGCACAAGATGGGTGTAATTTCTGTTAGGCCAATTTCGGTTGCTTTTTCTAAAAACCATTCAAAACGGTCATTCATTTTGGTGGGAGCCACGGCCAAATGCAGTTGATACTCCAGTGGTTTTTGAAGCTCGGCCTGCGTGATTTTCACCGTACAACTTTTTTCTGAAGCCAAGGTAATTTGTGTAGTAAATAAATATCCCAAACCATTGGTTACATGCAAGATGTCGCCATCTTTTTTACGCAACACTTTAATGATGTGTTTGCTTTCTTCTTTATCAAAAGAAAATACAGTATCGGCAGCTGTAAGTGTAGGGTCGTAAAATAATTGCATCTTAAAATTGGATACGGGCTTTAGAAACCACCTCGGCTGTTTCAAATTGTTGTTCTAGGAATTTTTGGTAGCCCACAATACCTATCATAGCTGCGTTATCAGTGGTGTATTCAAATTTGGGAATATAAGTTGTCCAGCCAAATTGTTTTTGTGCTGATTCCATGGCGGCACGTATGCCCGAATTGGCTGATACGCCGCCACCTAGTGCAATTTGTATGAGGCCCGTTTGGTTGACCGCTAATTTTAATTTATCAATCAAAATTTCAATTATAGTATACTGAATAGAGGCACAAATGTCGTTTAATCGTTCGGAAATAAAATCAGGATTTTCAGCCACATTTTTTTGAATAAAGTACAGAATAGCTGTTTTAAGCCCCGAAAAACTAAAGTCCAGATTTGGAATTTTTGGTTTGGTAAACACAAAAGCTTTTGGGTTTCCTTGTTGTGCATGTTTGTCTACCAATGGACCACCCGGATAGGGAAGACCTAAAATTTTAGCACTCTTATCAAAGGCTTCACCTACGGCATCATCGGTTGTTTCGCCTATAATTTTTAAATCAAAAAAACCATTCACCTGCACAATTTGCGTGTGACCACCAGAAATGGTAAGGGCTAAAAAAGGAAATTGAGGTTTAGAATAACCCGGTTCATCTATAAAATGGGCAAAAATATGGGCATGCATGTGGTTCACAGCCAATAGTGGAATATCTAGAGCCAAGGCCATTGATTTGGCAAAGGAGCTTCCGACCAATAACGAACCCATGAGCCCAGGTCCTTGGGTAAAAGCAATGGCACTCAATTTACTTTTGGTAATCCCCGCTTTTTCTAGTGCAGCGGCAACTACGGGAACGATATTTTGTTGGTGCGCGCGTGAAGCCAATTCGGGAACAACACCGCCGTATTGTTGGTGAACCAATTGATTGGCCACAACATTTGATAGCACTTTGTCGTTTGCTAATACAGCCGCAGCAGTATCGTCGCAGGAGCTTTCTATGGCTAATATATACACGGGTGTTGGGTGCATGTTAAACGGGCTATTTTTTGAATTTTATTTGAGAATTCACCACAAAAATGGTTATTTTTACGACGTTCCCAAAATTAGCCTTTTTTTACAAATGCCCGTTGCATTTCAATTGTTAATTTATATTGTTGGTACACTAAAAATAAGCAGCTATAAAACGCCCATACAAAATACTATTTCGGTCCCTGTTTGTTCTTGTATTCGCTTTGTTATCAGGCGCAATAGCATTGACCTTGCCTGTGGTTCAAACCAAAATCGCCCATTACCTTACCGATGTAATTAATCGCGATTACCACACTAATATTCAAATTGATCAAGCGTCAATTACTTTATTTGGAGACATCAAACTCAAGAAAGTTTTGATTTTGGATGAGCACCAAGACACCTTAATTTATGCCAATCGCATTGCTACCTCTATACTTGATTTTCGAAAATTAATTGATAAATCTGATTTGATATTTGGCGATCTGCGCGCGGATGGCTTCTATCTGCAGATGAAAACCTACAAGGGCGATAACTTTTCTAATTTGGATCGCTTCATTGATGCCTTTGATGACGGGAAGCCGTCGACCAATTCGTTTTTGCTCACCGCCGAAAATGCCTACCTCACCAACGCCCGTTTTTTGTATTTAGACCTCAACTCTCAGGATGCACGCCTAGCTGAATTTAATGAGATCAATGGAGAGATGACCCAATTTAAAATCTTAGGTTCAAACGTAACTACCACAATTGAAAAATTGTCTTTTTTGGATTACCGCGGTTTGTACGTCAAAAATGCATCGACGCAATTTAGTTATACCAAAGAGCAAATCCGTTTGCAAAATATAGATCTTATCACGCCACATTCTTTATACAAAGGCGATGTGACGCTCAACTATACCTTAGACGATTTTTCTGATTTCAACAACCGGGTGCGTTTTTTCTTTAAAATTGACCAAGCCTCATTGGCTAGCGATGATATTCGTTTTTTTTATGACGAATTGGCCAAAGGCAAAAACTTTACCCTCAAAGGCAACATTACCGGAACACTCAACAACTTAACCTTCCGTAAATTGCGCGTCACCGACGGAAATGGTTCGTTAATTGCCGGAACCATTGTGTTCAAAAATGTGTTTGGTGGTCCCGATGAACCTTTCTATATGAAGGGCGATTTTACCAATTTAACCTGCAATTACAACACTTTGACTGCCTTGTTGCCCAATGTCTTAGGCGAAAATCTACCGCCTGTTATGAGCCGATTTGGCACTTTTCAAGTGAAGGGAACTACCGAACTCACTGCCAATTCCTTAAAGGCCAATTGCAGCATTCAATCGAAATTGGGCTTGGCCAAAGCCAATTTTATCATGGACAATTTACTGCAGATAGAAAAAGCAAACTACAAAGGTTTGGTTGGCTTGACGCAATTTGATTTGGGCGAACTATTGCAACGCAGCGATGTAGGAAAAGTTTCGCTCAACGTGAAAGTAGATGGAAGTGGTTTCGAAATTAAACATCTGAATACTAAATTTGAAGGCGACATCACGCAATTGAATTTTAATAAGTACCAGTATTCAAACATTCAAATCGACGGCCGATTTAAAAATCCAATCTTTACAGGCAAACTCATCGTCAACGATCCCAACTTGTTTTTGGATTTTATGGGATCGGTAAACCTAAACAAAAAAGAAATAGCCTATAATTTTCATGCGGTGGTAGATTACGCCAATTTGCATGAATTGAATTTTGTGACCCAAGATTCCATTTCAATTTTTAAAGGTGATATTGACATCAAATTGATAGGAACAACTATAGACAACCTGAAAGGCAAAGTTGCTTTGTCTGAAACTTCCTATCAAAATAAAAAAGACACCTACTATTTTGACGATTTCTCCATTAGTTCCAGTTTTGACGATGGCGGAGTGCGCACCATAGCCGTGGAGTCGCCAGATATTATTAATGGCAGCATACAGGGCAAATTTCAGGTGAATCAGTTGCAACCCTTGCTCGAGAATGCCTTGGGTAGTTTGTATGCCAATTATTCACCCAATAAAGTGAAGGCAGGGCAGTTTATGAAATTTGATTTTACCGTCTACAACAAAGTAATTGATGTGTTTTACCCGGGTATATCTGTGGCTACCAATACCGATTTTAAAGGAAACATCAACGCCGACACCAATGCGTTTAAATTTCATTTTAGTTCGCCCGAAATTACCGCCTACAACAATACCTTTAATGCGATAAACGTACAAATTGACAACAAGAATCCCTTGTTTAATGCTTATATCGAATTGGATAGCATCAAAACCAAGCAGTATAAAATTCGGGATTTTAGTTTAATCAACGTAACCACCAATGACACCTTATTTGTGCGTTCAGAATTTAAAGGCGGCGAAAAAGGCGAAGACAATTATTCCTTAAATCTGTACCACACCATCAACAAACTCAAACAAAGTATTGTGGGTGTTCAAAAATCAGAATTGAAGTACAAAGATTTTTTCTGGTACTTAAACGAAACGGATAGCAGCGACAACAAAGTGATTTTTAACCAAGCCTTCACCGAGTTCAATTTTGACAATTTGGTGCTTTCGCACGAGGACAAACAAATCTCCTTGAACGGAAATTTGTCGGGAGAAACAGACAAAGATTTATTTTTAAATTTTACAGGTGTTCCCATCGAAAAAATACTGCCCACCATCGACGATTTTTCTCCCAAAGGAAACCTGAATGGTTCGGTCAATCTCAAGCAAATAGCCGGTGTGTACCAACCTACGGCCAAAGTAGCCATTGATGAGTTGTTTGTGAATGACATTGCCTTAGGAAGATTGAATTTAGCCTTGAGCGGTGATGAAGAGCTTCGAAAATTCAATATGTTGGCTTCGATTGAAAACAAAGAAGTGGAATCGTTTACGGCCCAAGGTGATTTTGAGGTCACCACCGAGAAAACCAACCTCAATATGGATTTGAATTTTGACAATTTTAATCTGGGTGTATTGAGTTCTTTTGGGGGCGATATCATAACCAATGTGCGCGGTTTGGCCAGTGGCCGCTCTAATATCTCAGGCAGTTTGTCCAACTTGGATATCAATGGGCGTTTGTTTGTGAATAAAGCCGGCCTCCGCATTCCGTATCTCAATGTAGATTATACCATAGCTGACGAGGTGGTTGTCGATGTGACTGAAACCAATTTTTACGTGAGCAACGCCACTCTTTCAGACAAAAAATACAATACCTCTGGAGTATTGAACGGCACCATTGCACACAAAAATTTTTCGGATTGGAAATTTGATCTACAAATTAATTCCAAGCGATTATTGGCCTTGGATACCAATTACTCGGAAGACGCCGCCTATTACGGCACCGCTTTTATGGATGGATATGCGTCTATCAAAGGGCCTTTGGACGGCTTGTTTATCAAAGTAGCTGCCAAATCAGAAAAAGGGACCGAAGTAAAAATCCCAATCAGCGATGCCGAATCGACCGAAACCAATAATGCCTTGCATTTCATTACCAAAAACGAAAAATACAAACTCAACAAAGGGCCTGAAACCCTGCGCAACTACAACGGAATTGACCTCGAATTTGAGTTTGACATTACCCCCGATGCCGAAGTAGAAATTGTGTTAGATCGCAACACCGGACATGGCATGAAAGGCAAAGGATTTGGTTCGCTGTTAATCAAAATAAATACCCTTGGGAAATTTAATATGTGGGGCGATTTTCAGGCCTACGAAGGAACCTATAACTTCAGATACGGTGGTTTAATCAATAAGAAATTCAAAGTCAAAAAAGGCGGCTCCATTACGTGGGAGGGCGACCCAATGCGAGCTAGTCTAAATTTGGAAGCCGTATACACCACCAACGCTAATCCTGGCGTACTCATCGAAAATGCCTCTTTCAACAAGAAAGTGCAAACCGATGTGGTGATTGGATTAAAAGGGAACTTGAGCAATCCTGAGCCCAATTTTGAAATTAATTTTCCTACCGTAAGTACGGTCTTGCAATCGGAGATCCAAACCAAACTCGACGACAAAGACATTCGTCAAAAACAAGCCTTGATCCTCTTGTCTACCGGTGGATTCTTAAGTGTAGATGGATTGAATCAGGCGTCGATAAAAAATAATTTGTATGAGAAAGTAGGCGATTTATTTGGTTCGGTGTTTAATGACAACGACGGTAAATTTGTGATGGGCGTTGATATTGTTTCGGCCGATAAAAACCCGGGCGCCTATACCGATGGCCGTGTGGGAGTAAATTTTACCACCAAACTCAACGAACGCATTTCGATTAACGGAAAAGTAGGAGTGCCCATTGGCGGAGTAAACGAATCAACTATTGTAGGCGATTTGGAAATTCAGTACCGCGTGAACGAAGAGGGGACCTTGAACCTAAAAGTATTTAACAAAGAAAATAACGTGAATTATTTTGTGGGTGAAGGCGTGGGCTATACGCAAGGCGTGGGGATTTCCTATGAGGTGAATTTTGAAACCTTCAAGGAATTACTCCATAAAATATTTGCCAATCAAAAAGTAGAGAAAGTTTCTGCTACCCAATTACAAAAAGAAATACAAGATTCAGAAATGCTCCCCGATTTTATTCACCTCAATAACCAAGAGAAAAAAAATCCCGAAGTCACCAATCCAAATTCAGAAGCCATTCCGCCAGAAGAATAAGCTTGGAACTTCGTTTTTTAGAAATAAATAAACTTATCAACGAAAACGATTGAATTACTGATTCTTTCTCATAATCTTAAAATACTACCTAAATAGTTGTCAATCTTTGCTAATTTTACATTTTAAATCAAAAAAAATGTCATTAAACATAAAAAAAATAGGTGTGCTAACATCAGGGGGTGATGCTCCCGGAATGAATGCCGCCATACGTGCCGTAGTGCGTACCTGTGCGTTTCACAACATTGAATGCATTGGGATTTACCGCGGATACCAAGGAATGATTGAAGGTGATTTTAAAGAAATGGGACCACGCAGCGTGAACAACATTGTAAACAAAGGTGGCACTATTCTAAAGTCGGCACGTTCTAATGAATTTAGAACGCCCGAAGGCCGCAAAACGGCCCATGAAAAATTGGTAGCTGCCGGAGTTGATGCACTAGTTGTTATTGGTGGGGACGGAAGTTTCACGGGAGCTGAATTATTTAATGTAGAATTTAATTTTCCTGTCATGGGAATTCCAGGCACCATTGACAACGATATTTTTGGTACCTCCTACACCTTGGGTTATGATACCGCATTGAATACAGTAGTAGAAGTTATCGATAAAATACGCGATACCGCCAGTTCGCACAACCGCTTATTTTTTGTAGAGGTGATGGGGCGTGATGCCGGTCATATCGCCTTGAATGCCGGAATTGGCGCAGGTGCCGAAGAAATTTTGATTCCCGAAGAAGATTTGGGATTGGAGCGTTTACTTGACTCCTTGAAACGCAGCAAAGCCTCAGGCAAATCGTCTAGTATTGTAGTGATTGCCGAAGGCGACAAAATTGGTAAAAACGTATTTGAACTCAAAGATTATGTAGAAGCCAATTTACCCGAATATGATGTGCGTGTTTCGGTTTTGGGTCACATGCAACGCGGCGGATCACCTTCTTGTTTCGATCGGGTTTTAGCCAGTCGTTTGGGCGTAAAAGCCGTTGAATCTTTATTAGAAGGAAAAACCAATTATATGGTGGGCATAGTAAACGATAAAGTAGCCTTAACTCCCTTAGATCAAGCAATAAAAGGACATACCGAAATAGACCGCGAATTGTTGCGCGTATCGGATATCATGTCAACCTAGAAATCAACTCAAATTTAAATTAAATATAACCGGCAATTAGCCCCATGCGGTGTGCCTAAAGCGTAAAGTAACATGTCAAAAGTAAAAGTAGGAATAAACGGATTTGGAAGAATTGGAAGAATTGTTTTTAGAGAATCATTCAACAGAGACAATGTAGAGGTAGTAGCTATTAATGATTTACTGGATGTAGATCACTTGGCCTACCTATTGAAATATGATTCAGTTCATGGGCGTTTTGCCGGAACTGTAGATGTAAAAGAAGGTAAATTATACGTAAACGGAAAACACATTCGCATTACGGCAGAGCGCGATCCTGCCAATTTAAAGTGGAACGAAGTAGACGTAGATGTTGTGGCCGAATGTACCGGATTTTTTACCACCATCGAAACGGCCAGTGCACACATTAAAGGTGGAGCCAAAAAAGTTATCATTTCTGCGCCATCGGCTGATGCCCCGATGTTTGTGATGGGCGTAAACCACACCCAAGCCAAAGCGTCTGATTTGGTCGTTTCTAATGCTTCTTGTACAACCAATTGTTTGGCTCCATTGGCCAAAGTAATTCACGATAATTTTGAAATCTTAGAGGGATTAATGACCACGATTCACGCAACCACTTCTACACAAATGACCAACGACGGACCTTCACGCAAAGATTTTCGCGGAGGGCGCTCGGCTTTGGTAAATATGATTCCATCGAGCACAGGAGCTGCCAAAGCAGTAGGAAAAGTGATTCCATCGCTAGACGGAAAACTAACAGGAATGTCTATGCGTGTGCCTACTGTTGATGTATCAGCAGTTGATTTAACCGTGAAATTAGCCAAAGAAACTTCCTATGCTGAAATCATGGCCGTATTGAAAAACGCTTCAGAAACAACCATGAAAGGAATCTTGGGTTATACCGAAGACGATGTGGTTTCTCAAGATTTTGTATCTGATCCTAGAACATCTATTGTAGATGCCAAAGCAGGAATAGGACTAAATTCTACCTTCTTCAAAATAATTTCTTGGTACGATAACGAATACGGATACTCTAGCAAATTAATTGATTTATCTGTACACATCGCCAATTTATAATAAAATGAATTCCCGTTGCAGCTCAAGTTGCAACGGGATTTTTATTTGCTATACTAAACCAAAACCACCCCAAAATGAAATTATTAGTTGACAGTGGATCTACTAAAGCCGATTGGATTTCAATTGACAACAACGGAAAAGTATTGTTCACCACACAGACTCTAGGATTGAATCCTGAAGTGTTAGATAAAGCTGACATTATTACTCGCTTAGAAGATAAGTTTGATATTTCTCACAACAAAAACAACGTATCCAATTTGTTTTTTTACGGTGCTGGCTGCGGAACCGACCGAATGAAAAACTTCTTAACACAAGTGTTTGAAGAATATTTTCCAAATGCAACTGTTGCCGTACACGAAGACACCTATGCTGCAGTTTATGCCACTACACCCAAAAACGAAAAAGCAATTGTTTCTATTTTAGGTACAGGCTCTAATTGCAGTTATTTTGACGGTGTAGTCTTGCATCAAAAAGTACAATCCTTAGGATATATTGCCATGGATGATTGTTCGGGTAACCGATTTGGACGTCATTTATTGCGGGCCTATTACTTTAATAAAATGCCTGCCACGATGGCCAAGTCCTTTGAAAAAGAATACAACCTTGATGCAGACGTTATAAAAAATAATTTATACAAAGAACCCAATCCAAATGCCTATTTGGCCACTTTTGCTAAGTTTTTAATTAAACACAAAGACACTGAGTTGTGCAAGCAATTTATTTTTGCCGAAATGGAGGAGTTTGTAGAGAATTACATCAAACAATTTGATAATTGTACCGAGGTGCCGGTGCATTTTGTGGGATCAATTGCCTTTTATCTAAAAGAAGAATTAGAAACAGTATTAAGCAAACACGGTATAAAAGTTGGAAACGTGTTGCGAAGACCGATCGATGGATTGATTGCTTATCACTCGATAAACAAATAGAAAATTAGCGCATTGCAATCATGGAGATTTCAATGTGTACATTTTTTGGCAATCCTGCCACTTGAACCGTTTCTCTAGCAGGAGCGGTTTTTTCGTTAAAATAGGCCGCGTAAACGGTATTAATACGGCCAAAATCGGCCATATCAGTAATGTAGATTGTGGTTTTTATCACGTGTTCAAACGTGAGATCGGCAGCAGCCAAAACTGCTTTAAGGTTCTCCATTACCTGCGTAGTTTCGGCTTCGATAGAATCGAGAACCAATTCCATACTGCTCGGATCTAAGGCAATTTGCCCGGAGGTATACAAAAGATTTCCGGCTAGAACGGCTTGGTTATAGGGGCCAATAGGAGCAGGCGCTTGGGTAGAGTTGATTATAGTTTTCATAACATATAAATTAGCGTAAAACACGATCGGGTAGGGTGCGTTTTTCCCATTTGATGTCACTCAAGATTCCCGATTTAATCCCGATAAAGAAATTCCAATAGGCGTTTTGCCCAAAAGGAGTCCAGTTAAAATCCATGCGCCAACTAAGCAAATCCCGTTCAAATCGAAATTGGGTAAATGTCACCCCGTTTTGAACAAAATCATACCCAGATGAAACTCCTACTTTCCAACGCGGGGTGAGATCAGTATTTAGCGAAACCATTAAGGAATTTCCCGATATTTCTTTTTCACGGCGAATATTGGAGTAGGTGAGTTGATAGGCAAAGGTGATATCCCAAGGTAAATCGGCATTGTAAAAACCCTTAAATTCGCTTTCTTCTTCGTCATCTTCATTAAATTGGCTTTGTCGGCGATCGCTAAAATCGGTATTCGATCCAAACAAATCATCGTCACGTCCTCCGTTGCGCACGCCTTGGTCGTTTTTCTTGCCCTTGTCGTTATCTCGACTGGACATCGAATAATTTAAGGTCATATTGGCACTGGTCATGCGAAATAAACTTCCGCCGTTGTCCATATTAAAAGTGTTGATGGTTTTTCCATTCCGATCTAGCGCATACGGATTTAAAGTCATGCCAAAATTCACATTCATTTTATCCTTAAACAATAAGGTTCCTCCGCTCACCCGCAAGGGAGCCCACGCCAGGGAATCAGCTGCTGCGTTATAACTGGTAGAAAAATTCAAGTTATTGAGCAGCATTATTTTTTTGGGCTCGGTTTTGGTAGAATCTTTGTCGGTTACTTTGGCTTCAAAGGTGTTGCTCAAACTAAATCCAACTGAATTAGCAATTGACTTGCCCGGCGCACCAAAAATTCCATTTTCAAATCGGGTGTATTCTTTCACCATTGTTCCACTCGCATCGGCGGCATAGGTGTCGTAATAGTGTTCAAAACTTGGTGTATAGCTGTAGGAAACAGAGGGGCGCATCACGTGGCGAATGGCCTGAATTTTTTTGTTCTCTCCAAACTTAAACGTACCGTAAATAGTGGTTCCCAAACTCGAAGAAAACGAATAGGTGCGAAACGCATCAAATTTGCTTAGTTCGGTAATGCTGTCTTTGTTGGTAAGGATGTCATATTTTTTGCGAATGGTTTTCAGGTACCAAACCTCTTCGTAATTGACCGAGGTTGTTGCGCTAAAGTACTTGAATAACTTAAAATTGGTGCTCAGCGGAATACTGTGCTGCAAACCGTTTTTGGCCTTGGCAAACATTTCGGGTTTAAGAAATTCGGTATCGTTGGTGGTAATGCGATTTTCTCCGCGCAAATTGTATTGCAAATTGATGTTTTTAAAGAAGCCTTTTTTAATTCCGTCTTTGGGCGCAAACGGAAACACCCGATCTACACTCAATTGTAGCGTTGGCAAAGTCATGTTAATCGCTTCGGTTTGGGTATTTTGCGAATGAGTTGCCGTGAGCGACATATTAACTTGCGGAACCGAATTGAAGGTGCGTGCATACGAAACCGAAGAACTCAGGGTGTTGTTTAAACTGGATCCCACGTTAATCTGACTGGCTGATTGTTGAAAATATTTACTACTTCCCAAATTGACCGAGGCCGAAAAGCGCGAATTTGGACTCGACTTGGGGTCTTGAGTATGCGACCACTGGATGTTATAAATGTTGGTTTTACTGTAATCAGGAAAACCGCGTTCGCTGTTGATCAAATTTTCAAAACGCACATTAAAGTTTCCTCTAAATTGATAACGCCAGGAATAATTGGATTCAAACCGGGTAGCATAACTACCGTTGGTGTAATAATCGCCTAAAATGGCCAAATCATAATGATTGCCTAAGGACAAATAATATCCGCCATTTTGCAACGAATACCCGCGACTACGGGTGTCATTAAAGGTTGGGATAATCAAACCCGATTGGTTTTCGGTAGTCATCGGAAAAAACGCAAAAGGAAGTGCGATTGGTGTAGGTACATCGGCAATAACCATATTGGTGAGGCCAGTAACAACTTTTTTTCCGGGAACATATTTCACCCGGCTTGTTCTAAAATAATATTCGGGATCTTCAATGTCTTTTGATGTCGTAAATCGGGCGCCTTTCAGAAAATAAACCGAATCGTTTACCCGTTTTGAAACATCGGCTTTTACGCGAAATTCATTTTGCTCGGTTCGGGAATTCCAAATTAAGGCTTTTTTGGTTTTGTAATTAAAGCGAATCGAATCAGGTTCTACGTCGTTGGTTCCTTGTTTGAAATTTGGATATTGCGTATACACACCACTCGTGTCTTTGATTCGTCCGGCATAGACTTCATTATTGGCGTAATTAAACACGATGATGCCGGCTTTTAATTCGACGTCTTTATAGTATAATTCGGCTTTGTCGTAGAGCGTAATGGTTTTCTTTTTCTGATCGAGCTTGGCATAATTGCTTGATTTATAATGCACTTTGCTTTCTAAAATAGGCTTTTTGGCTTTAATCGAATCAACTCGAATGGTGTCGGCAATAGGCGTGGCTATTTTTTCGTTTTCTAGAGGAGTAGAAGTGGTGTTTATCGGAATTTTGGGAGCTGCTGATCCTATTTCTTGCGCATGCATTTTGGGACTTCCTGTTGTTAGGAAAAATGCTAATAAAACGATATGAAATAAGTTTGTGTGCAAAGGTTTAAATACTATTTTTGTAAAAATATGGCTTACTTTAATCGCGCCAAACTTACATATTATAATTGGGCAAAAGTAAGCATTTAGTTAATTAAAAATCTTGCGTTATTAGTAAAATAAATCTGAAAATTCGAACCTTTTTGCATGAAAAAATGAGTTGAATGGGGTTAATTTTTAGAACCAAAAATGTATACTACACTATGAATAAACTAGCAATGCACTCTACTAGATACCTTCTTCTGCCAATTATAGTTTTATGGGGTGCAACAGCCCAAGCCCAAGTCAAATTTAAAGTTACCCTTGATGCCGGACACGGAGACCACGATTATGGCGCCGTATACAATGGCCATATTGAAAAAAACATCACGCTCGCTATTGTTTTGAAAGTGGGGAAAATATTGGAAGGCCGTTCGGATATGAACGTCAATTATACCCGCAAAACTGATGTTTTTATTGAGTTAGTAGAGCGCAGCAACATAGCCAACCGCGCCGATGCCAATATTTTTGTATCGATTCATTGCAATGCAAATAAGAACTCAGTAGCAGCAGGAACCGAAACCTATGTAATGGGTTTAAATAAAAACGCCTCCAACTTGGCGGTTGCAAAAAGTGAAAACTCGGTAATTACATTAGAAAAAGACTACAAGCAAAAATACCAAGGATTTGATCCAAATAATCCGGGCTCCATGCTTGGAATAACGCTCATGCAGGAGGAATATTTAGAAAACAGCATTGCATTGGCCAGCAAACTCGAAGACAAGTTTGTACAGGAACTCAACACCAAAAGTAGAGGTGTAAAACAGGCGCCATTTATGGTATTACATAAAGCTTACATGCCTAGAGTGTTAATTGAAACCGGATTTATCTCCAATCCAACAGATGGCGCTAGATTAGATTCAGAAGAAGGCCAAGAAGATGTAGCCCGCGCAATTGCTAATGCCATAATTGATTTTAAAAAGGAATATTTTGGTTCGAATGGGCAAGAAGCAGAAAACGAAAAACCTTCCAGAAAAATAGAAGAGCCAACAGCAAATCTTCCCGAAACCTTGCCCGTAGATTCAAATACGACAATAGATAAACCAAATGACAAG
>Ga0209550_10003854_pt1 | contig 14227 bp, 10 predicted proteins | sample LauGreSuBDMM15SN_2_FD_187567 | JGI IMG/M metagenome (GOLD analysis project Ga0209550, IMG submission 187567) | Freshwater lake microbial communities from Lake Michigan, USA - Su13.BD.MM15.SN (SPAdes) (version 5) | ecosystem: Environmental > Aquatic > Freshwater > Lake | place: Lake Michigan...
AACCTGGTGCGTCTACCAATTTCGCCACCCGCGCGGGTCCCATCCATATGGGTTGAATCGGTCAACCTTCTATTTTAACCATGGAACGGGTGACTTCTAAGCTGAAGTCACCCTTTAGATCCTCGGGTTTAAACCGATTTTGGGGGCGGCGCCACCTTGAACCATGCGGCATACATGGCCGGCAAAGCCAACAATGTGAGCGCCGTCGCCACGACCAATCCACCCATGATGGCAACTGCCATCGGACCCCAGAAAACACTGCGAGAAAGGGGAATCATGGCCAAGACGGCTGCAGCAGCCGTGAGGACAATGGGCCGCAAGCGCCGCACGGCTGACTCCACAATGGCCTCCCAAGCAGGTACGCCTGCCGCTCTGTCCTGCTCAATTTGATCGATCAGGATGACAGAATTACGCTGAATCATGCCCATGAGCGCAATGACCCCCAACAATGCGACGAAACCAAAAGGCCGGTCAAGGACCAACAAGGCCCCCGCTACGCCAGCCATGCCCAGTGGTCCTGTGAGGAACACCAACAAGGCTCGGCTGAAGCTTTGAAGTTGCAGCATCAAGAGCGTGAAGGTGACAAACAACATGAGCGGTATACCGGCCGCAATAGAGGCAGAACCTTTAGAGCTTTCTTCCACGGCACCGGCAACTTCAATGCGGTACTCGCCAGCATCTGATTCTTGCCATGCAGCTTCTAATTTTTTCAAATCAGGCAACAGCTGCTGAGTCACTGTGGCGCCTTGAATTCCCTCAATCACATCGGCATTGACAGTGATCGCATAGCTGCGACCTTCACGCCACATGACCCCTGGTTCCCAATTGAAAACTGGCTTGGCAATTTGCAACAAAGGGATCGATTGACCAGACGCGGTCGGCACATAGGCCCCCGCCAAATCAGTTATGGCATCGCGCTCTGACTGAGGTTGCCTGATCACGATGTCAATCAGTTTGTCGCCATCGCGGTATTGACCAATGGTCGATCCAGAGGCGATGGTTCGAGCAGCTTGCGCGATAGATTGACTGGTCACCCCCAAAGCACGCGCTTTGGCTTGATCGACTTCCAAACGAATGACTTTGACCGATTCATTCCAGTTGTCATTGACGCCGCGGGTGTTGGCATTGGTGCGCAGGCTCGCTTTCACTTCGTCTGCCTTCAAACGCAGCACCGAGGGATCGGCTCCCACAACCCGAAACTGCACCGGATAAGGAACAGGTGGGCCGTTAGGCAACAATTTCACGCGCCCACGAACTTCCGGAAACTCTGAGGCCAACAAGGCAGGCAATTTGACACGCAGTGATTCTCTGACTTTCAAATCTTTGGACACCACAATCATTTGTGAAACATTGGACTGTGGAAATATTTGATCAAGAGGCAAGTAAAAACGCGGAACGCCAGAGCCCACCCAAGTGCTGACGGAGTTGACGCCTTGTTCAGACATCAATCGCTTTTCAATCCGCTTGGCCACTTCCTCGCTGGCAAAAAAACTGGCACCTTCCGGCAACCACACTTCCACCATGATTTCGGGCCGGCTTGAGTCAGGGAAAAATTGCTGCTGAACTTTTCCCATGCCCACAATGCCCAATACAAACAAACCCAAAGTGATGGCAATGGTTTTCCATTTGTGGATCACACACCAAGTGACCGCACGGCGAAAGACTTGGTAAAAAGGTGTGTCAAACATTTCATGAACAACTGCTTCTTCAGATCCTGAAACATGGGGCGGCACTTTCAAAAGCAATGTCCCCAAATAGGGCACAAAGTAAACAGAGGCTACCCAACTGATGAGGAGCGCAATCACAGTAACAGCAAAAATGGCAAAGGTGTATTCACCCGTTAGGGATTTGGCCAAACCAATCGGCAAAAAACCAGCCGCAGTAATCAGGGTGCCCGTCAGCATGGGCATGGCTGTGAGCTCATAGGCAAAGGTGGCAGCACGGACTTTGTCGTAGCCCTCCTCCATTTTCCTCACCATCATTTCGACTGCAATGATGGCATCGTCAACCAACAATCCCAAGGCAATGATGAGCGAGCCCAATGAAATTTTGTGCAACCCAATGTGGAAATAATCCATGGCCAGAAATGTGACTGCCAACACCAACGGGATGGTGATGCCCACCACCAAGCCAGGCCTAATGTCCAAGGTCCATCTGCGCCATAACGGGTGGATGCCAGGACGCTTGTGCAAACCCAGTGCCAAGAAGCTAACGGCGAGCACAATGGCAACAGCCTCAACCAATGTTTTCAAAAACTCATTCACGGAAGTTGAGACGGCTTGAGGTTGATCTTGCACTTGCACCAATTTCACGCCAACTGGCAGTGACTTTTCAATGTCCGAGATACTGACCTTGAGCGCTTTACCCAGCTCAATGATGTCGCCACCCTTGGCCATGGACACACCCAAACCAATGACTTGCTCACCGTTGTGACGGACCTTGACTTGCGGCGGATCGATGTAGTCGCGCTTGATGGATCCCAGATCACCCAATTTGATTTGTTGCCCCGACATGCCACGAATTGGCATCTTCCTGAGCGCATCTAAGTCATTGAATTGGCCATTGACACGAAGTTGAATCGCGTCGTTGGGAAGATTCAAAGTACCCGCTGACTCCACCGCATTTTGCTGCCCCAACTGCGCAATGACAGCACCCATGTCAATGCCCATCGCAGCCAATTTCTTTTGAGAAATTTCAATGAAAACTTTTTCGTCTTGCACGCCAAAAAGCTCCACCTTGGCAACGTCTTGAACGCGCAAGATTTTTTGCCGGACATCGTCCGCAAATTTCTTCACTTCTACAGGTGTAAAGCCATCCGCTTGTAAGGCATAAATGACGCCATACACATCACCAAAATCATCTACAAAGAATGGGCCCAACACGCCTGCTGGCAAAGTGCCGCGCATGTCTCCAATTTTCTTGCGTACTGTGTACCAAATATTGGCCACCTCTGAGGGCTTGGAATAGTCTTTGACCTGAAAAATGATTTGAGATTCGCCGGGCTTGGAGTAGCTGCGAATTTTATCTGCAAAGGGTACTTCTTGAAGTGTTCGCTCAAGTTTGTCGGTCACTTGCTCTGCCACCTGTTGAGCCGTAGCTCCTGGCCAATAAGCTCTGACCACCATCACGCGAAACGTGAAAGGCGGATCTTCATCTTGACCTAAATTGAAAAAAGCAAAGACACCTAAAAGCATCAATACCAGCATCAAATACCGTGTTAGCGCAGGATGATCAAGCGCCCACTTGGACAGGTTAAAACCTGATTTAGGTTCTTTGAGCATGGTTTACTTTGTCACGGGAGTTGCCAGAGCGGCGGCGTTGTAGACAGTGACCTTTTGTCCTGGCGACAACACATGAACACCCGCACTCACAACTTGTTGACCCGGCTTTAATCCTGAAGCAATGACCACATCATTGCCGTCCGCCGTTGCAACCTGAACAACCTGGGAAAGCACCGTTGAAGTCTGTGGGTCGTAAACCCACACGGTTGTTTGATTCGACTCCTGACGCAAGGCACTGGTAGGCAGCTTAATCACATCGGACTGACTCCCTGCCAGTTGAGGGGCTTGCACATTCAGTGTCATGCCCAAGGACAATGACTCTGCTTTTTCAAGCGCCAACTTGACCATGAAGGTTCGAGTGGCAGCGTCGGCACTGGCTCCGATTTCGCGCACTTGACCTTGAAATGTCTGCGTTGTGTTGCCCACCGTAACCGACATTTTTTGCCCCAACTTGAGACGCCCCACCACATGCTCAGGCACCGCAAATACGGCATCGCGAGGCCCATCTTGAGCAAACCGAAGCACTGGCTGACCCGCCGAGACCACCTGCCCTGGCTCTGCATCTACACCCGTCACCACCCCAGAGGTGGTGGCAAGCAATTTGGCATAGCCCGCCTGATTGACCAGCGATTGAGCATGAGACTGGGCTTGATCTAATGAAGATTGCGCGGCCTTTAAGCTTGCTGAGCGTCTTTCTAATTCAGCTGCACTGATGAAGTTTTGTGCCAGCAAGGCTTCGTATCGCTTGAAGTCTGAAGCAGCTAAATCTCTTTGAGCAAGCGCGCCAATGACCTGAGCTTGAGCCGCTTGGGCCGCAAGCGCATAGTCTTGAACATCCACTTCGGCCAAAACCTGACCAGCCTGAACGCGTTGGCCAGGTTCAGCTTGACGCATCAAAATTTTGCCGCCTACGCGAAAACCCAGGCGACTTTCAGTTCGAGCCCGTACCTCGGCCGCGTACTCCCCTTGTACAGTCAAATCAGTTGACCCCACCGTCCATAATTTCACAGAACGAATAGGCTCTGGTGACTCTTGTTTGGGTGAACAAGCGGCAATGCCCAAAATCAAGGCAAAGAACAAAATGGGCAGAAAAGTAAGGCGCATGGAATGCTGTGACATTGGAGAATCCAAATTAATGACTGACTGGTTAGTAATCTAGGGTAATCCATGATGCTTGTCAAGCGAAAATACCAAGGCCCATGCTACTGAAACAAGCAAGCCCTCAGGAAGTTCAAGCCCTTCCCATCACCCACCCTGAAAATTTTCCGGTGGCTTCTTTTCTGTGTCCGCCCCACCTTCGGCCAGCCATCGCAGCCATTTACGCGTTCGCCCGTGCGGCCGATGACATCGCAGATGAAGGCCATCTCAGCACCGAAGAGCGTTTGAAATTATTGATGACCTTTAGGCATGAATTGCAAGCAACAAAAGAGGCTTCAGGTGCACAAGCTGCTATCTTTTCACCTCTGCACCAAGTGATTGAGCAATTCACACTGCCCGTTTCTTTGCTGGATGATTTGTTAAAAGCCTTTGAACAAGATGTCAAAGCCACAGCACAAGGCGCAACCTACCCCAACATGTCAGCATTGTTAAGCTATTGCCAACTTTCCGCCAATCCTGTGGGCCGTTTGTTGTTACACCTGTATGGCGTCAAGGATGCGCAGGCCTTACTGAGAAGTGATGCCATTTGCAGCGCACTGCAGTTGATCAATTTTTGGCAAGACTTGAGTGAAGACATCCCGCGAGGCAGATTTTATTTACCCCAAGACCAAGCTCACAAAGAGACGCCTCTTTTGCTTGAAGAACTGTGTGCACATGCGCACAAGTTAATGCTTCAGGGTGCGCCCTTGGTGCATCAAGTACCCGGCCGTGCCGGTTGGGAATTGCGACTGGTGGTTCAAGGCGGCTTGCGAATTTTGGAAAAAGTCAGAGCGCTGGGACCCCAAGTTTTAACCAAACGGCCTCGCCTGCGTGCATGGGACTTTCCCCTGATGCTGTGGCGTGCCCTCTGGATGCGCCCCAGACAGTGGGAGAATCAAGCACCATGACACCTCAAGAGTACGTCCAACAAAAAGCAGCCAGTTCTGGCAGTAGCTTTTATTACGCGTTCCTTTTTCTACCGGCCAACAGACGCGCCGCCATCACATCTTTTTATGCGTTTTGCCGTGAAGTCGATGATGTGGTCGATGAAATCTCGGATCCAAGTGTGGCTCAAAATACCTTGGCTTGGTGGCAGAAAGAAGTTATCCAATCTTTTGACGGTCACGCCACTCACCCTGTCATGCTGGCCCTGATGCCGCACGTGAAAGATTACGGCATTGAAGTTCATCATTTGCTGTCGGTCATTGAGGGTTGCCAAATGGACCTGACTCAAACTCGATACCTCGACTACGCTGGTTTGAAAAAGTATTGCCACTTGGTCGCAGGTTTGGTGGGTGAAGTGGCTGCCAAAATTTTCGGTCAAACCGACCCAGCAACCACACACTACGCCCACACTCTGGGCCTAGCTTTTCAGCTCACCAATATTTTGCGGGATGTGGGAGAAGATGCCATGCGCGGCCGCATCTATTTGCCCATCGACGAATTGAAACAGTTTGATGTGAAGTCGCAAGATTTGATACAGCGCCAATACTCAGAACGTTTTACGGCATTGATGAAATTTCAGGCGGCTCGAGCCCATGCTTTGTATGAAGAAGCATTTGCATTGCTACCCGCTGCCGACAAACAAGCGCAAAAACCAGGCCTGATGATGGCCAGTATTTATCGCACCCTGTTGCGGGAAATTGAAGCAGACAATTTTCAAGTTTTGCACCAGCGCATTGCGCTGACACCCCTGCGTAAATTGTGGCTTGCATGGAAAGTGCAAGCGCTTGGACGACTTTGAGCCAGCGTTTAAAAATTGCCGTCATCGGTGCAGGTTGGGCGGGTTTGGCTGCAGCCATCACGGCTGTTCAAAAGGGTCACCACGTCACCTTGCTAGAAGCCAGTCAATTTTGGGGCGGGCGGGCACGTTCAATCCAAACTAATTCTGAGGGCTATCCGCCATTAGACAATGGTCAACATATTTTGATTGGTGCTTATCAACAGACTCTTTCCATGATGCAGACGGTGGGCATCCATTTGGAAAAGGTATTCTGGCGTCGTCCTCTTCAATTGCGCTATGCAGACGGCTCAGGACTGTCGCTTCCTAATAAGTCATTTCCCATCAATCTTTTGCAAGGCATTTGCATGAACTCTTGCTGGAGTGCGGTTGACAAGTGGCGGCTGATCAAAACTTCATGGCAATGGCAAAGTATGAATTTTGAATGCGCAGAAATACTTACAGTAGCCGATCTTTGTCAGAACTTGACGCCCACTGTTTGGCAAGATTTGATGGAGCCCTTATGCGTTTCGGCGCTTAATACCCCTGCGCATGAAGCCAGCGGCAGAGTTTTTTTACGCATTGTCAAAGATGCACTGTTTGGGCCTGCAGGCAGTTCAGATCTGTTGCTTCCTAGACTGGACTTGGGTGAGCTATTTCCTAGCAATGCCATTAAGTGGCTCGAAAAAAATGGCGCATCCTGCCAAACTGGCTATCGGATTGAAAGCATTGTCGATTTAGGCAATCAAACAAATCAGGGTCCACTTTGGCAATTAGGCAACAATCAGTTTGACCATCTGGTGATTGCAACTCCAGCTTGGGATGCGGCACATTTGCTTGAAACTTTCAATGCAGGATGGGCAGCCACAGCCAATCAACTTCGACATGAGGCCATTGCCACGGTGTATGTTCAAGGCCCCGTAGATTTCAAATTGCCCCGGCCCATGCTGGCACTTAGAACCGCCCAGGGTTCGCCCGCACAGTTTGCGTTTGACCGCGGTCAAATCTACTCTGAAGCCCAAACACCAGGTTTGTTAGCCTTTGTGATCAGCGCCAACAAACAAAGCAAAGAAGATGTGACGCGTCAGGTCATGAAGCAATTGAGTGACCTGTTACCACAGCTTGCCCCAGCCACATTGCGCATCGAGGCCTTCAGCGTGATTCAAACCGTGGTGGAGAAAAGAGCGACCTTTGCCTGTACACCCCGTTTAATGCGACCCAACGCAACGCCTTGCCAAGGTATCACGGTGTGTGGCGACTATGTAGAAGGACCTTATCCTGCAACCCTAGAAGGCGCCGTCATGTCAGGCATCCAGGCTGTGCCCTGAGTTTTCAGTTTGGCCATTCCGATCAGTCTGGCCAAATATCACAAAGGTGCTTCAAACTGGTCACTGTGAATGGAGCCGGGTGCAATTCATGGGTCCACAATTTTTCTTCACGGTTCAGCCATACCGCTTGCAAGCCTGCACGCTGCGCTGCCAACACATCCAAGTGAGGATCGTCGCCAATGTGCAAGATTTCTTCGGGCAATACGGCTAAAGCTTGAGCTCCCGCATGAAACATTTTGGGGTCAGGCTTTCCCACACCCAAAATGATAGGGTTAAAAGCTGCTACAAAGTAGCCCTTCAATCCAACTTTATGGATATCCGCATTGCCATTAGAAAGTGCAACCATGGGGTATCTGGATTTGAGAAAGTCCAAGGACGACAGCGCGTCTTCAAAAAAAATAACTTTTTGTCGGGCTTCAAAAAAGACCTCAAAAGCTGGCTCGGCCAAACCAGGATCCTCCCCCGCACGCTCAAGCAGTACCCGAATGGCTTCTCGCCTTAAAGCTGACAAGTCATTGCCAAGATCAGGCCGAAGCGTGGGCATGGTCTCGCGAATTTGACGTTGATAACCCGGAATAGCGCACAAGGGCACTGTTCTTGGGGCTTTTTCGGCCAACCACAGCGCCAAGGCCTCCTCGGCGCGCTCAATCGTGGGCCAAACGGGCCACAAAGTGTCATCTAAATCGAGAGAGATGGCTTTAATTTTTGAAAAGTCGATCATGGTGGGAGAGAATAACGCATGGCATTTCAAAAAGAACCCCCCTATCAACATGGACAAGTTGCAAAGACAGCTGTCCTGTATTGCAACCTTGGTACCCCCAAAGAGCCCACAGCACCAGCGCTGCGGCAGTATCTCGCCCAGTTTCTGGGAGATTCTCGCGTGGTTGAAATTCCCAAGCCCATTTGGTGGCTTATTTTGCACGGCATTATTCTGCGGATACGGCCTGCCAAATCTGCCGCCAAATACGCCAGCATTTGGACTGCAGAAGGTTCCCCATTGCGGGTATGGACCGAAAAACAAGCTTTGGGTTTGGCTGCAAATTTAAAATCAAAAGGGCATGAAGTAGCCGTCAAGTACGCCATGACCTATGGCCAACCCAGCATCGAATCGCAATTGACCGCCTTGCGAGAAGAAGGGGTTACACGTATTTTGATGTTGACCGCCTACCCTCAATACAGCGCTACAACCACTGCGCCTGTTTTTGACGCCGTCTACCGTTGGAGTTTAAAAACGCGAAATTTGCCAGAGTTTCGTTTTGTGAATCACTACCACGACCACGCTGGTTACATCGAAGCTTTGGCAGCAGGCATTCAAAAGCATTGGGCAACACATGGCCGTGCAGAACAACTGGTCATGAGCTTTCATGGGGTGCCTGAACGAACCCTGCAACTTGGCGATCCCTACCACTGCGAATGTTACAAAACAGGTCGACTCTTGGCTGAGAAATTAGGCCTGGCCAAGGACCAATACAAAGTCACATTTCAATCTCGATTTGGCAAGGCCAAATGGTTAGAGCCCTACACCGAGCCAACGCTCATTGCAATGGCTCAAGCGGGCACCCAAAGCGTTGATGTGGTGTGTCCGGGCTTTACAGGCGACTGCCTAGAAACCTTGGAAGAAATTAGCATGGAAGGCCGCGAAGCGTTTTTACATGCGGGCGGCAAGACCTTCAACTATATACCCTGCATGAACGACGAGCCCCTATGGATCGATGCACTGGCAGCCATCAGTGAACAACACATGCAAGGCTGGCCAACCACTATACAAGCAATCCATGAGAATGCTCAGTCTCTTGCTTGTGGCAGAAATTTAGCCATGGACTTGGGTGCGAAAATCTAGCGAAGACGTTTGTCAACTCTTCGGTCAAGACAAACTCAATTTTGTAAATTCTTTTAGGGTGCGGCCCTTTGCATGGAGGCCTTCAAGCTTGCATTCAAAGTATCGAGCGCATCGGCGTAATGCGCACGCGTGGTTTTAGACAAACCGGTTTTGGCATTGGCTTTTTCCAACACACTGACCAACTGACGTGCGTTTTCGCGCATGATACTGCGCGCATCGGCAGGCCATGAACCGGCAGGTTTAACCAACACATCAGTCATGCGACGCAATTGCTCGCGCTGCAGGTTACGTCGAATCAGGCTGGTCTCTTGACCTGCTTTAGCCTCAGACCAGATAGCGTCTTGCAGGCTATCGTAAACATCAGCCAGACTCAAAGTTTCTTTGGGGTCGTTTACTTTCATGCCGACTTCAGCCAATCGCGTGGCGACCGCGCTTGAATAAACATGGTCTAGGATGCCTTTTTGGACATTGGCAACTTGACTGGCGACAGACATTTGAAAATTAGTCTCTGGGCCACTGCGCTCAAATCGATCGGGTGCTAAACGAGCAATAAACTCAGGCTTGAATTTAAAACTGTCTGTTCCAAAAAAATCTCGGTTGATTAAGCTCAGCGCTTCCCTTTGCTTCAGGGCACTTACAGGTTCAAACACAGGTTTGCCAGAGCCCGCTCTCTCACGTCGAACGTGAACTCCCCCTATGTATTTGGCGGCCAAGGGTGCAACACGCCCCAATTGACTAAAGCCGCTTCTAAAACTTCGAGTAAGACGCTCATAGCTATCACCCGTTGCCAAATTCATATTTTGCAACCTGTCCCATAATTCTCTTGAAAGTTTCATACGCTTCTTGTAATAAGCCAAAGGATCGGCCCCTAAGTCGAAGCGGTTCACCATGGGATCTAAGCCGCCCACGCCGCCAAATCCCGCATCTTCATCGGAGTCATACTGATGCTCAGGCTGAGTAGATTTGGCCAAAATTTGCGCAAGTCCTTGCTCTTCTTGTCCAGATTCAAATTGTTTATAGCCAAATTCAATGGCCCAATAGTCATAAGCACCAATCGTTGACATGACATACTCACCTTGCATTTCGCCTTTGGCAGAAATGTTGAACGGCGTGTAATCCATGACTGACGATGCCACGCCATTGATCTTGGTGAAATTAGGATCTCGGATTTGCTTCAAGTCATATACAGTAGAAGCTCTAAAATTGTGTCGCAATCCCAGAGTGTGCCCAACCTCGTGCATGATCACATCTTTCAAATACGCCTTGGCAAGTGCATCGGCCTGTGGACTGTCTAGTTCGAGGCCGCGAGCCTCTAACAAATCTAAGGCATAGTGCAATTCTTTTACCGCAGATTCGGCATGGTCACACAATTCACCATCTGATCCACGAATTCTTGCCAAATCTTCAATGACGGTGCGACGAGCACCCCGCGTAAACACATCAGACATACCAATGTCTGCATCTAAGATTTCTCCAGTGCGCGGATCGGCTTGCGATGGGCCAATGGCAAAGCCCACATCAGAGCCGGTAAACCAACGCACCGATGCATGCTTGGCATCCATATTGTTGACATCGTCGCTGGCTTGCTGCTGTTTAACCACCAAAGCATTTTTAAATCCAGCACGCTCAAAAGCTTTGTTCCACTCCAAAACACCTTGACTCACAGTGTCACGGTATTTTTCTGGAATATTTTTGTCGAGCCAGTAAACGATGGGCTCTTTAGGCTCAGACACTGTAGCTTTTGAGTCCTTCTTTTCAAGACGCCAACGCTTGACCAAATGATTTTTTGATTTCAAGTTCAAATCGGTGGTGTAGTCTGTGCGTGCAACAGTAAAGTAACCGACACGCTCGTCAGCAATTCTGATCGCCATGGGATCTGGCAAGGGCATGAAGCTGTAGTAGAAAGATACAAACAGGCTTCGTGGGTCGGGTGTTGCACTGGGGGGTGGTGGCGCTGCCACTGACGATGGCGTCATAGGCGGTGCTGACAACTTGGGCACAGAAAAATGCGCTTTGACTTCAAGGCCTGTCAATGATGGTGTATTTTTGGTCGTACTGAAGGAGGTATTGCGGGTGTCCAAACTAAAGGGCATGCGAAAAGACCCTTCCAGTCTGGTTTGATAACCTGGAATATCCGAGAACAACAGCGCATTGGCTTCCACCAAAACAGATTTGGTTTCAGGATTGGGTGCTGACACTACAGGGGCACTGCTCATCAAACTGTCGGAAAAAGACTCAGACACAAATTGCGCCTGTGGCGTGCCTTCTTTCGCGAAGAACTGTGTGTTCTTAGCGATCAACTGAACCTGATTGCCCACCTTGTGAAACTCCACCAACTTGGAGCCACCCATTTGGCTTCCATACAAACCGCGTTCACCAATTGATCGAGGCACGTTGTAAGAAAAGAAAAAAGGTTTGCCAAACTGCGATGGCAATATTTCAATCCAGATCTTCTCGTCTTTTTGGTGCAAATTGAAAAAACCAGGCGTTGACTTGGCATCTTTCAGAATGTCTTTCATGGGACGCAATGAACCAGGGGCTGCGGGCGGTGTGGCAGTAGCTGCAGGCGTAGCACTTGCTGGAGCAGGAGCAGAAGCTGGCGCGGTGGGCGGCGTTTGCGCCTGAACAACGCCAGTGGCGATGGAGGCAAGGCACAGAGCCTTTAGAACGGATATTTTGAAAAAGCTAAATTTTAAAGCCATGAAGTACCCTGAGATTCGGAATTCTTGAATATGCCTTGTCATTCTAAAGACTAGCGAACTAGGGTCAACACCAATCGTCCAATTGAAGACAGGGCAGACAATTAAAGGTAAAAACCAATTGCAATCTTTGGTGCATTCCGCAAAAAAAGTCCATGCCCACTCTGATCCTGATCAACCCTCATGCCGCAGGTGGCCGAGCTCGAGGGCTGGTGCATCCCATTCAGGCTTTCTGCAAGGCCCTACCTGCAAACAACGCACAAGCTCAAATTCTTGTCCCCGAGAGCATTGAGAAGGCGCTTCAAGTGCTTTCTGATTTGTCACACAAAACGCGCGTGATTGTGGTGGGTGGCGATGGCACGTTAAATCAAATGTTGCCAGGCCTGCTGAAAGGTGGCCATGAAGTGGGCTTGGTGCCGTATGGTAGTGGCAACGATTGCGCACGTGCCTGGGGTTTGCATCGAATGATTTGGCAAGAAGCCTTGGTACATGCGCTTCATGCGCCGTCCAGTTCAATTGACTTGGGGCGCGTTGAGTTGAGCCACAAGTCCGTGCATTACTTTCATTCCAGCTTGGCCGTTGGCTTCGATGCCTCCGTGGGCAATCGTGCTCTGGCTGGCCCCAAATTCTTAAGCGGTCTGCCAAGGTATTTATTGGCTACTCTGCGTGAGTTGGTGCATTTGAAAAACTGGGATTTGCGAATTGAAGCTGACGGTCATTTAATCCACCAAGGTTCAAGCCTGCTGGCCTCTGCGCTGAACACACCGACTTATGGCGGCGGTATGCCAGCCGTGCCTCGTGCGTCAATCACTGACGGCCAACTTAACTTGTTGGTAGGCGGAAAGTTCAACCGCTTGCAAACTTTACTGATGTTGCCTCGCTTACTGATAGGCAAACACATAGGGCACGCACGCATTCAGTGCTGTCCGTTTTCAATTGCATCCATACGCAATGCTACCCCTGTGCCAGTGGCCGCAGATGGTGAGACCTTGGGTTTTGCAACGGATCTAAAAGTTACATGCATGCCCCAAGCCCTGCAAGTTGTGAAACTTTCATTGGGGTTAGATCAACATTGATTTGTTTAGGTTCTTTGGCGGGGAGCGTTAAGCAGATAAGACTCAGATACGCAAATTCAATTGCCACCCAGTTTCACATTTCCAGTAAACAAACTGAACCCTGCCCCCAACACCACTTTCTCCAAAATATTCCTAGCAGGCGTTGCAAAGCCTCCACAAGCTTGCGACACATGTGATGAGTCTATTTGATCAAGTGCGTCAAAGCCCATGTTGAGACTCAGTAAAGGAACGATATAACTACCACCAGTTAAAAGCAACAACGAAGGCGTAGCAATCATGCGGGCAAAGCGTATGTCATCGTGCAAAGAAGCCAATTCAAAAGAACGCTGGCAAACAGGCTCTTGGAACTTTTCAAAATGAGGCCCAATGCTGTCGGCCATACTTCGCGTGTGACTGGCACAGCCTGACAACGCAAGCATCAAAAACAACATCGATAAGCGAGCACCTAGCTTAATCAATCTTGATACCTGCCTTGGTAATGATGGCACCCCACTTACGTGTTTCGCTGTCAATGAATGTTTTAAAGCTCGCAGCTGAACCACCGCCAATGATCAAGCCCTGCTTCAGCATGTTTTGCCGAAAAGAGGGCTCGGTCATGGCCGCGTTGATATCGGTATTCAAACGGATGGCGATATCTGCAGGTGTGCCGGCGGGTGCAAAAATGCCATTCCATGCCAAAGCATCAAAGCCCGTAAAACCTGCTTCTGCCACAGTTTGCAAATCTGGGCGAGTGGGCAACCTTTGCGGGCTGGTGACGGCAATCAATTTAAGACGGCCCCCTTGCACCAGAGAAAGCAATGCAGGCTCAACAGCTAGCAATGCCTGCGTTTCGTTTTGTGCGACAGACATTGCAGCAGGAGGGGAGCCATTGAAGGGCACATGCGTGGCTTCAAAGCCAGCAGTGGCCTTAAGCAACTCCATCGACAAATGCGATGAACTCCCTTGCCCCACAGAGGCGTAACTCACTTTGTCACCCTGAGTTTTTGCCCAGGCAAGAAACTCACGAAAATTATTGGCAGGGTGTGCCGCAGGAACAGCCAAAACATTGGGCTGTGAGCTGGTGAGCACAATGGGCATCAAATCCTTGGCAGGGTCGTAGGGCATTTTCTTGAACATGAAGGGGCCAAAGGCGATGGGGCCGTTGAA
>Ga0209550_10003856_pt1 | contig 14225 bp, 11 predicted proteins | sample LauGreSuBDMM15SN_2_FD_187567 | JGI IMG/M metagenome (GOLD analysis project Ga0209550, IMG submission 187567) | Freshwater lake microbial communities from Lake Michigan, USA - Su13.BD.MM15.SN (SPAdes) (version 5) | ecosystem: Environmental > Aquatic > Freshwater > Lake | place: Lake Michigan...
TTCTAGTACGGTTGGTGTTGGGCTGGTGAATTACTAGACCTTTATATCCGCCTTTGGTGTCAAAGCCTACTCCAACGCCAAGCATGGAGGCTTCCATCAAGAATGCGAAGGGTTCTGCTGGTTCTTCAGCTCGTATATCAGCGGTGGAGACAAAGGCGCAGTTTTGAAGTGCTGCGGAATTGCGCTTCTCCATTACGTATGAAGAACCCATCATCCATAGACCTCTACCTGGCGGTAGCCACTTGAAACAGAACATTCGCTCATACGCTTCTTTAGCTGATACTTGCGCTTGATTGTCATCCCAGGGTAGACGGTTTGCAATGCAGTGATCTTTTTGAATCGAGTACATACCGTTGATTACGCGCTGGCAGACTTCATGCCAGCGTTCTTTTGTACCGTCATCCTTCAATCGCGAGTAAGAACGGATGAATGTGATCTCGCCGAGTGCATTACCGCCAGCGTCGCGGTAACCCCAATCAACTTGCCGGTTGGCGAATGAAGCAATGAAATCTATTGGTAGTTGGAAGCTGAACAATTTATTTGACCTCCTGGGTCGTAGGTTTGGAACCGGTAGAGATTCCTCCTGATTACAGTTAGCTTTTACACTAACTTATCAAGATTTCGTTCTACCTTCTTTTTCTATGTAATCATTTGATTGCACATTGTATCTTATTCCTCATTGTGCGAGAACATTACGTTACGGCACAACCTTGTTATTATTTTACTATTGGCGCTTTCATTCATGGTATTTTAGATACATCTAGTTATTTTATAATTCATTTTTACGGAACAATATTTTTTGCGCACCAAATTATACTACTTTGATATATCTAAAATCTTTTTATTATACACCTTGTTTTCTGTTTTCTTTTATATATTTTAGATTACTACTCTATATTTTACTATCTAAATCTTCTGACATTTTGGGCAGAAAGTTGTCCCACGACCCGCTACGACTATCTTCGTCAACTCAGTTCCACAATTGAAACAAGGTTTACCGTTTCGCCCGTAACAGCGCAATAGATTTTGATATCCTCCCCTGCCACCGTCAAGATGTACGTAATCTCGCTCCGACACCCCGCCGTGTTCTATAGATAACATTACTATTTTGTTTATTGCACGCACCAGTCGCATTGCCTGACGGGTAGTTACAGCCCGGCAAGCAGGATGCACTTTTGCTGCATGTAAAGCTTCGTCTGCTAGATAGTTACCGATCCCTGCAACTGCCCTCTGATCCAATAGACGGGCTTTTATTGGTGATTGCCCTTTTATTAGTATAGCAGCGGCCTTCTTGACCGATAACTCCTCGCCTGGTTCCTGCCCAAGACGTCGGAGCGTCCTAGGTACTGAATCGCCCTGTTCGAGTAAGCGTACGAATCCAAAACGTCTTGGGTCTCTGAAATAGAGTGTTCCTTTATTGGTAGACAGTTCAAAGTGCACATGTTGTTTTATTTCCGCGTTCCAGAGAAGCTGACCCGTCATTCCTAGGTGCATTAGCAACACACCTCTATCCTGAATATCCAAGAGAAGATATTTGCCTCTACGGCGTACTCCCGTGATAACGCACCCCGTTAGATCCGGCACCTGGTATCGCGCGTGTCTGCATGTATTCTTTGTGATAATCGTTCCTAGGAGTAGATTCTCCATCTGCCGACGGACGGTTTCCACTTCAGGTAGTTCCGGCATTTACCCGACCTGAAGTGGCTTGAAAATATCAGCGATCATCACTAGTAGGGCTGAGAATATTAGGAAACCGGCCACAACATAAGTGAGGGGTAGTAGTTTTGAACTATCGAATTGACCTTGTTCCGTATTGCCAGTAATGCGAGCCATGCCTCTACGCACCCCTTCAATTACCGCACTAAGTACATGACCCCCGTCAAGTGGTAATAATGGCACCAGGTTGAATACGAACAAGGACACATTCAAAGCCCCAAGAAGCATCAGCAGATCAACCAATCGCCACGTTACAGGAGCGTCTGCAGAAGCAACCTCGCCAGAGAACCTAGCTAACCCAACCACTCCTACTGGTCCTGCTGGATCTCTAGTAGACCCTGTCACAATTATTTTTACTAGCTCGAATGTTTTCTTTGGGAAGTTTACAATTGCCGTCGTTACCCGCCCGATCGAGTCCCCTACTATACGAAGGCTGTCCAGAAGATTCCCGCGTTCCAACTCATAACTAGGACTGACGCCAATACGCCCTGACCCAGATAGTGTGGCAACTTCGACAGATATAACTTGTTGCTTGCCAGACCGCTGCACTATAAATGGAGTCAACTTCCCAGCGTTCCGGTCTATTGCTGCCGTAAGATCATCCCATTCTGTAACTACCACCCCCGCCACCGACACAATAACGTCCCCTACCTGTAACTCCGACTTTGCTGCAGGTGAGGGGGTGTCACAATTTTGCTCCCCAGTTAGGCAAGGGGCTATATATCCTATCTTGTTTACAGGTTCCGGTAACCCCAGACCCACAACTGCTGACGTGGTGATAACCAAGGCAAGCACCAGGTTCATGAAAGGACCGGCGAACATTACCGCGGCTTTTCTTGGCGCCGTCAATTTACTGAACGTTCTACCCCAATCCTCAGGTGCCAACGTTACGAACTCAGCGTTTCCCGGTTTGGAGGTCGGCGGGAACATTCCGATCATTCTTATATACCCGCCAAGTGGTATAGCTCTTATGTTATAGCTTGTCTCGCCGCGTACTCTTCCCCAGATGCGAGGCCCGAACCCGACCGAGAAGTCAAGAACCTTTACCCCGAACTTCTTCGCCGTGACCATATGGCCGAGCTCGTGCAGCCCAATTGAGATAGCTAGGCCTATGATGAATATGGTTGCCCCACCTGCGTACAATACAATCCCGGATACGGACATGGCTACTGTTCATCCCGCTGGTGTGAGTAAGTAACTCGGACTACACGACTTTTGTTGTCCCATGCCAAGGGTAGGACTTGATTTATGTCAGACCTGTCTGGGGTTTCCGCTCGGCGCAGGCATGATGCTACACGTACAAAAGCAGCATCAAAGTCGTTTCGGCTTACCGTTATAACATGGCCGCCCGCTGCCCACCCCTGCAGGCTTCCCCAGGCATGGTGGCTATCTTTGTGCTGCTGTACAAAGTTGACTGCTGACTCAACTGACGCTTCAGGTAACTTTGCCCCAACTTTCGCAACAATCGCCCTTAGGTAGTAAGTGGCTTTCTTACCGTCAGGACGAACTGCGTCAGGTACTTCACCTTCCAAGAATCTCCACGTTAGGCGTCTTAGAAGAAGAGTCCTAACTAGCAGTGCAGAAGCGCTCTCAGTTTCAGGCTTGAACATGGGGTCATTGAAGAGACTGCTTGCTGTTAGTCGCGGTGTAACGACCCCGATACTTCCCTCCCGACCAGGTAGCGTGATCCGCCATGCCCCAACCCGTCTAGAGCACCACACCCCGGAGCTCTCCGCTAGTTTTTGCTCGAAGTGCACTTCCATTCTAAGATCTGTTGCGGGAGGGAACACACGAGCTATTTCCTCTGTAGGAAACGTGTCGGTAAACGCTGCCGAGAGGGTCTCGGGATGTGCTGCCTGCAACGCTTCAATCACTGTCCACTGTGCGGCCACTGTTTTGTTCAACAGTGACAATGCTGTTACCAAGCCGGACCTGTGTTTTGCAATCGCGTCGACCAAGCCAGTAACCCCGGGTCCGGCTTGGGAGAAAAGAACTCTGCGAAGCGCTATCACTTCCGGAACTAACCACCAGTTGAAAAGGGCTGTGTTTCCAAGTTGACCTAGTCGCATTGCGAAATCTGAATCAGATCGGTCAAGCGCCCATTCAGGTAATTCTGCATGTGGTGGTAGGCTAGGCCCTGTACCGCGAGGGTCATAGAATTTTCCTGGCAATAGAAGCGCCACATATTTACGGTCACCGCTACCTCTAAGTTCAGACAAGTTGTTCAAAGCCCAATGGGCCCAGGCGGAAGCTCGCCGGCTCTGATCCTGGTCATGTAAGTCACCCTCACGTGCATCGGCTAAGAAAGATGATACCAACGGTGTGGCTACAAGTTTTGCTATAAGTTCTTTTTCGGTCACATTTTTGACGGTGTCTACTTCATCCAGAAGGGCAACCAGCGCAATGGCTGACGGAGTGATCTTGTACCTGACAGTAGATTATATGTTACGAAGAGGTTTTACCATGCTCGAACTTACAATCACTTTTTGCTTGCTTGGTATTCTTACTTTAGTTGCTTTCAATCTTTATTCAGATCGAGTAGAAGCCGTAGCGGAGACATCGGGAAGATCTCGCCTTCTAGTTGCTGTAACTGCCCAAGACACTCACCATGCAAGCTATGGATTTTTTGCGGGGGCTTCCGACCTCACGGGCCTCAAAGGTGTCGTTGCAACTGATAACACTGCAGGCCCAGGAGAACTATCAATCGCACTATCGGCTGATGGGCAACAAGCAGGTATGGCTACCGTCGAAGGTGAGCTTTGTGTAACTGTTGGTATCGAAGATGGTAGCACCAACCCCACGTACTCATCCTTCAGAGCTGACCAAATCAACTGTGCCGGCACTCTCGGTTTGGACTCACTGCAATGAGAATTTCCAACCCAAGAGCAGGGCTGTCTATGGTCGAATTGCTTGTCGCATTATCTATAGCTCTGACTATTGCCGTAGTTGGTATTCAGTTATTCCCCACCCTAACTGATAGGGCTCGCACATCTGAAGCGCAACGAACATTAGAGTCCGCTGTTATAACGCAGACAACTTATGCTAGCTCCCATGAGGGATTCGCAACCGAGCTGGCCGAACTAAATGATCTAACAACGGTAAGAGGTGTCAAGTTCACGGTAGGATCATCTGGCGACAACGAAGTAATATCCGTTACACCGTCAGGGGATGGGGGCGTCGCTCTTGCCGTTTTCGTATCTGATGGCAGTTGCTTAGGCATTGTTCTAAGTGATCCTTTTATTGACGGTGAAGTTAGTGGTATAGTTTCCTTCAATGGTGTTTGTTCAGCAGAGTCAGTCCTCAGTCTCTAGTAGTTTCTCTCTCATATATCATCCTTTTCTTGCGCATTCTCTCAAGCGTCGCTTGCCATTGTGAATATCAAACCTAATACGCTTATGAACAGCGTGAAGTATCTTGTTTAGCTTGCCGGCTCGAAGTAACATCTTTATATCATTTTTAGAAGTTAGCTGGCAAGGCACTATTACATTACATATATCCTGATTGCGTCTTCTCACGGCAACCTAGTCAGCATACTTCAATCAGATCAATACCCTTTCAACTGGCAACCTAGTCACAATAACAAATACCAGTATACGCCTTAGACACGGCAACCTACGTTATACATCAATGTTAGGTTTGCCTTACTATGGGCGACCTGCAGATCTCTCCCCTTAGCTAATTTACTATCCAAATAGCAACGAATCATGAATGCCATAGATGATTTGGATACCACTTATTTGATTGGACATACCTGCCTGCTTGAAGTCAAACTCTTGGCTAGAAATATAAGATTCATTTTGGGCATGAACCTTGGTCTAGCAATTTTACATTCTTTGAATATTTCGAAGGGCTTCTTGGCGTTTACCTCTCTGCAGCGACGGTCTACATTATCATCCACCCGACGTAATGTCGGCTTACATCAGGAGACCTCATGTCATCCATCAATACTACCGCACCAATCATGGCGCGAACCCCTGCTAGACGAGCTCGTGCTATTGCGCTTCTCCTTATCGCGGGTCCTGTTTTAGCTTGGGAGACGTTGAACTCTGCTTGGTATGTGATGGCTTTCGAAGCTCCATCAGTGGTGCTTCCAAAAACCTACACAACAATAGAGAACGTCAGCGCAACCGCCATCTTCACTGGATGGGATCTAATAAAACCAGGTACAGCTGGATCCCTAACAGGAGTAGCTCAAGCAGTGACTGACTTTGCTGGTTACCCAACACCGCTCGTGTTGCTAACCGCTGGAGTCATTGTAGCAATAACTGGAACTGCTATACGTTCCTCACTGCTGACATTCCTGTCAGTGTTCCCAATGTTCTTCAGTCATAACTCGCTTGGAGTTACAAGACAAATGGTCGAAAACCCAATCTTCGGAGGACAATACATGTACGCCCAACCTGCTATGTGGCGCTTTAGTCTTATCGTCCTAGCGTCGATGGCTATCAGCTTCATGCTAACTGCCGCTGTGTTCCTATCAGGAAGAGCAGTGCGCAAAGCAAAAATCGAAGCTGGCGAAAAAGTTGAACCTTCATTACTCGACCTCATGTCAGCGTACAACACCAGAATCCTTGACCAAGCTGACGCCTTGCAAGAACGTAACCGTAGATCAGATTCGATCAAAGCCTGATCTATAAAGATAAAAAGAAGAGCCCCGACAGAAGTTGGGGCTCTTTTTCATTTGTAGCACGAGTAAAGTCAATGATAATAATTCTTACCTGTCAACCCCTTACAGGCATTACTACTGTAAGTACGTCAAGTCCGCCATCAGCTTTGACGAATAGGGGTTGAACTGAACCTGAATAGTGAAGAACCACCGTCTCCGTTCCTGTAGCCACAACTGCATCCTGAATATAACCAAGACGGGCTAGGAACTCGAAGTCACCAGCACCTTGATTGGACGAGACAGAAACCTCTTCCGCTCCCGATCCCAGATCAGCGTTCGCTACGTTCAGAGTCAAAGATTTGCTTGTCAGAAGGCACTTGACTGGAGAGCTCTCCGTAATAGCAGCCAATCGCGAACATGCTTGCAATAGTTCTGCTGAAGGGAGTACAACCATGTGAGGGGGTAGTGCTTGCACCACACCTTCAACAGCAGGGAATGGAACGCTGAGCAATCTAGTCGAAAGAACAACATCAGCGGATATGAAACTAATAACACGAGCCCTACTGTCAATAACAACTTTTGACGTATTCATCTTTGCAACACGGTCCAAAACCTGCAAGGGTAATATACCCGAGAACTCGCCAAATCCTGCGTTACTCAGATGTACGCGAGCAAGACGATAGTTGTCTGTCGCATGTAGAGTCAGACCTGATTCGTCGGAAATCAATTGAATAACTGGGTTCTCTTTTGAAACTGCTGTTCTAGCGCTAGCTAAACCTGCGGGTAGCTCAATGAAATCTACTGATATAGGCTCACCGGATGGGGCGGCTGCCTGTGGGAAAGTTGACGCAATAGTACGAAAACGATATGGGCTAGACCCATCTGGGCTTACAACTACATCATCCTGCTGAGCACTTGACTCGATACATACCATCTGTTCGGATGCCAGCGTAGTCAAAAAGCTTACAAGGGGCTTAGGCAGTATAAGAGCATAACCAGCCACTCCATCTGAAACTGAAATAGAGGCGTTGATTGTTGTATCACCATCCGAACCAGTTACCTTCAATGTATTGCCATCTACAACCATTTGTATGGCTGAATAGGCAAGAAGTGAAGGTGTCGATGGTGTAGCTTGACGGGCGGTGTTGATGGCGTTGCGCAGCGCACCTGCATTGCTCGAGAACTTCATGATAACAGTGTCGGAACACCTTGCCATTCGCGTCTCTCAGAAATATGTCTCGCTCTATCCTAACCGTGCGCCAGTGCGACCCGCCAACTCCTCAGTAGTAAGTCCTTCTGCAGTGGGATCATATGCTGGGCAAACTGATTGGAAGAAGCACCACCCACACAGGGTTTGTTTTCGTGGCTCCCACGTATCGGTCTCCGCTGCACGCTGGATATCTCGCCATACTCCAGCGATTTTCTTCTTAGCGGCAGTAAGAAGAGCCGGGCTAGCTGGTTGTGTCAGTACAGCATCCGGTCTTCCTTCGCGTACATATATCAAACGTAACTGGAATGGACGCACCCCTAATTGTTTTTCAACCAACAATGCATACACTGCTAACTGGAAGAATGCTTCGCCTTGAAAACGCTCCCCAGGAGGGCGACCCGTCTTATAATCCGATACATAATACCTAGGACCGTTAGCTGTCTCGATACGGTCAAGCCTGTCAATATACCCATGCACATTCACACCGGCCAACTCGGCTGCTACATAAAACTCTCTTTCCATTGGATCAAACTTCTCAGGGTTCTCCATAGCGTACCATCCAAGGACGCAGTCTTCGGCTTCTTTCAGGAACTCTTCTTCGTTCTTCTCTGAAATTATGCTCCTGTAATCTGCTGCTTCTCTGAGAAGCCTTGCCTCGGAGACTGATCCTTCTGCATGCTCTTCACGCCACATCTTCCCCGCATCCCGTAATCGGATCTCTGCCGTATCGGTCACATCTTCTTTTGACCGCAACGGTTCTATCATCATACGCCAAGCTGGGAGCAGATACTGTAATGCTACTTCCTTTCCACGCTCTTGCCGAGGGTGGTCAAATATTCTTTCGAACACGTGGTGAGCGAGCGTTCCCTTAGCTGTCGCAGCTGTGGGTGGCGTTGATAACCCCATTGCCTTGAAATGGAAAAGCTTAGGGCACTGTAAGAAATCCTTTATCCGACTCGGGCTGAGGCGTGACGGAAGGATTGGCTTCGGGCTCACGTTCGACCTATTACTCATGTAAACAATTGTTCCCCGATTGACAGGTACAGCACTCCCTCATTGCCGCTGCTCAATATAAATATCGCTAACATGGTTGATGTGCCGACACTAGGGTTATGTCAGAGCAACCAGAAGACACAAACCGCGTAGACGGCTGGTTCTACCTGCTGTTTCTATCATTTATCCTTGTTGTGGCAACTTTACCGTCCGCCGGCCTCGCTTTTGGTATCCGTATATATGTACTACCTCGTCTCAGAAAACTTGAGAAGATTTCACTGCTTGCTTTGGCATCAAGTTGGCTTCTTTCGGCCCCTGTGACACGAGGACGAGATTATATTGACTGGGTGATGGCGGTAGTAGGCAAAGGGGACGCAAACATTATCCTTGACCTTCCAATCATTACCTTCATCTCATTGGGTATAATTTACGCTTTCATCTGGGCTCTATTGAACAGCACAGCGATCTCCACTAAAATACCTTTTTCTTTTCCTAATCTTCCCTGGAGACAAACTCCTGAATCCCCATCTACAGGTGTTCTTCCAACTGAAACCGAGCGCGAACTTTCAATCTCAGTCGTCGCTACTGGGAAATCCCTAACCGTTGACCCCCAATCTAACGCAGCAACAGTTCAGCACGAAGTTGGTAAACGTGAGTTCCCGTTAGGTGCCGACAAATACGGACAACCTGTGATGATATCTGAAAGCGAGATTCGATACCATGGTTTGCTTTTCGGTTCAACGGGTTCTGGTAAGACCGAAACCATAAAGAATCTCATGGGATCATTACTTGACCTCGGTTGGGACGGTTGCATTCTCGATCTGAAAGAGGACACCGGGCCTGGAGGTCTCTCAGACTGGTGTAGAGACTATGCAGACTTTCATGCTCTACCGTATCAAGAGCTAGCTCTATCATCATCGGATATGCGAGTTTGGTTCAATCCACTTTACGGAATGGGTCCTGACGAAGCTCGCGACACAATTGTTGGATCGCAACAGTTTGATGATGGTTACTACCGTTCGCTGAACGAAAAACAACTTGGCCAGCTTATTCGCCTTACATATGCTGCTAATAGCATCGATCCTACGCGTTATCCTGCACCATCTGTTTATGACCTTGGGAAGATACTCTCCTCACCTAACCTCGCTGCAGCAACCAAAGATATGGTAGCTACAGTCATTGCTAACAACCCAACCGTTCGCAAAGAAGAGTTTGACTCTTTGATTCGACCTGACGAGGCTATGGCAAAAGCGGCAGGTGGACTAGGTGCAAGACTTACCGCTCTTTACGAAACTGAGGTTGCACGACGTGCTCTTCGTCCAGGTGAAGGGAAAACTGAACTCGACATCTCTCAACCAGGTCTAACGTATATTGGACTAAGCTCCTCGGCCATGCCAGCAATTAGCCGGCTGGTTTCAGCAGCCGTACTTCGAAGAATGTCTGTTTTTGCTGCTGATAGAATCACTGGCAAGATTTCTTCTAAGAAGCCAAGATTCTTGATTATTGACGAGGCGAACTTCGTGAATCGCACTTTGCTCTTGGAACTTCTATCACGTGCACGTTCTGCTTGGATCCCTGTCATTGTATGTACTCAAGGGCCCACAGACTGGAATGCAACCACACCAGGTGAGGCTGGCCTCGCTTCCCTCGTACAGAATACTAACATAAATATAATCTTGAGTCAGGGTGAGCTGTCAAACGCTGAGATGTGCGCAGACATTATAGGACGATCGGAAATGATGCGCTACTCCACCACCATGCGTGACGGTGAACTGCTTGACGGTTCTGGATCTGCTCGCTCGTCCATCGAACATCTTGTCAGTCCTGACGATCTACGAAGACTAAAAATAGGTGAAGCAGTAGTCAGGATCGGCAAACCTTCTGAACGGGTTACTTGGGTAAAGATTCCTCAACGAGACGCAAGGAATCGACCTGGAAGGTCTAACTAACCAAGCACTCGGTCCCCAATGAATTCTACTACTGGCAATGTAAAGGTCGCTGGCTCGTCACTCACTAATCGCTCGATATCAACCCGTACTCCTCTAGATGTCATGACAAGAGCATCATCGTTTTCCTTCTCTAAATACTGACTCAACATCTCTGGATCTGATGCGAGCCCTGTGCGCCAAGCCGTCTCAGTCAATGAAACCAGTCTGCTCGTCCTTGCATTGTTCATATGTGTAGTCCTCTCAGTGGTGGTCATATCTATATCTCTCCGGGGGCTGCAGAATATTTTAGGAGGTAGCACGTAAGTTGGTTCTAATCGTATCACCCTAGATACTTAGGGCGTGGAAGCGTGCGAGGAAGGCCTACAACGGCACATTTCAACTCAATAGTCCTACTCGGACTCGGAAGGCGGAATAACCATGACAGGTCAAACAATCAAGCGAGCTCTGACGCCTAGACAGATCAAGACTCTCAACGAGCTCCTAGCCATAGGTGTAGAGCGGCCATTTTGTTTACCTGATCTAGCAGATCGGCTCGAATCCTACATCCTCGCTGGTACCTCTGAAGCCGTTTCCGCATGGACTGAGCGTTCCCTTTATCTAACTAAATCACAGTTGTTCACGGCTTTGCGTTGTGAAGGTCAGCTCCTTTCCGATGCTTCTAATGTAAAAGCGCCAGGGTTGCACCAAGCAACCGTTGTCGGTGTAGCAGCTCACCGAGCCATTCAACTAGCCCACACACACCCTGGTAAACCGGTAATGGACTATGTGCGTGAAGCACTCGCAGGCGCTAGATCGGTCGACGAGAAAATTGACCGCTGGTGGACTGAGGCATCTTCCGGTCAGCAATCTGATGTATTATCCCAAACTCATTCTCGAGTTACCGCTTTTATGGATGACTGGCCCCCACTGGAAGAAGCCTGGTCTCCTCGTTTCGAAGAACCCCTGGTAGCAAAGATTGGGAAGCTTACCTTATCCTCGCGTGCCGATTTGATAATAGGAAGACCTAGGGCCGACCTACGCCAAACACTTTTGCTGGTAGATCTCAAATCTGGTGCTCTACGCGATGGTCATGAAGACGAGGCGATGTTCTACGCCCTCGTTGCAACCTTGCGCCACAGGGTTGCGCCTTGGCGATCTACTATCTATTCACTTGCCGAAGGTTCTTACACGGAACCTGAAGTTACAGAGGAAAGGTTGTTTGCGATAGCAGATAAGGTCATCGAGGCTACGAAGAGTATTGTCGAAACCCTTACCGAAAGCCGTCTCCCAAGCCTGCTCGCTGGAGATCACTGTCGTTGGTGTCCGATTCAAGCGACCTGTCCAGCAAGTGCATTCAAAGCTGAGGAAACTGAACAGATGACCAGTTCACAAGCAGTCTAATGGGCCGAACCTGATGGGGACGAACAACTATCCATCGGAGCGGCTACGTGAATATCCTCGACAAGCTAAAATCAGGCGTGCCGAATAAGGCTGCCAAAAATACTGATGCTCTTTGGACTACACCATGGGTCATGCGTGACGAAGATTGTGTATACACTGGAAACGATCGTTCTGTTTGGCTTTATCGAGCACTACCTCTAAGCCCTATCGAGTGGGAAGACCCACGAACCCAGATTGGCATAGGCCAACGTTTAGCAACTCTTCTTACTGAAATCGGGTCTACATCAAATCCGTCCGCGAGCGGATTGCGGCAGCTTAGCAGCAACCGCGAGATTCATATTCTCTCTGTTAGTTGGGATGAGGAAGCAATACCTGCTGAAGGAACCCCGCCAGCACTGGCTTCCTATCTACGTGAGACCCTAGGGGGTTACGCAGCACCGAAACGTGCACTTATCATTGGTGTTCGTCTAAGAGCAAACACCCCATCTAGATCTGAAACGCTACTCGAACAAGCCAAACGAGCAGCGACAAAAATACTTCTCGAAGACGTTACTGACCGATCTGCTTACGCTCAGGATCGCGAGTTGATTTCCGGGATGATGGCCCGCTTTGGAGGGCGCAAACTTTCACGTTCGGAGCAAAGTCAACTTGAATCATGGTATAACCAAGGTCGCGGTCCTGATGTATCCATTGTAGAACGCAACACCAATCTGGAGGTTTCAGATATCGATAGTTTTGAGCTAAGTGCAGTTATGGCTTTTGGTAATCCAATTATGTACGCCCCGAACGCACGTTGGATACTTGACTCACTCTCACATTTTGATGCCCCAAAAGTTGTCTCTGTTCGAGCAGAGCTAGAACCTTCAGTAGTAACGCGTGCTCGGGCACGAAAAGCGCAACGACGTGTCGATTCACAAATGAAAGAGGAAGCGTCAACAGGTGACCTAGAGCGAATTGAATACTCGACAACATATCAGCAAGCACAAGAGTTTGAACGCTTTCTAGTAGAGGTAGGAGAACCAATTCTGACAAATTGTTCAATCCTGCTCGCTAGAAGTTTACGCGCCACGAACGAAACATATATTGATTTTCTTCGTAACAACTACGCTATTGAGGTCAAGCCACTTGAGCATCGCCAACTTCGAGCACTCGATGAGTGTCTACCGGCCTCATCACGTCGGGTAAATCCTTTCGTGCAAGATGTATCAATTTCTATGCTTGCCTATGCCGGACTGAATGGGTTCTCCGATCTAGGAGATGGCCAAGGCGCATATATTGGTCTAGCTGACCCAGATATGACTCCCGTATACCTTGATCTAGCAGGTGCACCTTCTCGCAACCTACCCCCAGCTATGCTTGTTGCTGGTGATCCTGGCTCAGGAAAGACATTCCTTTGCCAGTCGATTGCACTACAAGCGACACTAGCCGGCGCACCAACAATTTTTATAAATCCTAAAGGCTTTGATTCTCTTGCTCCATTGGCAGAACTAGTCAATGGGCAAGTAGTGAAGATGTCTGCGTTAGCATCGAAACCAGGTGCTTTTGACCCCTTCAGATATGCGCCTCCAGCTATCGCAGCCGAGATTGCAACTACACATATTCTCTCAGTGCTCGGTAACAGGGACGGCTTTACACAACCGCAAGCTCTGCAACTTGGTGCAGCTTTACGTGAGGGAGCTGCTGCTGGTGCTCGTTGCGTTGGTGACTGCTTGAAACTTGTAAACGATTCTGACCTTGTCACGCAAATTGTTCAACAAGTACAAGGTTCGGCTTTGTTCGCACTCGGAGTTGCTCTCGAACCTTGGCCTGACTTTCCAGCAACAGGTGGGCTAACTCTTGTTGAGTTCGATCGAAAGCTTGATCTACCCGATCCATCAAAGGACTCAACGGTTTACACTCGCGCAGAGAATATATCTCTAGCCGCAGTAAGACTTGTTGCTCGTGCAAGCCTCGAGATACTCATGCGCGCTGGAGGGGGCGTGCTTATTGTCGATGAAGCATGGACTTTCCTTGGGTTCCCTGAAGGACTAGCTGCAATGCAGTCTTTGGGAAGAGAAGGGCGCTCATTGAATATTCTCCCCGTATTTGCCACTCAGCGTATTGCTGATATTGTCTCCCGCGACATGGAGGGCTATCTTTCGAGAGTATTCTGTCTGAAGTTATCGGACCCTAGAGAAGCTCGCGCTGCGCTAGAACTCTGCAAACTTGAGCCAAGCGAGCAACGAATCAACTGGCTAGCCAGCTGTGGACCAGTACCCGCAACTGATTCCTCACCTGCTCGCCCACCACGAGCTCTACACCGAGACCTTGACAACCGACATTCAGCTGTCATATTAGGCCCAACACCCGACTGGGTTTACGAAGCTCTTAC
>Ga0209550_10003857_pt1 | contig 14224 bp, 14 predicted proteins | sample LauGreSuBDMM15SN_2_FD_187567 | JGI IMG/M metagenome (GOLD analysis project Ga0209550, IMG submission 187567) | Freshwater lake microbial communities from Lake Michigan, USA - Su13.BD.MM15.SN (SPAdes) (version 5) | ecosystem: Environmental > Aquatic > Freshwater > Lake | place: Lake Michigan...
GGGTAAAGGCGTCCCATTTTTGGAGGCGCGTGAAAAAAACCATTTCATTCGTGTTGACCCGCCCGAGTGGCAACAGGCGTTGGAAATTTTGGATACAGCCTACGCAAGTGGAGAGCGGCCATGAATGCCAATACACCAGCTAAGCCCCGGCTGACGACGTCTGCGATGATTGCCTCGATTGCGTCCGAAGGGCAGCGCGTGCGTGCGGCACCCTTCGGTAAAGCCCTTGCAGCGCTTGGTGAGAGTCGCCCTGATATTGTGGGAATGACAGCTGACCTGAGTAAATACACAGATTTGCATATCTTTGCTCAAGCCTATCCCGAACGTTTTTTTCAGATGGGGATGGCCGAGCAATTGTTGTTGGCCGCAGCAGGGGGTATGGCAAAGACAGGATTGACACCTTTTGCGACGAGCTATGCAGTGTTTGCAACACGTCGTGCCTATGACTTCATCCATCAGGTAATTTGCGAAGAAAATCTGGATGTGAAGATCTGCGGTGCGCTACCAGGGTTGACCACCGGCTATGGACCTAGTCATCAAGCAACAGATGACATTGCCATGATGCGCGCGATTCCAGGCCTCACCATTGTTGATCCTTGTGATGCGTTGGATATCGAGCAGGCTGTTCCTGCGATCGCTGCGCACAAAGGACCGGTCTATATGCGTCTACTCAGGGGCAATGTGCCACTTGTATTGGATGAGTATGGCTATCAGTTTGAATTGGGGAAAGCAAAACTGTTACGAGAAGGCAGAGAGGTACTGATTATCGCCTCTGGAATCATGACAATGCGTGCGCTAGAGGTCGCTGGGCAATTACAAAAAGACAGTATTGGCGTGAGTGTTTTGCATGTGCCGACCATCAAGCCCTTAGACGAAGAAACCATTCTTCGGGAAGTTAAGCGCGCTGATCGCCTCGTAGTCGTTGCAGAGAACCATTCGGTGATTGGTGGCTTGGGGGAGTCTATTGCAGGTCTGTTGTTGCGGTCGCGCCTCGCACCGAAGTTTTTATCGATTGCATTGCCGGACGCGTTTTTGGACGCAGGTGCATTACCGACCTTGCATGACCGCTACGGAATTTCAACTGAATCAATGTCGCATCGTATTAAAAATGAACTTTAATCGGGAGGAGTAAAGAGAGGGAAGCTTACACACGCATGACTTGAACGAGTTAATTCTTATTTCGTGCTGAGCTTGTATGGTCAGTATAAGTAATAACAAAACAACTTTTTGGAGACACAACATGAAAAAATTTCTCGCTGTCGCGATCGCAGGTTTAGCGCTATCGGTATCCGCAGTCTCTGCGCAAACCGTGATGCGTCTTTCTCATAACGCAGCGCCTGGTAACCCTAAGGCTGTAGCGTCAGATAAGTTTGCAGAGCTCGTTGCACAGAAAACTAACGGACGCGTCAAAATCAACGTGGGTGGAAACGCTCAGTTCGGAGACGATGCTGAGTCCATTACCAATCTTCGCTTAGGTACCTTGGCCTTCAGTGCGAACTCCCAAGGCGCAACGTCAGGTGCGGTGCCTGAATTTGCGGTGCTTGGCTTACCGTTCTTGTTTAGAGATCTGCCGCACGCCTACAAAGTTGTCGACGGTCCGATTGGAAAACAGCTCGCTGATGCGGCCGATAAAAAGGGTCTAGTATTGCTTGCGATGTGGGATAACGGTATTCGCCACACAAGCAATAACAAGCGCGCGATCAGCAAGCCTGAAGACTTGAAAGGGATCAAAATTCGCACTCCACCCGATCCAATCACCTTGGACATCTTCAATGCTCTTGGCGCGAACCCAGCACCACTTGCCTTCTCTGAGCTTTACATTGCGTTGCAGCAGGGCGTATTTGATGGTCAGGAAAATCCCTTGGTGAATATTCATTCGTCCAAGCTTTTTGAGGTGCAGAAATTCATCTCACTGACTGGCCATAAGTATGAAGCAACGCCGCTCTTCGCCAGTAAAGTCGAATGGGCGAAGTTGTCGAAGCAAGATCAGCAAGCAGTGCGAGAAGCTGCGACAGAGGCCGCTAAGTTGAACCGCGAACTTTCGCTCGCTGCCGATGCGGATTTGAAAGGTAAATTAGCCGCCGCAGGCGTCACGATTAATTCCGTGGATCAAGCTCCGTTCATTGCCGCAACAAAGCCTGTTTACGACAAATGGCGCAAAACGTTTCCAGACCTAGTTGATGCAATGGTCAAAGAAGCCGCTAAGCCATAATTGATCTAAAGGGAACACCATGAGCGCTCGAGGAAATTACCTAGTCAATTCGCTGATTAACATCACCGATCTGACCATCGAGGTAAGCAGTAAGATCATTGCTGTGATCACACTGGTTGTTATGTTTCTTTCGCTCATGGCTGAAGTTGTTGTGCGTTACGTCACTAACCAAGGAATGGGCTGGCCGACAGAAATACCAAGCCTGCTTTTTCCTTGGTTAATGATGAGTGGAATCGTGCTTGCAGCCCAATATGGCAAGCACATAGCTGTAGAAACGATTCGGGCCTATCTTAGTAAAAATGTAAATCGAGTGGTCATGATGGCGCTTCAGTTGCTCATCATTTTTACTTTCTTTTATCTTGCACAGGTCGGCTTATTCGTGATTGAAATCACTGGCTCTGAGGTCTTTCCCGTGACGAAGATCTCGGCGAAGTGGGCATACCTGTCAATCATCGTTGGTTTTGTGGCATTGGGCCTCACGGGGCTTACTACTTTCTTCCGTCTGCTCCTGGCTGATGATCCCTTGTTAGTGCGTGCGCCCGCTCCGGAGGACAGTGTATGACTTTCCTAATGCTCGGCATTTTTTTAGCGTTGCTCGTTCTAGCGTTTCCGGTTGGGTATGCTTTAGTTGTCAGCTCCGGCATCGCCGCGATCACTGTCGGTGCGATGCCCAGTGCGACAATTGTTGTCAAGATTTTTCAACCCTCACAAAGTTTTCCGCTATTAGCGATCCCATTTTTTGTGCTGTCTGGCAACTTGATGATGGGCGGCACGCTAGGGAAAAAACTGATTGAGTTTGCTACCGCGTTAGTGGGCCGCATGCATGGGGGACTGGCGCAAGTCAGTGTGGTGGGTTCCACAATCTTTGGCGGAGTTTCTGGCTCTGCGGTTGCAGAAGCGTCAGCACTAGGCTCGATGTTGATTCCATGGCAAAAGAGGGAAGGCTATCCCGGACCGTTTGCGGCGGCAGCCATTGCATCCTCCTCGGTGATTGCTGGTTTGATTCCGCCTTCAATACCTTTGATTATTTACGCGACCGTATCCGATCAGTCAATCGCAGCACTATTCTTGGCGGGCATCGTTCCCGGTCTGATGCTTTGCTTTGGTTTTATGTTGGTGTGCTATTTGTCTGGCCGGATTAGAAATTTCCCTAGGCTTATGAGCAAAGTCACCGCCGTTGAGTTTGTGAAAATCACTTTTTATGCGTTGCCTGCGTTGTTAATGCCGCTCTTTATCGTTTTCTTGTTAAGAGCAGGTATCGCGACGCCGACCGAAGTGAGTGTGATGGCGGTGTTTTACGGTCTTGTGGTTAGTTTAGTGATCTATCGTGACGTCAACATGAAGCGCCTGTTTGACGCCTTAGTTCACACGGCAGTCACCACTGGCGTGGTCATGCTGGTGATTTCAGCCTCCAATATCGTTGGCTATGTCCTGACGGTCGAGGCCGTGCCAAAAGCGGTAGCGGAGTGGGCGCTGGAAACGCTTAAGAATCCTCTCGTCATCCTGCTGATGTTGAACATCATTATGCTCGTGGTGGGTATGTTCTTGGACTTGCCGGCTGCCATATTGCTGCTCGGACCAACGTTCGTCGCCATCGGTAACGCCATTGGTTTGGATTTGATTCAGCTCGGGATCATGATGGCAGTCAACCTGAGTATCGGTCTGTTCACGCCACCCGTTGGCACTACACTTTTTGTGGCGGCGGCTATATCCAGGGAATCGATCGGTGCGATTGTGAAAGAGCTTTGGCCTTTCTACCTTGTCGCTCTCGTTGTGCTCACTCTGATGACATACTTTCCAGCTTTGACGATGTACTAAGGTAAATCTTTTTTATTGATTAATACGATATTTGACGGAGTAGTGAAACATGCTGTTAAAAGATAAAGTGGCGATTATTACTGGTGGTGCTGGGGTCAACGGGCTTGGCTTTGCTTCTGCGCGCATGATGGCTGCGCAGGGTGCACGCGTTGTCATTCTTGACCTCGACAAAGCACAGCCAGCTTCTGTGGCCGCAACCTTAGGGCAACAGCATATGGGTGTTGTCGCCGATGTCACGAACAAAGCTTCTTGTGACGCGGCAATCAAGGCTGTTATGGAGAAAATGGGTCAGATTGATATTTTGTTCAATAATGCAGGGATCACCCAGCCTCGTAAGACGATGGAGATCACTGCTGCTGATTACGAGGCGGTCTTGGATGTGAGCTTGCGTGGCGCGTTGTATATGTCCCAAGCGGTGTTGCCCCACATGCGTGCACGTAAGCAGGGCTCGATTATTTGTACGTCGTCGGTCTCTGCACAACGCGGCGGTGGAATTTTAGGTGGACCACACTATTCTGCTGCGAAAGCTGGGGTATTGGGCTTGGCGCGCGCGATGGCTCGTGAGTGCGGTGTCGATAACATTCGTGTGAATTGCATCACGCCAGGGCTGATTGAGACAGATATCAATAAAGGCCTCATTCCCGCGGATCGCATGACTGATATTTTGTCGAACATTCCGATGAATCGTATTGGCGAACCGAATGACGTGGCTGGCTGTGTCGTGTTCCTAGCCAGTGACTTATCAAAATACTGTACCGGCATCACGCTGGATGTCAATGGTGGCATGTTAATTCACTAATTACTGACCGAGTCCCATGCCAGCTCCGACATCTTTGCAAGACCTAGCGAACGCGATTCGATTTCTGTCAGTTGATGCCATTGTTCGTGCGGGGGAAGGGCACCAAGGTGTCCCTCTCGGGATGGCGGAAATCGCCACCGCGTTATACCTGAAACATCTCAAGCACGACCCAGCGTACCCGACATGGTGGGATCGTGATCGGGTAGTGCTGTCTAATGGCCATGGCTCGATGCTTTTGTATTCCCTCTTGTATTTGACGGGATACAAAAAAATTTCACTTGATCAAATTAAGTCGTTTAGAGAGCTCGGATCCCATTGTGCAGGACATCCTGAGCTAGATCCTGAGGCTGGAATCGAAGTCACGACGGGACAGCTTGGGCAAGGCATTGCCAATGCGATGGGGATGGCTGTCTCTGAAGCATTTTTGCGTGCCCGCTTTGGTAGCGATCTTGTGAATCACTTTACTTACGCCTTTGTCGGTGATGGATGCTTGCAAGAGGGTGTTGGCCAGGAGATGATCAGCCTCGCAGGTCACCTTGGGCTAGGGCGTTTGATTTTGTTGATGGATGACAATGCCATCACTGATGATGGGAGCACGGAGTTATCGATCAGTGAGGATGTCGCTAAGCGCTTTGAAGTCGCGCGGTGGCATGTTCAACGCGTGGATGGGCATGATTTGGACGCTGTTTCTTGCTGTATGACTGCAGCGCGCGCAGACTCCCGTCCTTCGATTATTTTGGCGCGTACAACCATCGCTAAGGGCCTTGCAAGGCTTCAAGGGCAACGTGGTGGGCATAGCGCTAAGCTGTTTGAAGCGGATGCCGAGCAGATGCGCAAGGATTTGAATTGGCCTTACTCAGCATTTGAGACGCCTGAGGCGATCTTAAGTGCCTGGAGAGCGAGCTCGAGCGTAAATCCGTCTAGTCGTTCACAATGGTTGACGCGTGTTGCCGCACTCTCTACAGAAAAACGAGCTGAGTTTGAGCGCGTGATGCGAGGTGAATTGCCGCATGCGCTGGGGGCTGCACTCGCTGCGCTGAAAGAGAAGCTTCTTGCTGAGCACCCGCGCGGCGGCATCAATTTATCTGCCGCAATTAATGATTGCCTGACCGATCACTTGCCAGAGCGTATCGTGGCTTGCGCGGATCTGGAGGCACCCACCGATCATAAAAAACGGTTGAATGCTTTTAGTGCTTCAAATCCACAAGGGGCCTATATTCATTGTGGAGTCCGTGAGCACTTGATGGGGTCTATGTGTAATGGCATTGCGGCACATGGCGGTGCCATACCTGTCAGTGTCACGTATTTGGCGTTTTCAGACTACATGCGCCCCGCCTTGCGTAATGCAGCGCTCATGAAGCTTCCTGTCAAATTTGTGTTTAGTCACGATTCGATCGGCATTGGAAAAAACGGACCAACGCACCAGCCCGTCGAGATTCTAGCCTCGTTGCGTGCGATGCCGCATATGTTGGTGATGCGTCCCGCGGATGCTGTGGAAGCCGTCGAATGCTGGGAGGCGGCTCTTGGCCACAAGGCAGGGCCAGTTTCATTAATTTTTTCTAGGCAAGCGCTCCCACATGTGCGTACGCCTGTGGCTACTAATAACCTTTCCGCACGCGGTGCTTACGTTTTAGTGGAAGGAAAAACGTTACCGCGTCAGGTCAGCTTGCTTGCAACGGGTTCCGAAGTCGCCATTGCCTTGCAGGCGCGTGAACAGCTTGAAGCTTTGGGTGTATCGACTGCGGTTATCTCGATGCCTTGCTGGGAGCTGTTTGATCGTCAGCAGGCTTCCTATCGCGCAGAGGTGTTATGCCCTGGTACCACGACTGTGGCGATCGAAGCCGCTGTGAAACTTGGTTGGGAACGCTATCTTGGCAATAACGGCAGATTTATTGGCATGAGCGACTATGGCTTGTCGGGATCAGCAGATGCACTGTATGAGCACTTTGGAATCACCCCGAATAAAGTGGTCGAGGCTGTCTTAAGTGTTCGAGCCTCTAACGATTGAGGTCGTGAGAAGGTCGACCGTTTTCCGCTGAGCAATCAAGCTATCGCGACATGAGTCGGCGGGCTAAATAGGAAAGGGCATCAACCAAGACAACCAGAATGATCATAGCGATCAGGATGCTGCTGGTTTCACTCATCTGAAACAAGCCCATATGAAAGGCCAGCATTTGCCCCAGCCCACCGCCGCCCACAACGCCTAACACCGCTGCAGCGCGGATATTGTTTTCCCAGCGGTAAAGGGAATAGGAAACCAGTTGAGGCAGAACCGTTGGTAACGTAGCGAAGAGAAAAATACGCCCTTCGTTGACGCCTTGTATGCGTAAGGCTTGTGCTGCACCTTGGGGTGCATTCTCGATGGATTCTGCAAAGAGACGCCCCAACACGCCTGTTGTATGGAAAGCTAAAGCGAGTGTGCCCACAAAAGGCCCTAAGCCTGCAGAGATCAACAGTAGTGCAGCCCAGACCAATTCAGGGATCGAGCGAAATGCATTCAAGATCAATCGGGTAATAGAATACCAAGCAGACTTGACCCCGTTCGTGGTCTTGCTTGCGGGTAAGGCAAGCAAGAGCCCAAGACACGCGGCGATCAGGGAGCCCAGAGCAGACATAGCCAAGGTCTCAAGGCTTGCCACGCCGAGCTTTGATAAAAACTTCGGGTCAAGGGTTGGCGACAGCAGTTCACCTAAAAACTTTCCCATCCGCACAGCGCTATCTATTGAAAGCATCCGCGCTAGCTGTAAATCGAGCGTCCAAAAGCTGAGTGCAATCAGTACAGCGATACCAATGATGACCCAGTAAATCGAGCTATTCCAGCGAATCGGTGGTCGTGGTCGCGCGTGGGTGGGTAAGTGAGCGCGGGTCATTGCATGACCTTGCGCAAATAGCCGCTTAGTAAGTCCGACAGCCATACAAGCAGCATGAAGACGATTAATAGGGTCGCGACTTCACCGCCATTAAACATCTTCATGGAATTATCCATTTGTTGACCTAAGCCTCCGGCACCCACAAACCCTAGCACTGCAGAAGAACGAATCGCACACTCCCAGCGATAGACGGAGTAACTCGTTAGCTCAGCGGAGTTTTGTGGCAGAAGTCCAAAGAAAAGTGCTTGGAGTCGAGATCCACCATTTCTTAGGATCGACTGGGTACTGTGTGCATCACCACTTTCAAGTATCTCTGCGTAGACTTTTCCCAGCATCCCAGCGTAGGTCAGGCCAATAGCTAAAACGCCTGCGGCAGGCCCTAAACCAACGACTCGAACGAATACGAGAGCCCAGATGAGTTCTGGAATGCTTCGCAAAAAAATGAGTAGCCAGCGAACGATCTGCCGCACGCAAGAGGGAAGAAAATGCATTCGACCAGACAGTGCGGATATTGACAGGATGCGTGTTGAGACTAACGTCAATGGAATCGCTAAGATCATCGCGAGCGTCAAGCCTGCTGTAGCGATGGCGACGGTACGCCACGTCTCTCTAACCACTAGTAATAGAAACTCAGAGCCAAGCGCAGGTGGAAAAAAATCTGCCAAAAAACGCATGCTGACTTTAAGGTTGTCAGGATCAAAAAAAATCCAAGGCTTAAATTCTGTTGCGACCAGCGCAGGCATGAGCAACGCTAAGGCTGCCATCGCCCAAAAAACGCGGCCAAGCCACGCGGGATCACGCAGGTGTGGAGAGCGTGTCGTGCTGGACATGAAGATTGCTTAGTTCGTGTTCGTGTTGAGCGTAAAGCTTTGAGAGCTCGCTATTTGTGACTTGAGATGCCGGTAGATCAAAGGCCACGGCACCGTCGCGCAGTCCAATCACGCGAGAAAACTTTGACCGAGCGACATCGACTTGGTGCAAGGTTGTAATCAGCGTGGCGCCTCTTGCGGCTGCACGATCGACTAGAGAGTTAATTGCTTGCTCGGCCCGTGTGGGATCGAGAGCAGAAAGGGGCTCATCAATGAGCCAAAGCGAAGCGGGTGCCATCAATATCCGCGCTAAACCAACGCGCTGACGCTCTCCGCCGGATAGACGATCAACACGATTCCAGAGCTTGTCTTGCACATCAAAGGCCTCGAGTGCTTGATAAGCCTCTGAGGTTTTTAACGGGTAAATCAGATTGACTAAACTTTGCGTCAAGGACATTGCCGGGAGTGCCCCTGCAATCAAAGAGGTGACCACGCGTTGTCGTGGGGGTAAGGGTGGTACCTGTGGCGCACAGATTAAACGTCCGCGAACCTGTTGCAGATCTTTTGTGGATAAAGACCAAATATCCATATCATCTAACCAGACCTGACCTGCGCTTGGCTGGATTGCGGCGCAGATGATTTGGAGGAATGTTGTCTTGCCCGCACCAGACGGACCAATGACTGCAACCTGCTCACCAGGCTCAATCGTAATGTTCAGATTACGGATAGCGGGCACCCCATCCTGCTCGGCGGCGGGATGATGTCCTGTTACTTGATGGAGTCTGACACGCATCTGAAACCCGAAAGTGCTTGATGAAAATACTGTGGACTATTTGATGAGACCTGCGCTACGTCCGGCAGTTTCAAGGCCTTTGTAATTTTCAGGCGACGTCGCAATGTAGCGGGTTGCTCGGTTCAGGGTCAAAATTTCTTTGCCCTCTGCATTATCCATGCTCAAGGCCAATAAGGCTGCCTTAATTTTTTCGCGCTGTGCTGCAGGCATATCGGCATGTACCGACCAGTTGTAATTGAAGTAGGGTGGCGTGGTGAAAAACACATCAACTTTGCTTGTGTCGACTTTCTTTTCTGCGACAAACTTATTCCAAACCGTAATGTCTAGCGCAGCACCATCTACCCGACCACTCACGACTGAAGCGATTGTGGCATCGTGTGCCCCCGAGTAAGAGACACGTTTGAAGTCACGTTCTGGGTCGATTCCGGCTCCAAGCAAAAAGGAGCGTGGCATCAAGCTGCCTGACGTGCTGGATTGAGACCCAAAGCTAAACTGCTTTCCTTTCAAATCAGCGAGTTTGGTGATGCCAGAGTTCTTCTGCGCAATAAACACTGAACGAAACTTGGTGTCTTCCTCGCGTTGTGCGATGGGGATAATTTTTCCGCCAGAACGAATTTGTGCTTGGACGTGTGTAAAGCCACCAAACCAAACGAGATCGACTTGCTTATTGACCAAGGCTTCGACTGCCGCTGGATAGTCACTGACGGGTACAAATTCGACCTTCATACCCTGTGTACGTTCGAGATATTTTGTTAAGGGCCCGAACTTACGAACCTGTTCGGTCGCGGCCTCTTCGGGTATGGTTGTGACACGCAACACCTGCTGCGCAAAGGCGCTAGCGGAGATTGCATACGCAAAAAATGTTGCAGCGAATACGCTTAGTGCTTGCAGCGAGACGGCCCGGATCATATGAACGATTGGTTTTCAAGGTAAGTCGCTGTTTTAACATGGAATTATGGCCTTCTAGCGCTGGCCGAGCAGGGTCAATTGGTTAACTTATCTAATCGATTTGTTTCAAGCATAATTAGGACCGTAAGCTTTTTTGCAACGGCCAGTGGATATTTCACTTCGTAAAGGTACATCACATGATTCTGTATGACATGAACACGGCAATGAATCCACGTCGCGTGCGGATTTTTTTAGCTGAGAAGGGCATTACGGTGCCGATGCAGCAAGTCGATGGCCTAAATCGTGAAAACCTATCCCCGGCTTTTTTGAAGTTGAATTCATTAGGCAAAACCCCGGTGCTAGAACTCGATGACGGCACCTTGCTGACGGAATCAATCGCGATTTGCCGCTACTTTGAGGCCCTGCGCCCCGAACGCCCCTTGTTTGGTAGCACGCCGCTTGAGACAGCTAAGATTGAGATGTGGATGCGACGCATGGAGTTTGAAATCGTCGCCCCGATCGTGACGGCGTTTCAGCACACCGGGCAATACTGGGTGGGGCGCATTCCGCAAGAGCCACTCTGCGGTGAGCATGCGCGCAATCGTGCCTATGACGCCTTTGCTTGGCTCGATCGTGAACTTGCGGGCCGCGAGTTCATCGCTGGAGACCAATACAGCATTGCAGATATCGTGGCGCAATGTGGATTTTTGGTGGGTAAGGTGACGGGTACAAAAATCCCTGCCGAACTGAAAGAGTTGACCCGTTGGTACACCTCGGCTGTCGCACGTCCCACCGCTCGGGCTTAGTATGAGCACTTCACCTGCGGTGACAACCGCACAGAAGGTTTGCTTAATTGTAGGCGCGGGCGATGCGACAGGTAGCGCCATTGCGAAACGCTTCGCACAAGCAGGCTATACCGTCTGTGTGACGCGTCGCACGCCTGGCGCTAGTGCCGCGCTTGTGCAAAGTATTCAAGATGCCGGTGGTCGTGCATATGCCTTTCAACTGGATGCCCGCCGGGAGGATGAGGTCCTCGCACTCTTCAAAAAAATAGAGACCGACGTAGGTGCTCTTGAAGTGGTCGTATTTAATGTGGGCGGTAACGTACGCTTCCCGTTGCTGGAAATGACAGCCGAGAAATATTTCAAGACCTGGGAAATGTGCGCAATGGCTGGCTTTTTGGTCGGTCGTGAGGCGGCAAGGGCTCTCTTGCCGAGAGGACGTGGCACGATTTTGTTTACCGGTGCGACAGCCAGCTTAAGAGGCGGCGTGGGCTTCAGTGCCTTTGCAGGTGGCAAAGCGGCCTTGCGTGCCTTGGCGCAAAGTATGGCCCGAGAGTTTGGACCACAGGGCCTGCATATCGCCCATATTGTGGTGGATGGCGTGATCGATTCAGAGCGCGTTCGCACCACACAACCTGAACGCGTCACCGCCTTAGGACCAAACGGTTTGGTCGAGCCCGACAGCATTGCCCGCGCTTACCTGTGGCTACACGAACAAACCCCCGATGCGTGGACCTTTGAGTTAGATCTGCGGCCCGGAGTTGAGAAGTGGTAGTGTGGTGTGTGCGAGGTAGGTTGGGTCAGCGATTATGATGTTTTCATAATTTCTGAACCAAGTGCCCTAGGGTCTCGAGCAAGCCAACGACCAGCCTCGACACTGTCTATGAACTCGCTCAGATCACGATTAAAGCGCTCGGGTTCTTCGAGATTTAAGGTGTGACCAGTTTTTGGCATCACAATCAAGCCGCTGGTGGGAATCGTTTTTTTCATGAAGATGCCCGGTGCAAGACAGTGGTCATCTTCATCTCCCACCATGATCAAAGTCGGCACAGTAATCTTTTTAAGATCATCCTCTAAGTCGTAGATGGAGGGGCGTTCAGCTTGAACGCCGCGCATTGTGTTTGCGCAGCCGATGCTGTCATGCTCGCCGAGCTGAATCGCAAACTCTTGCCAGCCTCTGGGATCTTTGTTTTGGTATTGCACTCTGGACGCCCCGAGCGAATAGGTTTTAGCGAATGTCTCGCTTCCTAACGTGGCGAACTGATTAGCAACTTCGCGCGAAAGGTTACGAAAATACTCTTCCGTGTGTTTCTCCGCTCCGTAGCCTGCACCTGCCACGGTAAGCGATAGTGCGCGCTGTGGGGCGACTAACCCGAAATGCAAGCTTGCGAAGCCTCCCATTGATAGACCCACAATGTGCGCACGCTCGATTTTTGCTGCATCCATGACAGATAGAATGTCATGAACAGCTTGTCTCTGAGAATAAGCTTTGACGTCTTGTGGAATATCCGAGGGCTTAAAGCCACGCGCAGAAAAGGTAATGCAGCGATGTCGCCGAGAAAAGCTTCGCATCTGTGGCTCCCAGCTACGCCAATCGCCACCAAATTCATGAACAAAGACAATAGGCGTGCCAGAACCTGCTTCTTCGTAGTACAGACGAATATTGTCGGATGTTGTAGCCCAGCTCATAGTGTTGCCTCTTTAATCAAAGATTTTTTGTGACATGACGACGGATCGGACAAGGGATCCGTCTCAATCAGAACTAAATGCGCTTTCCTTAATGATGGAACCTCTCGCCGAGATCCCGCCATCAATGGTTACGATGCTTCCTGTAATGTAGGCAGCGCGAGGTGATGCTAAGAAGACCATCAAATCAGCCACTTCCTGTGAGCTCGCGGGACGTCCGCCGGGGTATTTAGCGCGAAGCTCTACGTGACGGTTTTCATCGCCCCACAGATCCAACGCACGTCGTTTATTAATTTTTATCATTCGATCAGTTTCAACGGGACCAGGATTCACGCCGACCACGCGCACGCCGTAATCTAAGCTCTGCCCGCCAAGTGCTTTGGTGAATGCCATGAGCGCTGCATTTCCGGTGCTCCCCGCAATGTAGTTCGCGTCCCAGTTCTCACCGGAATTTCCGATGTCATTAATGATGACGCCTGAGCGCCGAGCTTTCATTCGGGAATACATCTCGCGGGTGAGGAATATGTAGCCAAAAAGCTTTAGGTCATAACCGCGGCGCCAATCGTCTTCAGATAATGATTCAATGGGTCCTGATGGAACCTCGCCGGCATTATTGATGACGATATCGACATAAGGCGCCTTATTCGCTAAGGCGGTAATGTTCTCAGACTTTGATAAATCTAGGGGATAGATATGAACCGCTACCCCATATTTTTGACTCAGGTTTTGCTTAGCAGCTTCCAACGCATCCGCTGAGCGCGCCGTCAAATGCAGTGTGCAGCCCTCAGCAGCAAACGACTCGGCCGTTGCAAGCCCTATTCCTTTGGAGGCGCCTGTAATGAGAACTGACTTACCTTTTAGGTTAAGGTCCATATGATTGTCTCTTTGATTTAAATAAATTCTCTATAAAACGACTAGCCGCGTGGAACGCCGTAACGACGATTCGCCAGGTTTTCAGCTAGCGCGACAACGCCATAAAGCAAAAGACCGCCGCCGCAAAGAATAACGATCGCTGCCATGGCAACTCCTGTTTCTGCTCGCGCGGTCGCAAAGACGATGAGATAGCCTAGCCCACGTTGCGCGGTGATAAATTCACCAATGATCACACCGATGATCGCCAGCGTCATCGCAACTTTCATCCCGCTAAAAATGTAGGGAAGTGCACTGGGGAACTTAACGCTTTTAAACGTTTGCCATTCGGTCGCGGTGAGTGACCGACACAACTTGATCATGTTGCGATCCACGTTAGAAAAACCTGCTGTCGTTGCAATCACGATTGGAAAAAAGCTAATGAAGACAGAGAATGCTAAGCGGGACTCGGTGCCAATTCCCAGCCAGATGATGAATAGCGGCGCAAGCGCGATTTTTGGGATTAATTGAAAAAATACAAGGTTCGGGTAGAGCGCTTCGCGTGCAAGGCGTGAGTAGCTCAGCCAAACCGCAAGTGCGATGCCGAGTGTGCAGGCAATGAGAAAGCCGGCCGCCGCCTCAAGGACGGTGGGAATGGCATGTCGCAGCAGAATCTCGTGCTGTGCACCAATAATTTCGAGTATTGCTGTCGGTGCGG
>Ga0209550_10003858_pt1 | contig 14222 bp, 12 predicted proteins | sample LauGreSuBDMM15SN_2_FD_187567 | JGI IMG/M metagenome (GOLD analysis project Ga0209550, IMG submission 187567) | Freshwater lake microbial communities from Lake Michigan, USA - Su13.BD.MM15.SN (SPAdes) (version 5) | ecosystem: Environmental > Aquatic > Freshwater > Lake | place: Lake Michigan...
ATCGCCCGTTTCAATGGGTTGGCGCAGGGTTTCCAGAACGGGGCGCGGAAATTCGGGAAACTCGTCCATGAACAGCACGCCGTTATGGGCTAGGCTGATTTCACCTGGTTTCGCGCCTTTGCCCCCGCCCACGATTGCCGCCATGGATGCGGTGTGGTGCGGTTCGCGAAAGGGGCGCACGCGCGAAATGCCGCCCTCGGACAAAAGCCCCGCAAGCGAATGGATCATCGAGGTTTCCAACGCTTCCCCCGCCGAAAGCTGTGGCAAGATCCCCGCCATCCGTGCCGCCAGCATCGATTTGCCCGACCCCGGAGAGCCGATCATCAGCAGATGGTGCCGCCCTGCTGCGGCAATTTCCAAGGCCCGCTTGGCGCGTTCCTGCCCCTTTACATCGCGCAAATCACGCCCCGCTGGCGCAGCCAGCACCTCGCCCGCTTGCGCTGTGGGCAAGGGCTGACGCCCTGTGAAATGCGCCACCACCTCGCCCAATGATCCTGCAGCCCAAACGGTGGTGGCCCCAACCCAGGCGGCCTCTGCCCCGCACGCCTTGGGGCAGAGCAGCGCCTTGCCTTCCGCCGCTGCCGCGACTGCCGCTGGCAAAGCGCCCAAGACGGGCATCAACCGCCCGTCCAATGACAATTCGCCCAAGCTCACCACCCCTTCGACCGCATCCTTGGGCAAAATCTCAATCGCGGCCAGAACCGCCAAGGCGATGGGCAGATCGAAATGCGATCCCTCTTTGGGCAGGTCGGCGGGTGATAGGTTCACCATGATCCGCTTGGAGGGCAAGGCGATGGCCATCGCATTCAGCGCCGCCTTCACCCGCTCGCGCGCTTCGGACACGGCCTTGTCGGGCAATCCCACCACGCCGAAATAGGGCATTCCGGGCGCTACGGCACACTGCACCTCGACCAAGCGGGCATCAACCCCTTCAAAGGCCACCGTGTAGGCAAGTGCCACCATTCCCCATCCCCGCTTCCCCAGACCCTGTGGTAGCGCCAGATTGGTTAACGAAGGGTAAACTGCGCCTCCATCGAGGTGCAAATACTTCAGGGTCGTTCGGGCGGGTGAAACCCTCGCGGCTTCGGTGGGGCTTTAGAACGCAGCCCTAGACCCGCGTCAGCGCCATAAATTCGGGCCAAGCCTCGGGGTCGGCTGCGGTTTTGTCGCGGCAAAAGGCGTTGCAAAAGCCAAAGCGGTGGCCCTTCAGGTCTAGCACATGGGTCACGGGGCGGCCCGAATAGGGACAAGCGGCGTTTTCGGCCTGAGTGCCAGACACGGCATAAGCCGCCACAGGCGTCGGTCCCGGCCAAGGGCGTTGTGGCCAAGGGCGGCGGTAATAGTCTTGATCCGCGCCGTCCACCTGCGCCATCGCCCGCCAGCGGCGGAACGAAGGATGGGCCAGATGGGCCAGCACATAGGCCATCGCTTGGGGCGAAACGGGCAGATTATAGCCCGCAATCCGCGCGGCCACGGGCGCAAAAAAGGCATCTGCTGCGGAATAGTCCCCCGCCAGCCAAACCCCGCCCGTCTGCGCTTTGGCCCAAGCCCAAACGGTTTCCAAGCGCGCCAAATCGGCCAGAACCTCGGCAGGTGGGGCGCAATCGTGATAGCTGACCCGCAGGTTCATCGGGCAATGGCTGCGCAGCGCGCCAAAGCCTGCGTGCATCTCGGCCGCCACCACCCGCGCTACGGCGCGCGCCTTGGGGTCTTGTGGCCAGATCCCCGCTTCTGGGTGGCGCGAGGCCAGTTCTTCCGCAATCGCGATGGTTTCGGGCACCACCACCCCATCGGGCGTGCGCATCGTGGGGGCGGTTTTGGCGGGGGCATAATCGCGCAGCATATTGGGCAGCTCGTCGCTATAAAGCCGCGCCAGATGGGTTTTGACGGGAATGCCAAAGGCGTCAAACAACAGCCAGCCGCGCAGCGACCAACTGGAATAGGCGCGATCCCCAATCACAAGATCATAGGTCATTTTGATGTCTCCAATCTCTGCCACCCGAAGGCGGCTTTGCCGTTAAAAGTTCGCCTCAAATCCATCGGGAAGGTGCCCCTTCAAAACCATAGGCAACCCCGCCATCACGCCCATCACCAAGCCCGCTGCCCCTGCAATCTGCTGGTTCAACCGCCCCTGATGGTCGCGAAAGGCCCGCGCCAGCGCATTGTCCGGCACGATCCCCCAGCCCACTTCGTTCGACACCACCACAACGGGGGCTTTGCACGCCACCAGCGCCGCCAAAAGCCCCGCGCATTCTTGCGCTACATCCGCTTCGGCCAGCATCACATTCGTCAGCCATAGGGTCGCACAATCCAGCAAGACCACATGGTCCGCAGGCAGGTTTGCCAGCACCGCCGCCACATCGCGGGGCGCTTCGTGGGTGATCCAGTCACCGCCGCGATCCTGCTGATGCGCTGTAATCCGCGCCCGCATTTCATCATCCCAAGCCTGCGCCGTGGCGATGTAATGGCGTGTCCGCCCGCTCGACGTGAGCAAACGCTCGGCCAACCGCGATTTGCCTGATCGCGCTCCGCCCAGAACGAGGCTGAGGCTTGGTAATTTTTGTGCGCTTTGTGATCCAATCATAAATCGGCCTCGTAACATGACTAAAGGTTTCCGGCAAATGCGAAGCCGCCAGTGACGGCGGATGAATTTGGGACAGATGACATGGCGCAAGAACAGTTTGCTGACTTTCGGCTGACCTCCAAAGCCCGCTCTGCTGCCCTTTTGGGGGCAGAGCAAGAGGCCAACTTGGCCCGTGCTTGGCGCGACAATCGCGATAAAGCGGCTTTGGATACCCTGATCACAGCCTATATGCGCTTGGCTCTATCGATGGCTGCTAAGTTTCGCCGCTACGGTGCTGCCATGCCTGACCTTACGCAAGAAGCCGCCATGGGCCTGATGAAAGCCGCCGAAAAGTTTGACCCAGATCGTGGTGTGCGCTTTTCGACCTATGCGATGTTTTGGATCAAGGCGCAGTTGCAAGACTATGTGATGCGTAACTGGTCGATGGTGCGGACTGGTTCCACAACTTCGCAAAAGTCGCTGTTCTTCAATATGCGCCGTGTAGAAGCCCGCTTGGTGCGCGAAGCCGCCGCCGAAGGCCGTGTGCTGGAAGGCCAAGATCTGCGTCAGGCTGTGGCGGTTGAATTGGGCGTGCCACTGGGCGATGTGGCGATGATGGATGGCAGACTTTCAGGCTCTGACGCATCGCTGAATGCCACCCAAGCATCTGATGAAGACGGGCGTGAGTGGATTGACGTGCTAGAGGATGATAGCACCCAAGCCGCCGACCGCTTTGCCACCACCCATGACCGCGCCGTGCTGCGTGATCATTTGACCTTTGCGCTGAAAACCCTGTCACCACGCGAACGGATGATCGTGCGGGAACGCCAGTTGGTCGAAGCGCCGCGCACGCTGGAATCCTTGGGGCAAGAACTGAAACTGTCCAAAGAGCGGATCCGCCAGCTAGAGGCCGCAGCCTTTGCCAAACTGCGCCGCGCCTTGGAAGCGCAGGGTGCCTCGCCGCGCGAGTTTTTGCGCTAAGCCGTGGCCTTGCGCGCCAAGGGTTGAGTTCGCCCTGCGCCGCCCGTAACCTTGCGCTATCCAAGGGGGCCTCATGCTATCTGGCAAACGCGTTCTTCTGATCATCGGCGGCGGGATTGCGGCCTATAAATCCCTATCCCTGATCCGCCTTCTGCGCGGGCAGGGCTGCGCCGTCACACCCGTCTTGACCCAAGCCGGCGCGCAGTTTGTCACCCCCCTGTCGGTGTCGGCTTTGGCTGGGCAAAAGGTGCATTCTGCCCTGTTTGATCTGACCGACGAATCTGAGATGGGCCATATCGAACTGTCGCGCAGCGCCGATCTGATAGTGGTCGCCCCCGCCACCGCTGATCTGATGGCCAAGATGGCCACCGGACGGGCAGATGATTTGGCTTCCACCCTGCTTTTGGCGACCGACACCCCCGTTCTTCTTGCCCCCGCCATGAACGTGCGGATGTGGGAGCACCCCGCCACCCAACGTAATCTGGCGGTGCTGCGCGGCGATGGCATCCGCTTTGTTGGGCCGGACGAGGGCGAGATGGCTTGCGGCGAATACGGCGCCGGCCGCATGGCCGAGCCAGAGGCGATTTTGGCCGCCATTCGTGCCATGCTGGTGCAAGGCCCGCTGGCAGGGCAGCATGTCATCGTCACCTCCGGCCCCACGCAGGAGCCGATTGACCCCGTGCGCTATATCTCTAACCGCTCCTCTGGCGCGCAGGGGGCGGCGATTGCAGCGGCGTTGCGCGATTTGGGCGCTTCGGTGACGTTTGTCACAGGGCCTGCCGCCGTGCCTGCGCCAGACGGCGTGCGTGTGGTGGCGGTGGAAACCGCGCAAGAAATGCTTGCAGCGGTTGAAGCCGCTTTGCCCGCAAGTGCTGCCGTTTTTGCCGCTGCGGTGGCGGATTGGCGGGTGCTGAATGCCGCGTCCTCTAAGGTCAAGAAAGATGGCACGGGCCAAGCGCCTGCGCTGCAATTCGTTGAAAACCCCGACATTCTGGCCACGATCTGTCGTGGCGATATGCGCCCCAAACTGGTCGTGGGCTTTGCCGCTGAAACCGATGATGTGTTGGGCCATGCCCGCGCCAAGCGGCTGCGCAAGGGGTGCGACTGGATTGTGGCCAACGATGTCTCTGCACATACCGGCATCATGGGTGGGGTGGAAAACAGCGTCACAGTGATCAGTGCTGAGGGCGAGGAAACTTGGCCCCGCATGGGCAAAGACGCGGTGGCCGCAAAACTCGCCGCCCGCATTGCGCAGGCATTGCATGACTGACGCGCCGCTGATCCAGATCGTTTGGGAGGATTGGGCCGACCAATCCCTACCCCTTCCCGCCTATGAAACGGCGGGTGCTGCGGGTGCTGACCTGCGCGTCAACTTGCGGCCAGAAGACCGCGCCGATGGCCTTGTGTTGGCCCCCATGGCGCGGGCGATTTTGCCCACGGGCCTGCGCATCGAAATTCCTGCGGGCTACGAGGTGCAAATCCGCCCCCGCTCTGGCCTGGCTGCCAAGTTCGGCCTGACCATCCCGAATGCCCCCGGCACGATCGACAGCGATTATCGCGGGCCTTTGGGGGTGATTATGGCCAACCTTGGGGCTGACCCCTACAACATCCGCCACGGCGACCGCATCGCACAAATGGTGGTGGCCCCTGTGGTGCAGGCCCGCTTTGCCGTGGCGCAAACGCTGGGTGAAACGGCGCGCGGCACGGGTGGCTTTGGCTCGACAGGGCGCGGATGATCGGGGTTTTACTCTTGCTGGCGGGGCTATGGGCCTTGGGGGCTGCCTTTGGCACGCCGCGTCGGTCGCGCCTGATGGCTATGGCGGCAGTTTGGGCTTTGGCGGGCGTGGGTTTGGCCGCACTGCCTGCAGGCCAAACTCTGCGGCGCATTCTGGGCGATGATTTGCGGGTTTGGGCGGCAGTAACGATTCTCGCTGTTTTGGGCCTTGGCTATGCTTGGCTGCTGACCCGTCTAAAGGCGCGGGCTATGACCGATCAGCCCAAGACCGCCCCCAGCACCTTTACGCCTGCTGAACTTGACCGCTACGCCCGCCACATCCTGCTGCGCGAAATTGGCGGGCCTGGGCAAAAAGCGCTGAAAAATGCGCGGGTTTTGGTGATTGGGGCGGGGGGGCTTGGCTCTCCGGCTTTGTTGTATCTGGCGGCCGCTGGAGTGGGCTGCATCGGGATTATGGACGCCGATGTGGTCGATGCCAGCAATTTGCAGCGCCAGATTATTCATAAAGACAAGGGCATTGGCCTTGCCAAAGTGCAATCGGCGCGCGAGGCGATTTTGGCGCTGAACCCCTATGTCACCGTGCGCCCCTATCAGCGCCGATTTGATGCTGACACGGCAGCGGTGCTGCAAGACTATGATCTGGTGCTGGACGGTTCGGATAACTTCGACACACGCTATCTGGTCAACAAGATGGCCGCACAGGCTGGCATTCCCCTAATCTCAGCCGCGATTACCCAGTGGGAGGGGCAGATTTCGCTGTATGATCCCGCGCACGGAATGCCCTGCTACGAATGCATCTTCCCCGACCGCCCCGCGCCGGGCCTCGTGCCCACCTGTGCCGAGGCGGGGGTGGCTGCCCCCTTGCCCGGCGTGATCGGCGCTATGATGGCGATGGAGGCTGTGAAGCACATCACCCAAGCAGGCCTAACCCTGCGCGGGCGTTTGCTGATCCACGATGCGCTTTATGCCGAAACGCGGGTGATCGAGATCACCCGACGTTCAGATTGCCCTGTGTGCGGCGTGGGCCACTAAGCCTTTAACCGAACTTGTAACTGGATGCCGTCACCCCGCCAAAGACATTGGCGTCGTGATAAACCAACGTGGCCGTGTCACCTTCGGCAGCGCCCAAGGCGGCAAACAGCGGCACAAGGTGGTCTTCTTGCGCGTGGCAGGTGCGGGCATAGGGCGCGCTTTCCCAATCGATCAGCGCTTGGGTGCGCGCCTTGCCGGTTTTGGCCATCGTTTCCGCCAACCAAGCGTCAAAGGCGGCAGAGGGCACCTTGGCCCCCGGCCCGAACAGGCGCAGGTTGTGATAGCTTAGGCCCGATCCCACGATCAACACACCCTCATCGCGCAAGGGTGCCAAAGCACGACCTAGGGCGAAATGGGCCGTCGGGTCGTAGCCGTTTTGCAGCGAGACTTGGTAAATCGGCACTTCGGCCTTGGGATACATCACATAGGCGGGGGCGAAGGTGCCGTGATCAAAGCCGCGTTTGGCATCCAAAGCGACCGGAAGGCCCGCAGCTTTAATGAGCTCCGCCGTGCGCTGCGCAATAGGCGGCGCGCCGGGGGCGGGGTAGACGATTTTGTAGGTTTCAGGCGGAAAGCCACCGTAATCATAAACCATGCCGGGGGTGGGGGCGGTCATGACAGTGAAACTGTCCTCCTCCCAATGGCCAGAAACCATGCAGATGGCCTTGGGCACTGCGCCGATCTCATCCGGCATCCGCGCCAGCGACACCTCTAGGCTGGCCAGCATCTGGCGCATATTGGGCAGCCAAGGCCAAGGCCCGCCGCCGTGCGAGATGAAATAAGTGGGAAGTCGGGCCATGGGGGCCTCCTTTCAAGGTGATCAATAAATGGCCCTGCGCTTGGACGCGCACAAGGTGCTGGGGCGCAACCTGTCTGTGCAGCGGTGCAGAGGGCTTGCCCCCGCCCCCGCGATGCGGCCATAATCGGCCATCGCTTCGTGACAGGGAGATCACAGAATGAAACTCGCACCCCTTTTGGCTGGCCTTGCGCTGGCCTCTTTCGCCACCGTCGCTGTGGCTGATGCCTTGCCGGATATGGCTGGCAAGGAAATAACCATCGTCACCGAAAATGCCTATCCGCCGCTGCAGTTCTTGGACAAAGACGGTGCTGCCATCGGCTGGGAATATGACGCCATAGCCGAAATGGCCAAGCGTTTGAACATGACCGTGAAATACGAGACCATTTCGTGGGATGCGATGATCCCTGCCGTGTCGGAAGGCCAGTTTGACATGGGCATGACGGGCATCACGATCACAGATGAACGCAAAGCCATGGTCGACTTTTCGGATGCCTATATGCGCTCGCAAAGCGTGATGATGGCGCGTTCGGATGACAGCCGCTTTACCGATGCCAAATCCTTTGGCGCTGACGAGGCGCTGCTGATCGGCGCGCAGGCGGGCACCACGCCGTTCTATACAGCGGTGTATGAAGTGCTTGACGGCAACGAATCCAACCCGCGCATCAAGCTGTTTGAAACCTTTGGCACCAGTGTTGAAGCGTTGAAGGCGGGCGATGTGGACACGGTTTTGACCGATATGACGGCAGGGCAGGGCTATGTCGCCGCATCCGAAGGCAAGCTGAAGCTGGTGGGAGAGCCTTTGGGCACGGAAGATTTTGGCTTTATCTTCCCCAAAGGGTCGGAATTGGCAGCGCCCATGAATGCCGCGATTGCGGCGCTTAAGGCGGACGGCACTTTGGACGCGCTGAACAAGAAGTGGTTTCTTGACTACAAGATGAACTGATTTGCGCGAGACGAAAGACGCAGACTTTCCTTGGTGGCTGGTGATCCTTGGGGTCACCGGCCTGTGGTTGGGGTATGAGGTTTGGGCCTCGGCCATCTACAGCCAAGTGATGGGAACTTTGGTCAAAGGCATTCAGGTGACTGTGGCGGTCACGCTGGTGGCCTATGCATCAGCCTGCGCCTTGGGCTTGGGTTTGGCGGTGGCGGGGCTGTCGCGCTATGTGGTGCTGCGGCAGGCGGCGCGGGTCTGGATAGAGGTGATCCGCGGCGTGCCGATTATGGTGCTGCTGCTTTATGTGGCCTTTGTCATCTCACCCGCCCTAGTCTTTGCATGGAATTGGGTCGCAAGCTGGCTGGGAGCCACCCCCATCACATCGCGCGACTTCCCCCTCATCGCCCGCGCCGTTCTGGCGCTGACCTTGGCCTATTCGGCCTTTCTGGCAGAGATTTTTCGCGCAGGCCTGCAAGCGGTCGACAAAGGCCAGATCGAAGCCGCCATGTCGCTGGGCCTGACGGGTTGGCAAAGATTTCGCCACATCGTCTTTCCGCAGGCGTTTCGCACGATCTTGCCGCCCTTGGGCAATGATTTTGTGGCGATGGTAAAAGATTCCTCGCTGGTGTCGATCTTGGGGGTCGCTGACATCACCCAATTGGGCAAGGTGCAGGCGGCGGGGAACTTTCGCTATTTTGAAACCTATAACATGGTGGCGCTGCTTTACCTTGTCATGACGATCGGCCTAAGCCTTGGCTTGCGCCGGATCGAGGCGCGGTTGAAGATGCACACCAAATAGGGGGCCAGCCCCCTAACCCCCGGGATATTTGGACACGAATGAAAGATAAGCAGATGGGCAATCCGTTGTTGGGCGTTTGGAACACCGCATTTGGTTTGCCGCCCTTTGGGCAGATCAAAGACAGCGATTTTGCGCCAGCCTTCGAGGTGGCCTTGGCCCAAGCGCGGGCACGGGTGGCCGAAATTGCAAGCGATCCGGCAGCACCCACCTTCGCCAATGTGATCGAGGCGCTGGAGTTGAGCGAGGAGGCGTTGAGCCAAGTCAGTGGGGTGTTTTACAACCTGACCGGTGCCGATAGCACCCCCGCGCGCGAGGCTTTGCAAAGCGAGATGGCGCCGAAACTGTCGGCCTATGCCTCGGAGATCACCAACAACCGCGCTTTGTTTGGTCGGATTGAGGCGCTGTGGCAAGCGCGCGATACCTTGGGCCTTACGCCAGAGCAGGCGCGGGTGTTGGAGCTGTATCGGCGGATGTTCGTGCGATCTGGCGCTTTGCTGGAAGGCGCGGGGGCTGTGCGGCTTACGGATGTGAAATCGCGCCTTGCTGTCTTGGGCACGCAGTTCAGCCAGAACCTGCTGGCGGATGAGCGGTCATGGGTCATGCCCTTGGCCGAGACGGATTTGGCGGGATTGCCCGATTTTGTGCTGGCAGCGGCGCGGGCGGCGGGTGCAGAAAAGGGCGCGGGCGGGCCGGTGGTGACGCTATCACGGTCAATCATCGTGCCCTTCTTGCAATTCTCGGCCCGCCGCGATCTGCGGCAAAAGGCTTACGAGGCTTGGGTGCAGCGCGGCGCAAACGGCGGTGCCACTGACAACCGCGCCATCGTGGCTGAAACCCTGCGCTTGCGGGAAGAGCGGGCCAAGCTTTTGGGCTATGCCAACTTTGCCGATTACAAGCTGGAACCAGAAATGGCCAAAACCCCCGCCCGCGTGCGCGACCTTTTGCTGCGCGTGTGGGAGCCTGCAAAGCGCAAAGCCTTGGGCGACAGTGCCGTGCTGGAAGCCATGCTGCACGCCGACGGCATCGCAGGCCCATTGGAACCTTGGGATTGGCGCTATTATTCCGAAAAGCGCCGCTTGGCCGAGCATGACTTGGACGAGGCGGTGCTGAAGCCCTACTTGGGCCTGGAGGCGATGTTGGGCGCCATGTTTGATTGCGCCACGCGCCTGTTCGGGCTGGAGTTTGCGCCCCTTGATGTGCCGCTTTACCACCCCGACTGCCGGGCTTGGGAGGTGCGGCGGGGCGGCCAGCACATCGCGGTTTTCATCGGCGACTACTACGCGCGGGGATCGAAACGCTCGGGCGCTTGGTGTTCCGACATCCGCCCGCAGCGCCGTTTGGGCGGCGATCAGCGGCCTGTCGTGGTGAATGTGTGCAACTTTGCCAAGGGTGATCCGTGCCTGTTGTCTTACGACGATGCGCGCACGCTCTTTCACGAATTCGGCCATGCTTTGCATCAGATGCTGTCGAATGTGACTTACGGCTTCATTTCGGGCACCAGCGTGGCGCGCGACTTTGTCGAACTGCCCAGCCAGCTGTACGAACATTGGCTGGAGGTGCCTGAGGTGCTGGAAAAGCACGCGCGGCATTACCAAACAGGCGAAGCGATGCCCGCCGATATTCTGCACCGCCTGCTTGCGGCGGGAACCTATGATCAGGGCTTTGCCACGGTGGAGTTTGTGTCTTCGGCCATGGTTGACCTTGCCTTCCACGAAGGCACCGCCCCCGCTGACCCGATGCAAAAACAGGCCGAGGTTTTGGAAACCCTTGGCATGCCCCGCGCCATTCGGATGCGCCATGCCACGCCCCATTTTGCCCATGCAATGTCGGGCGATGGCTATAGCTCGGGCTATTACAGCTATATGTGGTCGGAAGTGATGGACGCCGACGCCTTTGCCGCTTTTGAAGAAACCGGCGATCCGTTTGACCCTGCCACCGCCGCGCGGCTTGAAAAGTTCATCCTTTCGGCAGGCGGGTCGGAAGAGGCCGAGGTGCTATACACCCGTTTTCGCGGCAAGATGCCGGGGGTCGAGCCGCTGCTGAAGGGTCGTGGGTTGCTGGAAGTGGTTTAAGGCTGGGCATAAGCACAGGCTGAGCCTGTCTTTTTGTCGTTTGCGCAAAGGGCCTCTGTGGCACAGGTTGCACGGGGCTTTGGGGGGCTGGCATGGATATCACAGGATTGGCGGCGTTGGTCACAGGCGGCGGGTCGGGCATGGGGCTGGCGACTGCGCAAGCCTTGGCGCGCGCTGGGGCCAAGGTGGCGGTGCTTGACCGCGATGTGGCGGGCTTTGACGGCTTGGGGTTTGCTTGCGATGTGACGAGCGAGGCTTCGGCTTCATCGGCGATTGCGGGGGCAGAGGCTGCGCACGGCGTGGCACGCATCGTTGTGAACTGCGCAGGCGTGCCCGGCGGGATGCGCCTTGTGGGGCGCGACGGGCCGGTGGACATGGCCCGCTTTGCCCAAGTGATCAATGTGAACCTTTTGGGCACGGTGTCGGTGATGACCAAGGCCGCAGCCCGCATGATGGCGGCGGATGTTTTGGGCGCGGATGGGGCGCGGGGGATTGTGATCAACACGGCGTCCATCACGGCCTATGAGGGGCAGGTGGGGCAGGGGGCCTATGTCGCATCAAAGGGCGCGATTGTGGCGCTGACGTTGCAGGCCGCGCGTGAATTCGCCGCCAAGGGTGTGCGCGTGATGGCCATAGCCCCCGGCCTGTTTGCCACCCCCATGGCCAGCGAGGTTCCCCCCGAAGTGGTCGAGGCGATTACCAGCGACGCCATCTTTCCGCGCCGCTTTGGCCAGCCCGACGATTTCGCAAATATGGTCTTGGCGATCATCGCAAACCCGATGCTGAACGGCGAAGTGATCCGCCTAGATGCGGGCGTGCGGTTGCGGGCACGCTAAGGGCCGATTGCCTGTTCCAAAAGCCAAGCGCGCAGAATGGCGGCATCGGGGTGGACTGGGCCTGTGTCGGGGGTGAGCAGGTGGAACGCCTCGGTCACGGGCACGGCCAAACCAAAGGGGCGCACCAAGCGGCCAGAGGCCAGTTCGTGCGCGGCCATTGACGACCGCCCTAGGGCCACGCCGCCGCCGTTGGCTGCCACCTCGAACGCCATCAAAGATGTGTCAAAATGCGCGCCTGATCCCGCATTCACCTTGCTGGCACCAGCCGCCGCAAGCCAAGTGCCCCAACCTTCCTTATAGCCCAAGACGTGCAACAGGCGTTCTGAAGCCAAATCATCGGGCGACGTCAGGCGGGCGGCGATGGCGGGCAGGCACAAAGGCTCCATCACCTCCCAACTCAATTGGTCGGTGCGAAAGCCTGTCCAGCGGCCCGTGCCGTAGCGGATATCAAGGTCGTATTGGGTATCCTCCTCGCTCCAGACGGACGAGACGATGCGCAGGGGCACTTTGGGGTGGGCATCCAAAAAGCGCGGCAGGCGGGATGCAATCCAGTTCACCGCAAACCCTATGGGCGCGCGCAGGGTTAGCACTTGGGTGCGGCGGTTGCCGAATACCTCTTGGGTGCCAGCGGTCAATCGGTCAAAGGCGTCTTGCACCTTGGGCAGATAGGCCGCGCCCACCTTGGTCAGCACAAGGCTGCGCGGACGGCGTTCGAACAGGGGTTCGTGCAGGTGGTGTTCCAAGAGCTTGACCTGCTTGGAAATCGCCGCCTGTGTCAGAAGCAATTCCTCTGCCGCTTGGGTGAACGACAGATGGCGCGCGGCGGCTTCAAAGGCGCGCAGCCATGACAGGGGGGGCAGGTGTTGCATAGCGGGCCTTGCGGTTGTTTGAGCGATGCTACCATGCGGGCAAGCCGAAGCCCGCCTGAAATCGTCCCCATGGGTCTGTTTTCGTCATATGGACGTTGGGCATGGCCCTGCTAAGGTGGGCGAAAATAAGGGGGGACGCGATGGATTATCCGCTGGTGGTTGGCGAATTGTTGAAAACCGGTCTGCGGGCCAATCCGGCACAGCGGATCACCTATGCGGGCGGGGTTGATCTGACCTATGCCCAATTCGGCGCGCGAGTGCATCGGTTGGGGTCGGCACTTGCGGGGCTGGGGCTGGGCGAAGGTGCGGTTGTGGCGGTGATGGATTACGACAGCCACCGCTATCTGGAATGCTTCTTTGCCATCCCCATGTTGGGGGCTACGTTGCACACGGTCAACGTGCGCCTGTCGCCAGAACAAGTGTTTTACACCATCATCCACGCCCAAGATGACGCGATCTTGGTGCATGAAGACTTCCTGCCCCTGCTGCTGCCCTTGCTGCCGCGCATCGCACGGCCCCTGCATCTAATCTTGCTCTCAGACACGCCCGCCGCCCTGCCGCAGGGCTTTGCGGGCACCTATGAGGCGTTGTTGTCCGCTGGCGATGCCAGCTTTGCCTTTCCCACCTTCTCAGAATCCACCCGTGCGACGCTGTTTTACACCACAGGCACCACGGGCGACCCAAAGGGGGTGACCTATTCCCACCGCCAATTGGTGCTGCACAGCCTTGGCGTCATCGCTTGCTTTGCGCCCATTCCGGGCAAGGGCGGAATCAAGGCCGATGATGTCTATATGCCGCTGACGCCCTTGTTTCATGTGCATGGCTGGGGCTTTCCGCTGATCGCCACCATGCTGGGGATGCGCCAAGTCTATCCCGGCCGTTATGAACCGCAAAAACTGCTGCATCTGATCGTCGAACATGGCGTGACCTTTTCGCATTGTGTGCCAGCGGTGTTGGGTATGGTGCTGGGGGCCATAGGGGCAGAGGCTGTCAACTTGGCAGGGTGGAAGGTGATCATCGGCGGATCAGCCCTGCCCGAAGGGTTGGCCCGCGCCGCCATGGCGCGGGGCATTGATATTCACGCAGGCTACGGCATGTCAGAAACCTGCCCTGTCCTGACCATCGCCGACATGGCTGCGACCCAAGGCCGCGAAGATACCACCGCCATTCGCATCGCCACGGGCAAGCCTATTCCCTTGGTCGAGGTGCGGGTGGTCGACCCTGACATGAACGATGTTCCCCATGACGGCGCCGCTACCGGAGAGGTCGTCACCCGCGCCCCATGGTTGACCGACGGCTACCTGCACAATCCAGCAGGTACGGCCGATCTTTGGCGCGGCGGGTGGCTGCATACGGGGGATGTGGGCAATATGACGCCCGATGGCACCTTGCGCATCACCGACCGGCTGAAAGATGTGATCAAGTCTGGGGGGGAGTGGATATCCTCGCTGGAGTTGGAAAGCCTGATCTCGGCCGTGGCGGGGGTGGGTGAAGTGGCCGTGGTGGGCGTGCCCGATGACCGCTGGGGCGAACGGCCTGTAGTGGTGGTGGTGGCGCAGCAGGATGTGAGCGAAGGTGTCAAAGCGGCGGTGCAAGCGGCCA
>Ga0209550_10003861_pt1 | contig 14216 bp, 12 predicted proteins | sample LauGreSuBDMM15SN_2_FD_187567 | JGI IMG/M metagenome (GOLD analysis project Ga0209550, IMG submission 187567) | Freshwater lake microbial communities from Lake Michigan, USA - Su13.BD.MM15.SN (SPAdes) (version 5) | ecosystem: Environmental > Aquatic > Freshwater > Lake | place: Lake Michigan...
GTATTAGAATAAAACAACACCTTTTGTGGTGTTGTTTTGTAACTACTTTATTTTAAAAACTTTACATTAAAACTTATCTCAACTTATTTACAATATTTAGTTGACGATCTCAATTTGAATATTAGACTTACCGCTCTTCATTGCGATTTCAAGAGCTTGACTTGCGAGTTCTTTGGGAACTCGGATGACCAAAATTTGGTCTGAAGTAGTCGTGCCGATCAATTTCTCAGCAACTTGCTTTGTTTGAGACTGTTGATCAACTGACGGTTTGGGAAGAGGAGGGAGTGGAGGTTGCCAAAACATGTGTTGGGGAAGAGGTGGTGGCGGAGGTTGCCAAAACATGTGTTGTGGAAGAGGTGGAGGAGGTTGCCAAAACATGTGTTGGGGAAGAGGTGGTTGTTGAGGTTGAGCAACTTGCGGTTGAGCAACTTGCGGTTGAGCAACTTGCGGTTGAGCAACCAACCGCGAGTCGTTCTTGTAGCGATCAAGACCGGTACGACTCATAAACGTTTCAGTCGTCTCGTGTGGGTGCTTGTGCGAGCAAATCTTTTCGCCGTTGTTGACCAGCTTGCCGTTTGACATTCGCACAAAACGGCACCTCTGCTCAAACAAACAGTTTGAGATCTTGAGTTCGTCCAACGAGTGAGCAAAACGACAGTCCTCGCCGTGTTGACATTCTTCGTTTTTGTCAACACTGGAGCACATTTTGGACTTGATCAAAGTGCTGGCAAGTTTTTCTTTGTCAGCAAGGATGTCGTACACGCTCTTATTTTGATCAAGATTTTCTTGGTCGTAGTAAGCTTCTTTTTCATGAAGCTCGCCTTGATAACTTCGGTGCCCCAAGGTAATCTTGGTTGGGGTCTTTTTGGCCGACGACCGAGAAATATTCTCGGACTTGAGCTCGGACTCGGACTTGAGCTCGGACTTGAGCTCGGGCTCCGACTTGAGCTCCGACTTGAGCTCGGGCTTTTCCGAAGCGAGATCTTGTCCGAGTGTTGGGAAGTCTTTATCGTATGGCGTCTTGACGGGTGGCTTGAAGAGAGCAGAGAATCGGTTAGCAGTTGTCATGTTTGATTGATCTGAAATTTTCCTACAAAGTTAATTCAAAAAATCAATTTTATTTTAAGTTTATTGTATAAATATAAATGACTTTAGAATGTTGGAATAAAAAAATGTCAAAGAATCACAACAGAGTATATTATATAAACCTTGAATCTGGTATTTCTCAATGGGGTATTCCAGTTAATAATATGTTGTTACCAGCAGGTTGGGAAATGCATTTAAGTGAGTCAAAAAATATTCCTTTTTACTCTAATTTTAAAAAGAATATTACTAAGTGGGATTTTCCCACTAAAGAGGATGGAAATAAAGTTCCAGAAGGTTGGAAGGAAATGAGAAGTTCAAACTGCGAGAGTATTTATTATAAAAATACTAAAACTGGTGAGGGGCGATGGATAATACCAGATGATTTAAGTATAAAACCGGTTGGTATAGGTATTCCAAAAAGTTTTCGGGATATTGTAGAAGATTGTACTAAAAATGACGAATGGAAATGGGAAAAAACTGATAAGATAGGTTCTGGAGCATATGGAAGCGTTTATAAAACATGTCAAGGTATGGATTGTGATTATGTTGTTAAAGTACAAAAAAAAAATAAAGAATATTATACAGAAATAGAGGCATTATTATCTTTACAGTATACAAAAGCGGTTCCAAAAGTTTTTGCTGCATGGACATGTAAAAATTTTGGCTATTTTGTAATCGAAAAATTATATCCTTGTAAACATAATGATAATTTTATGTGGAAAGAAGTAGGTAAAAAATTAGATATTATACGAAGAGCTGGATATTTACATTTAGATATATATAATGATAATGTTATGTGTAATAAAGAGGGTGAGGTTATACTAATTGATTTTGGGTCTGCTATAAAAAGAACTGAACAAGGAGATGAACAAAAATATATAACGAAAGCTTATAAAGTACCTCTTACATGGAAAGATCTTGAAATATTACAAGAAGAGAGTCGTAATTACTTTTTTAATCCGGCAGCCCTTACAGATTCAGATCCTGAAAGTATAACTGAAGAACACAAACTTGCACATGAAAAGGCTACAAAAAATTATAATGATGTTCAAGAAAAGATACGTAAACAAAAAGGAATAGGTGTAAAACCTGATGATGATATTCCTACAATTTTTGTAGAAAGTACAAAACCTATTACAAAATTACCTAAAAAAGATGTAAATCCGGTTGGTATAGGTATTCCAACAAGTTTTCTACCTATTGTAGAAAATTGTACTCTAAATAACAAATGGAGGAAAGATAAAAAGATAGATTCTGGACTATCAGGAAGTACTTATATCGCATGCAACCACGCAGATTGTGAATACGTTATTAAAGTACAAAAACAAAATAAGGAATATTATACAGAGATAGAAGCATTATTATATTTACAGCGTACAAAAGCGACTCCAATCATTTTTGCAGCGTGGACATGTGAAAATTTTGGCTATTTTGTGATGGAAAAATTATATCCTTGTAAACATGATGATAATTTTATGTGGAAAGAAGTAGGTAAAAAATTAGATATTATAAGACAAGCTGGTTATTTACATGTAGATATACATCCAAATAATGTTATGTGTAAAAAAAATGGAACAGTTGTACTAATTGATTTTGGTTATTCTGTAAAACGAACTGATAAAGGAGATAAACAAGAATACCCAGATAATAAGGTATCTCAAAATTATAAATTACCTCTTACATGGGAATATCTTGAAATAGTACAAGAAAATAATCATAATAGATATTTTAATCCGGCCGTTAATAGTTTAGATATTAAAAGTATAACGAAAGAACAAAGACTTGCAGATGAAAAATGTAAAACAAAATATAATGATGCTAGAACCAAACTATTACAAGCTAAAGAAGAAGAAAAGATACGTAAACAAAAAGAAAAAGAAGAAGAAAAGATACGTAAACAAAAAGAAAAAGAAACAATTGAAAACACATTGCAGATTCATCTTAAATATCAAAACGGTCTAGAAAAAGATTTTCCGTCATGGGAAAAAGCCAAAAATGAAATTATTTCTGGAAAAAAGAAAAAACACTGGATTTGGTATGTATTTCCAAGCTTTCTTCCGGTCAGGAAAACTAGTAGCATGCCTTTTCTTATGCTAAAAGATTTAGAAGAGGTTAAAGCTTACATTGCAAACAACGTATTGAGGAAACGCCTGATTGAGATTACTAATATTGCTCAAAATCAACTAAATAAAGGGATTAAAGCTGATATACTTTTTAAAAGTGAACTTGATGCTTTAAAATTCTGGGAATGTATTACTCTCTTTTTCTTAGTGAGTGATAACGGGATTTCCATTGAGTTGCACGAAGTATGTGGCAAAGCTTTAAATGCTTTAAATCCGATTGCACAAATCCAAGATAGGTTGGAACCAGATACCATGAATGCATTTATTAAAGCAGACGGTGAAATACTTGAACAAAAAAGGAACATTCAAAAAGAAAACAAATGAAGATGTAATAAATTTTCTCTTCTATGAATTAAGTCTACTTTAAAATTGATTTTATCTAAAATAAAAATAATTGTAGTAATGTCAGAAATTGATTTATTTGATTATTTTCCATCAATTATTATGGATAATCGCACATGATATGCATAATTTTCGCATATTGGCAAAGAATGAGAGATTCAGACTTGAGAAAAACATATGAATATTGAGATTAGTATAAAACTATTAGATAATGAATTGATACTTGATAATATGACATTTAATGTCTACAAGAAAAAATATAAAAATAACTAGTGATGAGCTTGAAAAAGCACATCTTTCATGTACACAAGAATATGAACTTATTCAATAAAGTTTTTATTTATCTGATAAATAAAAACTAATAACAAATAAATAAAATTAATTTTTTTTTTGACAATTATTTTTATAAATATAATTATGAAAGAAAACCAAAAATCTTGCTTTATTTTTATTGTGAGTGCTTCCGACAAAGAACAACTACATATTTATGAACATACGTGTAAATGGCTTTTGCTGGTAGTTAACACTAAACTTGCAATGACAGGATTTGATATTGCAAAATTGGTGACTGCGGAAAACCAAGTAGACGTGTGCATCAAAATTGCAATTAACAAAGCCTTTTATGTTAAACACTTTGGTTCAACTATGAACGAAGAAGAGATGAAGTACGAGCTTGATTCAACAATTACAGAAATTAAATTGCGTTGTTTTCGAGCACTGCAAATTTTACACGAACGTATTGGTGAAAAAGTAAAACCACCCGTTCAAAATGACATTAGGATACTAGTATCTTGGCTTGACGATAAGCAATAATAATTTTTAAAAGTAATTTTAAAAATTATCAATGTAAAATGTAAAAGTTACAAATTTATTTTTATTATAAATAAATATAATAAATATAATAAATATGCCACCAAAAAATCAAAATCCTTTAGTTCTTTCTTGGAAAGAAGAAGATGAAGAAGATGAAGATATTATACCACATGAGGAGTTGGGACTTGACCTTGAACTTGCGCTCGACCCGGAAATAGACGAAGAGATAAAAACCGGACTTAAAATTAATGAAATATTACAAGAAATGCTTTTTATAATTGAATTACAATCAGTTGAAGAATTTCGCTTGAAGAGCGCAATAGAAAAAGAAGAAGAACGCTTATCAAAAAATCAATTTAAAATGTCTGGAAAGTCAGCATATGAAAAAAAAGCTGATACTTGTAGAGAACACCTTGAAAGTTATAGACGAGAACTTGATATTCTTAAAAAACAACTTGAAGATATTCCATCATATGCTGAAATTGAAAGATTTAGTATAGAACATGATATAACTGTTAATCAAGCTTTGATTATTAAAATAAACGAATTTAAACAAATAAAAATAGAAAATGAAAAAAAATTCAGTATAAATAAGTTCAAAATTTTGATATCTTCAATTCAAATGTTAAATCTTGGTGAGAGTTATACGTATGTTAAGGATCTTAAAGAAAGAGAACGTTGTATTAAATCAAGAGAAAGACGTCTTGAAGCAGAAAAAACAGGGAAAATAGACCTATTTATTGATCTTGTAAAAAAATTATATGAAACTCATAAAGGAGAGATTTCAACAATAATTCTTCAATATTATATAGAATATTTAAAAGATATTGTTAAAGAAATTTCAACAGATAAAAACACAATTACAGAATTATGTGATATTATTGACACTACTTTATACGCTTCCAATTTGTACCAGTATTTAGAAATTCCAGCCTATATTATGTTTTGCAGTTATAATCGGTATAATGATCAAGGTGTATTAATAAATAGTAATGATAACTTAATGGAAATGTGGAATCAACTAACTGTAGAAGAAAAAGAAGAATGGATATCCGCAGCAAGGGATAATATGTGATTAATATTTTTATATAATAAATATAAAAATGTCTTGATTCGTTTAATTTTTTTTGTCAATATATACTAATATTTTAAATGCTTGTAATTGACACAATACGTCAGCTAAATCATCTCTTTTTCTAGCAGATGTTAAATTAGAAATGGTTTCAACGTCATTTCTTTCTTTTAATATAGACATTGCTTTTTCAACGCTCCATTTTTTTCTAGCAGGCTTGTCAATACTTGTGTATTTTACATTTCCTTTTTTTGTAGTTGTTTCAATTTTTTTGGCACCCAAAATTTGTGTTTTATGATATGCTGGAAATTCTATAATTTCTTTGAATCTTCCATATTTAAACGAAAAATAAGACCAACAATGTTGCCCTAGTTTTAAAGCCATAGTATTATGTCTCTTTCCAAAGGACATTTGTTTTTCAATCACAAATGCATCACATTGATCCCAATAATTTACATATTTATCCAGTAAATCAGTCATATTATGATATGTTTCTGGATCTAGATAAGAATTATTTGTACAACCTTTTGTAAGATCAGTATTTTTAAAAAGAATACTTTTTCCATTAATACAAACATTATTCACAATTTTAGAAAATTCTGGTGTTACCGTACCATTTGCATTATATCTTTTAATATTTGGAATAAAAGGTAGATTCATTATTTTTGATTTGTCAAATTCTTCAATATAAAAAGCGAAATTTTTTTTACCTATGTCAAAACTTGCAACCCATACAATGTTTTCAATACTCATTATTTAATAAAAAGAGTTAGTGTGTTTTAGACTAAGATTGACTTTCATTCTCTTTAGCTATATATCCGTCTAATCTTGCATTAATAATCTGGAGTAAAGTATCCATATCGCAACAAAATTTAGTATCTTCTATGTATGTAAATTTAAGATTAGTAAGTCCATTTGTTGCAAGTTGAAGATCTGAAAGTAAATGACCAAACAATACTTGTTCAGTATTTTTTTCAGATCTTTCATATGTTATCAATAATTCAAAAGCCCTTGATATTGTTTCTTGACAAAAATTTAAAACATTACCCCGATTATCTTGATAGATAAAAGTTCTTACAATTGAAGTGCTCAAACCATTAGGTTGAGTGTACATATGTCTTGTATTAACTTTTTCACCCTTTTTAATTTTACCAATAAATTTTAATTTACTCACAATTTCTTGATTGCTTTCCATTTTATTAAGAGTATTCCCGGTATCTTTAAACGCTTTAAATGCAACATTTGCTAAATGCAAGTACATAACTTTATTAATAGAAAAGTAAGTATATTTAATTCAAAAATCATTTTATTTATTATATAAAAATTGGAAATATTTATATAAAAAAAATGTCTCCACCATATCATTTGTATGGATTTGATTTTTTCACAAAAGAAGACGTATATAAATTGAATATTACAAAGTTAAAAGCTATATGTATAGAGTATAACAAATATAAAGTGTATGCCGGAAAAATTCATAATGTAACCAAAAAATATACAAATAACAATTTTACTGAACTTGCTGACTTATTTTGGGAAAAATTGGAGAATGATTTTGAAAAATATAATGCGAAAGATAAATGTGTCCAAGAGAAATGTGTCCAAGAGAAATGTGCTCAAGAGAAATGTGCTCAAGAGATGTCTATTGAAGATATTTTAAATATGTATGAATATGAAGAAGGTACTCCTCCTGGAACTCCACCAAAAATAAGATTTGCAAATCTTACTCCTACACCAGCACTTGAAAATAAAAATACGTTATTTAAGTTTAATGAGTCAAATATAAATAAAAAAATCAAAGTTATTTTAACCCATTGTGATGAAGAATCTTTTGTAGATGAGAATGATTTTGGGCCAGAAGAACTTTTAAAATTAGTTAATACCGATGATTTTTGTATAAAAATTGCCAATTCTCTTAAAAAACTTTACAAAGAAAAGGAACAGAATTATAAAACAATGAAAAAGCATAGTATATCTGATTCTGAGATTATCAATACTGCATTTTTAACAAAAGTAAAAACGTTAGTTAAACTTGCTTCTGAAAAATATAATGAATTTGATAATCCTGATACAAAAATACATCTTGTAAGAGAAAAATTAATAAAAGCTATCACAAATGAAAAATATGGTATTGTTTCTATAAATGACCCAAAAGTTAAACAACAACTTTGCAATCAACTTTTTATTTTAAGCAAAGGTCATTTACCATTTATAAATACGTTTAGCAATCTAGTATTTGATAAAATGAAACTTGCAAAAACATATGCATATGTTTTTAAAAATTCAGGAGTATTATTAGGCGGAGAACTAATAATTACATCTGCAAAAGATATGATTGAGACAAAAGATATTAAATCGGTAAGTATTCTTATGAGAGGATTGGAAAATGTTATTTTTGTAGATGAATGTAATCCAAATGATAAGACTTTTGAACCAGTTACAAAAATTGTAAATTTTTTAAATAAATATATTGGTATTTCAGTTATAATTGTTACAGGATGTGAAACGAAAATAGGTAAATATTTTTTTACAGAGACTAAACATATTTATTCTAACAATGACTTGCTTAATATTTTTTCAGAAGAAATTAATAAAAAGTTGGGAAAAGATATATTTACAGACGAAATAGGTTCGTATATATACACTCTTATAGTAAATATTTCTAATCAAAATAAAAAAATTTTTATTAATCAGAATGACATGATAAATTTAAGTAAGATTTTTCTTTTTTCATATTACAACGATATGAAGTATAAATGGTCTAAAAAAGATCAAGAAATGAATATTTTAATAATAAATCATACATTTAATAGATTTTTAGTAAATAAAGGATATAATCTTAAAGTCAATTAAAATGTAAGTGGTTCAAATAAGTTTATTTGAACACAATTTCCTTTTTTCCCTTTTTTAGGTTTTACAAGTTCTGTTATTAAAGAAGAAAAATTTTTATTCTTAAATACACTTTGTATGTTCAATAAATGAGCTTGACCTAATATTATTATGTATTCATTAATTTCTGGTTCTTCTTTTAGAATTTTTTTAATAATAAAATAATCAGCCACGAGTTTCCAAGCATCAAAAAGTTTATACCGAATATCATCTATGCTTTTTTTTTTTTTAAGAGAATCAATAATTTTTTGAAATTCATTAACCATATTTTCAAAATAAAAATCCATAAAATTCTTGACCGTAGGAGAATATTGATTTGGATGTTTTATACCAAATTTATCAACTGATTTTGTAAAAGGATCGATAAAGGCTTTTTGAATTTGTGAGTAAATATCGTCAATATTTTTAGTTCTTTTTTTCTCATTCCACCATGTGTTTCCATATAATGCATCTTGACCTTTACGTGTTAAAAAAGTAGGCCTATAATCTAATGGAATTATTTGATCTTCTTTTCCTATTTGTTGTATAGATTCAAAAGTTTTTTTAATACCATGTGAATTCATTGTCCAAGGATTGTCGCTCTTAGTTTTTCCATCACCAATGTCTTTGTAATACTCTAAAATTACACGACATCTTGGATTACTTTCAACTGCTTGTGTACAATATTGTGATATGGTCATTGTTGATTTAGGTGGAGAATTACATTGAAAACATTTATTATGTAACTCACCAATCATAGTAATAATTCTATCCGATCTAACAATGTGTTGATAAAAAGAGACAGCGCTTTCTAAGCAATATTTTTTTTTCTGAAAAACAATATTATATCCAGAATTTAATTTTTTTTCATTCACCATTATTTAGTATAAAGTAAATATTTTTATGGTATTTTACAAAATAAGTTTTGGTAATCAATATTAATATAATTAATATTAATATAATTAATTAGTTAAAAAAGAAGTATTTATAAAAATATTACCTCCGTTTTTCTTTATACACTCATTGAATTCTACGTGTTCACATTTTTCATGACCATCTGGATGTGTTCCAACATATTTACAGTGAGAAGGGATTGATTTAATTTTATAAATGGCTGCTCCTCCAAATGCTGAATCTACTTCTAACAATCCTTCATTTCTATTATATTTTTTCTTTGCTTTTAATACAACGTGTTTAAACCAACCCAACGAACTACTTAACTTGTCTTCCCTTATTTTTTGAAGATAATCATAATCTATGTCATTTTTTTTCCGAAGGGCCCAAATATCATAATATCTACCAGATTGATTTCCAGTAAGAACATCCCAATTTTCATGATAAAAACAAGTTTCAATAGAATCAACAAAACTACCAGATTGATTAATATCATCCATATCTAAAACAATAAGATAATCATAATATTGGTCTTTGTTAATTTCTCTCATTTTATCAAGAATTTTATTTCTACCGTTTGTCAATCGTTTCGTTCTTAATGGTTCAGTGATATTATCTTCAAAAATGTAGTAATAATTATTTTTTTTATGTTTTTCTAAAATTGATCTTGTCTTATCTTTTGAATCATTTTCATATAAAATGACTGCATAATCATTAAACTTTTTTCCACACGAATCAATATCAAAAAGACCTTTTTCAATGTATTTTTCTACATTACGAATAGTTCCTGCAAATATTACGTTATAATTTTTCATAAGTTCTCTCCCCTTTGGATTTCCTTTAAATTTTTGTTTAGAATTAGAATTAATAAGCATTAATATAATTAAACACAATAATACAAAAAAAAATAATATTAAGAATTTCATTATCTGTTGGTTTATTTATTAACAATTTAAAATATTTAATTATGAATATTTGATAAAGTGTTCTGATGTCTTTGGTGTTATTTATTATTTAGGTTGTGATATAGACATTAACATTTTTTTACGTTTACACCTTTGGAAAATAAATTTATTTTCCAAACATAAATAAATTTTATATAATTTAACATTTAAAAAGAAATATTAAAAGTTGTAAAATGAACCATAAACCAATTATTTGTTTTAGTATAGGTTATACTCCAGATTTTAATCAAAATTTAAATGGTGTGTATGGTGCTGAATTTGCTTTAAAAAATTTAGCAGAAGAATTTTCTAATACTCATAAAGTTTGTATATTTGGTTGTATGTTAAATGAAACTTGTGTAAATAATGTATTTTATTACAATTCAAACTCTCTAAATAATTTTATGACAGAAAATACAGTAGAAATTATGATTATTAGCAGATATATTAATCATTTTTTAGAATTTGATAACAAGGCAAAAAAAACATATATTTGGCTTCATGATACAGTTGCACATTCTGCTTGGAATGGGTTGTTTATGCCACAAGAAGGAAAATTTTTATTGCAAAATATTATTCATAAAATTGACGGTATAGTAGTATTAACGGAATGGCATAAAGAATTTGTGAAACTTCATTATAGTTTAGACCCAGAAAAAATATACATAATTGGTAATGCAATTGATACGAGTCGTTATAATAAAGAAGTAGAAAGAGTAAAAAATAGGTTTATTTACACTTCTAATCCAAACCGTGGTTTAAAAGAACTTGTTTTTAATTTTTCAATAATTAAAGAAAAATTACCTGATGCAGAATTATGGGTATATCGCGGTGAAGATGATTTTAAAGGAGAATACAAAGATTTTCTTGAATTAATGAAAACAATACCATACATAAAATTTATGGGACGTGTTGACAACAATGAATTAGTTGAACATCAAATGAAGTCAGATTTTTGGTATTATCCAACTAATTGGGCTGAAACATATTGTATTAGTGCTTTAGAATCTATGGCAGCTGGATGTATTTGCATTACCTCAAATCTAGCAGCTTTAAAAGATACTGTAGGAGACAGAGGAATATTGTTAAAAAATTCTATTCATTCAGCTAGTTATTTTGAAGAAGCCGAAAACAAAATTGTAGAAATTGCAAACGACGACAGTTTAAAAGAAAATTTTCGTTCTAAAGGAATTGAATGGGCAAGAAATCAATCATGGAAATTAAGAGCGAAAGAATGGTTACAATTGTTTGGATATATAACAAACTTTTTGGATGATTCCTCTATACAAGTTCTTAATTTAGAACGTAGAAGAGATAGATGGGATTCGTTTATTAAACATGCAAAAGAAATTGGTCTTAAAGATTATAAAAGATTTGATGCGACAGATGGAAAAAAACTTGTTATTGACGAAAAAACAAGTAAATTATTTGAGGTTAAAGAAGGATTTGTTGGTAAACGTTGGCCATATCTAACTCATAATTATTTTGCTGGAATTTTAGGAGCTGCTTTAAGTCATCTTCGCATTTGGAAAGAAGCTTCTCTTACAGATAAAGTTTCCATTGTATTTGAAGACGATGTCATTTTTGATGATCATTTTGTGGAAAAATGGAATGATATTTACGCCAATATTAAACATGATTTGAGATGGGATATTTTGTATTTTGGATTTAATGACGACGAACACGGAGAATCTTACGGTGACGTATTTGTACATCCTGGTGTAATGAAATTCTCTTCTAATATGCGATTACATGGAGCAGGTGCATATGGTTATGTATTACGTCCAAAAGGAGCACAAAAACTTGTTGAACTTGTTGACAAACTAGGAATTCAACAACCAATTGATCATTTTATTATTGATCATTTTGACACACTTTGTGTTTATAAAACAGTACCACATCTTGTTAAGGCTAAAATTTATGGAATAAATAATACAGATACTGATATTCAAAATTGCACAACAAAAATAGAAGACTTGTTTTTACATATTAATTTAAAATAATCAAAAACAAATAGTTTTTTTTCTAGGTAATAAATAAATGAATATTTATTACATTACAACCGCAAACGGTCAAAAATACTATTATAAAGATGGTAAAAGAATTACCGAACTTGAAGGTAGATTTTTAAAAGCTAGAAAAATATCAACTAGTCGTAATCCAATTGTTAAACAACGTTTTGGCAAAAAAAAGACAAGTAAAGATTATGTAGATTGTAAACCACATCAATATCGTGATAAAATTACTCACAGATGTAAAAACCTACCTGGATACAAAAGACCTAGATCAGTAAAACCTCCTACCGGAAGTCCAAAAAAAGGTTCTCCTACTCGTGAAAGAAAAAAGGAATATGTAGATTGTAAACCACATCAATACCGTGATGAAATTACTCACAGATGTAAAAACCTACCTGGATACAAAAGACCTAGATCAGTAAAACCTCCTACCGGAAGTCCCAAAAAAAGTTCTCCTACTCTTGAAAGAAAAAAGGAATACGTAGATTGTAAACCACATCAATACCGTGATGAAATTACTAAAAGATGTAAAAACCTACCAACGGAGAAAAAATATGTAGATTGTAAACCACATCAATATCGTGATGAAATTACTCACAGATGTAAAAATAAACCTGGATATAAAAAACAACAACCAAGTTTAAATTCACGTATACGTGAGATTCAACCAGATACAGAAGATTTTGAAAGATGGGTACGTGTTAACACAATTGTATCTGATTGTGTTTTGAGATCAAAATTACAATTAAGAGATTTACAACTTAAAGTTGTTGAGTATATGGAAGATAATGACTCACTAATTGTAGTTCACGGAACAGGATGCGGAAAGACATTAACAGCTATTACATGTACACAATGCTATTTGGACAAATATCCAGACAAAGGTGTTGTTTTTGTAGGACCGGCATCTCTTATTTCAAATTTTAAAAAGGAAATGAAATCTTATGGTGTCAAGAATATTGATAAATATGAATTTTATTCTTTTGATAAATTTTTAAACGAATATAAAATTGGAAATAAAATTTCTTTTAGAGATAAATTTCTTGTAATAGATGAAGCTCATAATATGAGAAATCCAGATAGTGCAAAATCTATGAAATTGGTAAAAGCATCTTTTAGAGCCGATAAACGCCTTTTACTCACAGCAACTCCATTTGTGAATTCTATGCAAGATTTTATTCCTCTTATAAATATGATTCATAGAAAACTTATTGTTGGCACAGCCAGACAACAAAGGACAGAAATTTTAGGAAAAGAAATCGATCTAAAAAATATTACAACCCTTAGATATTTATTGAGAGATAAAATAGATGTTGTAGAATGTAAAGAAGATCCACAATATTATCCAACGCGTATAAATCATCATATTGATATTCCGATGAGTGATGATTATTATAAACGTTATTCAAACTTGGTAAACGGTGAAGAGTTATTTGGGCTTAAATTTAACAATCCAAGAAGATTTTATCATGGGTATCGTCGTGCTGTAAATACAACTGGTAAAGATTATTATTCAACAAAAATAAAAGCTTCAGTTCCAATTTTTAAAACCGGTAAATCAATTATTTTTACTAATTGGTATGAATTTGGTATTAATCCTATCACTGAAGCATTACAAAAATATCGTATTACATATGATATTTTTTCAGGAGATGTCCCTGTTAATAAACGACAATCTATTATAAATAATTTTAACAATGATAAATTTAATGTTTTAATTTTGACTCGTGCTGGTACAGAAGGTATTGATCTTAAAGGAGTCAGAAATGTAATTGTATTAGATCCAACTTGGAATGATTCTGGTTTAGAACAATTAGTTGGTCGTGCAATTAGGTATAAATCACATTGGCATCTTCCAAAAAATCAACAAAATGTAAATGTATATTTTTTACTACTAACAAAACCAGATATTGTAGAAGAAGAAGATGCTATAGAATCAGGTGACAAAATATTATACAATATAGTTAAAAAGAAAAAAGAAGAATGGGCTTATTTATTAACTGAAATGAAAAATATGTCAATAAAATAAGTTCAATAAAATATCTTTAGTTGATATATT
>Ga0209550_10003862_pt1 | contig 14213 bp, 12 predicted proteins | sample LauGreSuBDMM15SN_2_FD_187567 | JGI IMG/M metagenome (GOLD analysis project Ga0209550, IMG submission 187567) | Freshwater lake microbial communities from Lake Michigan, USA - Su13.BD.MM15.SN (SPAdes) (version 5) | ecosystem: Environmental > Aquatic > Freshwater > Lake | place: Lake Michigan...
TTTATTATTCAAATCGCGCCTAACCTGCTCGCTGGCCAGGTGAGCCTGGCCCTGAATTTACAAGGACCCAACTTCGCGGTGGCCTCCGCCTGTGCCACCAGCGGGCACTCGCTCGGCGAGGCGGCGGCTATGATCGCGCGCGGTCAGGCTGATGTGATGGTTGCGGGCGGCGCGGAGAGCACGGTCACGCCGCTGGCCATCGGCGCTTTTGCGCAGATGAAGGCGCTTTCGACCCGCAACGACGCGCCCGAGGCGGCCTCCAGGCCTTACGATGCGGAGCGTGACGGCTTCGTGTTGAGCGAAGGCGCGGTGGTGTTCGTGCTCGAAGAGCGCGAGCAGGCGCTGGCGCGCGGAGCGAAAATCTATGCTGAGCTGGCGGGCTACGGCGCCTCGGCTGACGCCTATCATTTGTCCTCGCTCGCACCCGGCGCGGAGGGCTCGGCGCGCGCGATGAAGGCGGCGCTGGCTGACGCGGGGCTGGCGGCGACGGCGGTGGATTATGTGTCGGCTCATGCGACATCTACGCCCGGCGGCGACGGCGAGGAGGCGGCGGCGATCGCGAACGTTTTTGCGGATAAAAAGGCCACGCTCCACGTCAGCGGCGTGAAGTCCATGACGGGGCATCTGCTCGGCGCGGCGGGCGCGATGGGTGCTTTCGCGGCAGTGAAGGCAATTCAGGAAGGCGTGGTGCCGCCCACAATCAACCTCGGCACGCTGGACCCGGTGGTCGCGGCGCTTGGCTTGAACGTCACCCCGAACGTGGCGGTTCACAAACCGGTGCGTGCGGCGCTGGCCAACAGCTTTGGCTTCGGCGGCACAAACGCGTCGCTGGTGTTTACGGCCGCCTAAACTGATGCCTGCGGCCTCTTCAGTGAATGGGAAACGTGACGGCACGCGCGACCTGCTGGTGTTCGCTGCACTGCTTGCGCCGGTTTTCGCGTGGTCGGCGTGGGTGCCGAAAGACACGCTGACTTGGTGGCTGGAAGTCGCCCCGGTTCTGATCGGCCTTGCGGCGGCGTGGGTGGTGCGGCGGCGCTTTGCGTTGTCGCTGCTGCTGCTGGTCGCGCTGTGGTTGCATGCGGTGATTCTACTGGTCGGCGGGCACTACACCTACGCCGAGGTGCCGCTGGGCGACTGGGTGCGCGACTGGACGGGTGGAGCGCGTAACAACTACGACAAGCTTGGCCACTTTGTGCAGGGCTTTGTGCCGGCCTTGCTGGTGCGGGAGATATTGCTGCGCACCTCACCGCTCGGCGGTTGCGCATTGAAGGGTGCGGACGGAGAAGCCGCCCCACTTCGGCCTAGCCGGTGGCTGGGGTTTTTATGCGGCAGCGTTGCGCTGGCATTCAGTGCGCTTTATGAGCTGATTGAGTGGCTGGCGGCGGTGATTGGTGGCGGTTCGGCGGAGGCTTTTCTTGGAACGCAGGGATACGTTTGGGATACGCAGACGGACATGGCGATGGCCCTTGCCGGTGCGATCCTCGCGCTCTCTTTCGCGGGGGGAGCTCATGACCGCTCAGTTGCGAGGCTTCTGAAAAGGGAGAATCCGTGATCCGCTCCGACTGCGAAACTCTCCGCGCAGGCTTGAGCTTTTCGGCTGGATGGACGTGCTTGGATTAAACCCATGAACGATATCTGGAGAAAATATACTGCGGCGGTGCCCATGCCCTTCGCGGGTGCATTGCTGGTTGCGGTCGCGTTTTGGAGCTTCATCGCGTGGGATCAATCGCACTGGTGGTCGGCGAAGGACGACTATGGCTTCGGCTGGCTGGTGCCGGCCTTCGTGGGCTTTGTGATTCACGATCGGTGGTCCCGGATCACTGCGGCGGCGGCGGCCTGCGTGGCACCGGGCAGTCCGCGGGTCTCCGGCCTTACGGGCGGGCTGCTGACCACGGCGGCCTATGCTTCGCTGGGATTTGGCGGTTTGATGTTCTTGGCGGGCGCCTTTCAACGGGCGGGCGCGGGTTCATCCTACCCGGGCACTCTGGCGATCACGCTCGGAGCGGTGGGGGTGCTGTTGCCGTGGTTGTTTTTGAATACGCCGGATTCACCGCAGCCGCTGAAGGGCGCAAAGTTTAGCGACGACGCGCGGGTGCGCTTGGTGGCGTGGTTTTTGTTTCCGGTGCTGGTGTGGATGGTTTCTGCACCGATGGTGGACGCGGTGGAGCGACGTCTGAGCCTTTTTCTGCTCATGAAGGTAACGAGTGTTGTGTTTTTTACCTTCGACCTGCTTGGACTGCAGATCGAGCAGCAGGGCAACGTTCTGGTGCTGCCGACAGGCAGTGTGGGCGTGGCGGAAGCGTGCTCGGGTATTCGCTCCCTGACGGCGTGTCTGTTTGCGGGATCATTCCTCGCCTCGGTGTTCCTCGATAAGCTGTGGAAGAAGATCACTCTGGTCGCTATGGCGATGATGTTCGCGGTGCTGACTAATTTGCTACGCAGTCTTTTTCTCACGTCATGGGCTTATAACTACGGCCCGGAGGCAATTGAAGGCAACGTCCACGACATCGCGGGCTATGCGGTCCTCGGGTTAACGGTTGCGGGTCTGTTGTGCCTGCTTCCGCTGTTCAACTTAAGCTTCACTTTTTCCGACGACGAACCTTTGGAGGACGAGGATTCGGGAGATGCAGCGTCCAAGCCCGGTGCTTAGGGCTTGGCTGGTTCAATGCGGAAAACGGAATGCGCAGGTTCCGCGAAAGAATTCAACGCCACCGGTTTTTCCTTCCTGAGCCCCCGCCAATAGCGTCCATTAACGCCTTCTAAAAACTATGTTCGGATTTTTTGCCTCCCAAAACCAGAAAGCCCGTCGTATCGCCGCCGACTGGCTCGAACTCGCGGATAAGGTGCACCATTATCGTCGTGACGTTTTGAGCGTGGCGGAGCGCACGGAGCTACAAGTTGCACAAGGAAACGTTCGCACCCTGCTCAAGGACAAATCTGATGCGGCCATGCTCAAGCTGGGGGTGGACGCGCTCGAGGGGGTGCTGCGCCGGAGTGGCGGACATCATTATCCTAAATCCACCCTGGTTGAGAATGTAGAGTTTTTCTTGGTCGCGGCCATCGTGATCCTGGGTCTGCGGGCTTTCTACGTTCAGCCCTTTAAGATTCCCACCAATTCGATGTGGCCCTCTTACAACGGCATGACCGGTCTGATTTACCCCGCGAAGGCGGATGAACCAGGGCTGGCTGGGAAGGCGCTGAACTTCATCGCGCAAGGAGCCAGTCCCCGGCGCATTGATTCGCCTGCCAGTGGTGAGATTCTGTTGCCGTTGGGAGTGGCTGATGGCCGCGGGGTGGTTTCCTACGGGCAGGTTGCTGGACGCTCCTGGCTGATTTTTCCAGACAAGCTGCGTGAATACGGCGTCTTCGTTGGCGATCGCGTCGTGACCTTCAAGGTGCCGCTTGATTTCGACATGGATTGGGTGTTTCGCGACACGTTTTTCCCGGGCGAAACGCGCCCTTTTGGCGAGATTGCCAGCGAGAAGATAGCCCGGGGCGAGATGGTCGAAGGCACGGTGAACACCGCCCATGGCCCGGAGCGGATCCGCCTGCTCCGCACTGGCAAGACGGTGCGCGCTGGCGAACGCGTGCTCTCATTCGACATTCTCACGGGCGACCAGCTTTTCGTGGACCGCGTGAGCTACCATTTTGTGCGTCCGAAGTCCGGTGACGGTTTTGTTTTCCGCACCGGAAACATTCCCGACCTAAAGGGCGATCAGTATTACATCAAACGCCTCATCGGTGTGCCGGGCGACCGTATCGAAGTCCGTGAGCCGAAGATTATCCGCAACGGCAACGCGATCACGGACGTCGCAGCCATCCGCCGCAACGGCGACCGCGAGGGCAACTATGCGGGGTATTTTAACGGACGCCCTGACTACCGTTACCCGAAGGCGATGCTCTTTGCGGGGCAGGAAATTACAGTTCCGGCGGGCGGTTATCTTACGATGGGCGACAACTCCGGCAACAGCCTTGACGGGCGCTATTGGGGCTTCGTGCCTGCGGCGGATATCGTGGGGCGGCCGCTGATGATTTATTATCCGTTCACCAAACGCTGGGGCCCGGCGCCGTGAGAAGACACGAAAAGCCGCTCTGGTGACGGCGAGTCGGAGCTAGGCTGGGGTGGGGCGCGTGCGATGTGGCGGGCTGGGTCCGCCGCAGAAAGCGGAGTCGATGCACCGCTTTCCAAATCAGATCGCGTGGATGGCGGACTTACTCACAGCCATGGCGGCTTCCTTGACGGCCTCGGTCATCGTCGGGTGGGCGTGGACGGTGCGAGCGAGGTCCTCCGCACTGCCGCCGTATTCCATGTGCGTGACGATCTCGCTGATGAGCTCGCCGGCGTTTTTGCCGAGGATTTGGGCGCCGAGGATTTTGTCGGTCTTGGCGTCGGCAATTATTTTGACGAAGCCGTCGCCGGCATCGTTGGCGAGGGCGCGGGCGTTGGCAGCGAAATTGAATTTCCCCACGTTGATCGCGATGCCCTTCGCCTTGGCGGAGTCCTCGCCGAGTCCGACGGTGGCGATCTCTGGATCGGTGTAGATGACGGCGGGCATCAAGTCCCAGTTGATGTGGCCGTGTTTGCCGGCAATCCACTCTGCGACTGCGATGCCGTCTTCCTCGGCCTTGTGCGCGAGCATAGGGCCGTCAACGACATCGCCAATGGCCCAGACGCCAGCGGCGGTGGTGCGAAGTTGGGCGTCCACTTTGATGCGCTTTTTTTCGGTGAGTTCGACACCGGCGGCGGCGAGATCGAGATTGTCGGAGTAGGGGCGGCGGCCGACGGAAACGAGAACCTTTTCCGCAGGCACTTCAAGAACCTTACCGTCGCGCTCGGCGAGGAGGATTTTTTTCGTGGCGTCGTAACCGGTGACTTTGGCGTTCACCTCAATCTTGAGGCCCTGTTTTTGGAGGATTCGGGTATAGGCTCGCACAATATCGTCATCGCTGGTGGCTGCGATTTTCGGGAGGAATTCAACGATGGTCACCTCGGAGCCGAGGCGAGCCCAGACAGAGCCGAGTTCGAGGCCGATGGCGCCGCCGCCAACGACGGCGAGAGTCTTGGGCACGGAAGGCAGGGTGAGGGCCTCGGTGCTGGAGAGGATGGTGGTGCCGTCGAATTTAAGGGAGGGCAGCTCGGCCGGGGCGGAGCCGGTGGCGATGACGATATTTTTGGCGGTGAGTGAGGCAGACGGGGCGCCTGTGTTCCCCGCTAAGCTGATTTCGGTGGCCGATATGAACCTGGCCTCGCCGGTGAAGACGGTGACCTTGCGAGCCTTGGCCAGTGCGGCGACACCGCCGGTGAGTTTTTGGACGATGCCATCCTTTTTCTTGAGCATGGCGGCAACATCGAGGGAGACGCCGTCAATCTTGATGCCGTGTTCGGCGGCGTGGCCCTTGGCAAAGGCGTAGTGCTCGGAAGAGGCGAGCAAGGCCTTGGAGGGAATGCAGCCGACATTGAGGCAGGTGCCGCCCAAAGTGGCGCGTTTCTCAACAAGGGCGACCTTGAGGCCGAGCTGCGCGGCGCGGAAGGCGCAGACATAGCCGCCGGGGCCAGCGCCGATGACAATGAGGTCGAAAGAGGATTGAGGCGTCATGTAAGTCGAAATAAAGGAGATCTTCGGATGAAGGCGAACACGCGTCGAGGCCGCGAGGAGGAGTTACTCGCAGTCTCGAACCAAGGACTCGGTTCAGCTTTCCGATGGAGAAAAAACACAAAGCCATCGGAGGCCGGTGAAGCAAGGATTGTCCGCTCTCCGTTGGGCGTCTAAGGCCTTGGGCCTTACCCCGCGCGGCACTCAGTCAGTGATGCGGTGGCGCGGGAAGCCGCGTGGCGTGCGCGGACACTTTAGGACTTTCCTGGCTCGGGGAATCCCAGAATGCGCAGGCAGAGGGCCTCGCCGCGATTGAAGTCGCGGCAGGTTTGCGGGCGGGATTCGTAAAGGGTGCAGAGCTTGGTAAGCGGGTCGAGACCGACGCACGCTCCGTCGCTGCGCTGGTCCATGCAAAGGAGACCCTCGCGTTCCACGGTGAGATATTCGGGGACAGAGTCACCGGGGCGCAGCTCGACGACGAGATGACAACAGCGGCCGCAGCCCGCGCACAGGGGGAGGTCGAGAGGAAGAGTGATAAAGCCCAGCAGGTTCGAGTGTCGGGAGATTGGCGACCATTAGTTGCCGGGCAGGACTAAAAACGGACCACGGGGCGAGACGAACCGTGCCTGCCCATGGCAGGCGCGGTTCGTCTCGTAGGGTCGGCGTTAGAGGGCCGGGACATCAACCCAGCGGCGCTCGGCCGAGGATTGGAGAGCGAGCTCGGCGAGTTGCACACCCTTCGCGCCTTCCTGAAGAGTCCACGGGAAGGCATCGCCCTTGACGACGTGGCGGAGGAAGAGCTCCCACTGCACCTTGAAGGCGTTATCGTAGACACCTTGGTCTGGCACGCGGACCCAGCCGTCTTTGTATTTAATGGGGCTATCAATATCGGGATTCCATACGCAGCGCGGGGTCGCGGCGAGAGCCTGGGCTTTGCAATCACGGAGTCCGGCTACAGCGGAACCGTGCGTGCCGTCCACTTGCAAGGTGAGCAAGTCGTCGCGATCAACGCGGACGGTCCAGGAGGAGTTGAAGTGGCAGATGACGCCGTTCGTGAGTTCGAAGGTGGCGTAGGCGGAGTCGTCGGCGGTGCACTCGTATTTCTTGCCCGCTTCGTCCCAACGCGCGGGAACGTGGGTGGCGCCGAGGCAGGAGAGGCTCTTGATGTCGCCGAAGAGATTCTGGATCACATACTGCCAGTGGCAGACCATGTCCACGATGATGCCGCCGTCGTCCTGCTTGCGGTAGTTCCAGGAGGGACGCTGAAGTTTCTCGTATTCGCCGGTGAATACCCAGTAGCCAAACTCACCCCGCACGGAGAGGATCTTGCCGAAGAAACCGGTATCAATGAGATACTTCAACTTCACCAATCCGGGTAGCCAGAGCTTGTCTTGGACGACGCCGTTTTTGAGGCCGGCGGAGGAAACTTCCTTAAAGAGTGCAAGCGCCTCCTTCGAGGTGGTGGCGGTGGGTTTTTCGCAGTAGATGTGTTTGCCCGCAGCGATGGCCTTGCGCACGCCGTTGGGGCGCTGGCCGGTGAGGGTGGAATCGAAATAGATCTGGTTGTATTTGTCCGCGAGCACCGCATCGAGATCGGTGCTGACGCGGCTCTCGGGCAAGCCGGCACGGCGGGCGAGCTCGGCGAGTTTGGGCGCACTGCGACCGACCAAGATCGGGTCGGGCATGATGGACTCGCTGTCGGACAGCTTGATGCCGCCCTGATCAATAATGGCTTTGATGGAGCGCAGCAGATGCTGGTTGGTGCCCATGCGTCCGGTGACGCCGTTCATGATGATACCGACTTTGTGCGTGTGCATTTGAGATGTGTTTAAGAGATGCGTGATAGATGCGAAAGGGGATATCAATATACGCGAAACACCGACTTGCAGTTAGAACGAAGCCGACCCACGGTAGCACTAAGCCGCCCTACCGCTATGCTCGCTTGGAGTCCCCTGCTTATTCAAAAAATTGAGATCCATGCCCTTGGTTTTGTGCTGCGCAAACTTCAGCTAAACCGGCATCGTGATACGGAGGTTTCGACCCACAGGCACCCGTTTAACCAACTCATCCTCTACCTTTCGGGCGAAGGAGTGCAGATTGTGCGAGGCCGGCGGATCGATGCGCGGGCGGGTGATCTTTTTCTGATCCCGCCGGGAGTGGATCACGGATTTGCGCTGGCCGGTGCCAGCCGCCCGCTCTGTCTGGTCCTTGAGTATGAAAGCCGCCGCCCCGGAAGCCGTGTGATTCACCGGCAGTTCCCGCGTCAAATCCTCAACGAGCTCAACGCGCTTCTGGCCCGGGTGCCGACCAAGGGGCGTCCCGCCCTGTCGGACTACCCCACGATATTGTCCGTGATCGCGCTGCTGCTCGAACCCTCGCGCTCCGACACGGCTGCAATGCCCGCGGCGGCGTCGCCCTTGGTGGTGCGGGTGAGGGAAAGCCTGCGGAGCGACAAACCGCTTGCGGACATCGCCCGCGAGTCCGGCTACGTGCGCGATGCGCTCAGTCGCCGGCTTAAGCGCGAGCATGGGCTTGGCTTGCGGGCTTTGCGCGATCAGGAGCGCCTGCAACTCGCGCAAGTCGCGCTTCGAGAGGCTGGCGGCGTCGGCGAGGCGGCCACTCGCGCCGGTTTCGATGATCCGAATTACTTTACCCGCTGGTTCCGTAAACAAACCGGCCTCACCCCGACCGCGTGGCGGCGCCAGTGAGGCTAACGTCGGATCCAAGACCTTAGGGACGCGGACGGCTGAAAGACCTATTCGACGTTTGGTCGCGCGATCCGGCGCCTCTGACTTCGGAAACTTACCTCCGGCAAACGCTTTCGTCGGCTCCTCGGCTGGCGCAATAATTCCGGCGGAACTTTGGCAGCGTTGAGATATCCTAGCCCCATTAGCTTAACAGCTTTAAGGCGCATATGACCCAAGAACTGAACCCCTCGGTGGCTCGGTGCGATCCAATGCAGGATACAGGGCATTTGCCTGTTAACCCTCCGGCTTAACACCTTGCGTCCACCCGACTGGCACCCGCAGGGGCGCACTTACGATCATCTACCTCAGCATGTTATTCCATCTGATTGCCGCCACCCCGGAGTTGAGTTTAAAACAAACTGGCAGCAGCGGGATGGCATCAGCCCGCGTCCACAATGCGCCGACATTTGCGCTTTGAATGTTATTTGCGGTCGCGTGATTTCTTACTCTCGCATCGTGAACGAGGAGTCTTACACTCGGTTCTCTATGAAACTCATCGCACGCATAATAGCACTCCTAGGATTCGTCGCCTTCGCCCTCTCTGCGTCGGCCGCCACGGGGCTTGCGCCCAACACATACCGATCGTCCACGGTTACCGGCACCGTGACTTGGCAGGACTCGGCAACCGGTGAATCCAAGGCGCTCGTAGCCGATCAGCTATTGCCGATCGGCGCGATTATCAACACCGCCGAGGCTTCGAGCGCCGCTCTGATCTTCTCGAGTGGAGCCACCGCCTTGATTGGCGAAAAATCTCAAGTGATCGTGAGTAAGTTTCAGCAGGAACTTTTTGGCAGCGACCTCGTGAAATCGTCCGGAGCCGAGCCGTCGGTATCGGATACCGAACTTTTGCTAAATAAGGGCACGGTCACGAGTCGCGTGGCCAAACTGAAGCCCAAATCAAACTACTCCGTAAGAACCCCGATCGGCGCGGCCGGCGTTCGTGGCACGACTTACCAAGTCCTCTATGACTCGGTAAACAAAACGCTCCGGGTGGCTACGGCCGAGGGTAAAGTGGTGTTCCGCACTCCGGATAACGTCGAGCTCCCGGTTGACGGCGGGAAGGACATCGTCCTCACCTTCGAAACTAACGACGCCGGAGAAATTACAGTCACCAGCACGGTGGCCGGCAATATCCCGCCAGCCGAGATGCAGGTGATTAATGGTCTTGTTGAGGCTGTATTACGCCAGGAAGCCGCGTTGCCAGTAATTGTTCCGAATCAGCTGATCCTAAGCGACGATACCCCCTGATCAGGTCTACCTTTGAATCAGTCAAACCCGGCGAGAAGTTTCGCGCCGGGTTTTTTATTTTCAGGCCTTGAGCGGAGGCAGTTTCGATCCGTGCCGCAGGATAAGTGCTGCGAGGCGCAAGGCTCGCCAGTAGCGCGGCACATAGCGCCCGGGAGACGATACGATACGAAAGAACCAACCGAGGATCCACCGGTCGGCCCAGGGCGGGATATTGCACTGCGTCCCGCTCAGAAAGGCGATGGCCGCGCCGATGCAAGCCACCCCCGCGGGTTTGGGCTCCGGCTTTAGCGCCTCGTGCAGCGACCAACCAAGGCGCTCTTGCACGCCGCCGCCTATCGCGAGCACGACGACTCCGGGGCGTCGGGAGCGGATGCGCTCAAGCAGTGTCGCATCCTCGATTTTTCCGGGTCCGTAAAATGGCGCGACATAACAATCGTCGTCTGAGATTTCCAGGCCGCGCCTGCGTAACCAGGCAAGATTCGTCTCCTTCTCAGCGGCATTTGGCATTACCCAAAACGTGCCCTGCGCCACTTTGATTTCAGGGCGCTCCAAGAGCGCTTGCAGAAAGCCAAGACCCGACAAGCGCGGAAGATTCCGCCCGGTTTTAGCGCGCCACAGGAGGAGCATGAAACCGCTGTCCGTGAGGTTTATGTCTGCACCGCGCAGTGCCTCGCGATAGGCCGCGCAGGTGACCAAATCCCCGGCCAATCCTGGCCCCGAGGGTGCCAGCACTAGGCTGCCCATCAAGGCTGCCTCGACCGCCTCGGTGGTGTCGCCGGTGTGGAACTGAATACCGAGAATAGTTTCCGAGTTTTTCTGAGAGGCGGCGGTCACCCTCGTGCGGGTTGGGGAAGTCATCGTGCAGGATTGCCTTTCACCCGTGATCCGGGCGCCACGTTACGCGTGACGACGGCGCAGGCGCCGACTATTGCGCCCGCCCCGATTGTTATATCCGGCATCAGGAAGGCGCGCGCCCCCACAAAGGCTCCCTCCATGACCCGAATTGGCGCGGTCACCAGAGGGAGGGTATCACGCGTGAAATCATGCGTGCCGGTGCAGAGATACGCCTCCTGCGCGATCACGGCCCCGCGCTCCACGACGATTTTGTCCAAGCTGTAGAGCGCGGCTCGATCACCGATGCACGCGCCGTCCGCGAGGGATACATTCCATGGAATCTGTATCCTCGCCCGCTGGTGCACGAAGGGTCGCCCCTCGATCTTTGCCCCGAACGCACGCAGCACTAGCAGGCGCCAGGCGTTGAGCGGTTTTGGAGTCCACTGGCAAAGTCCGAGCCAAGTGTATTCCCAAGTTAAAATTGCCACGCGGCTGCGCAGGCTCCACGGCGAAGCCCCCCGGTCTGTCGCGCTCTTTTCGTGGAGTGTGTTTCCCATGTTGAATCCATCTCACTAAATGTTGGCGCGATCAAGCCACCGCCTATCTCGAACTACGCCTGGTTTTTGACCACCGCGAGGACCGTCTCCGCCAAGGACTCGGCGGCATGTCGAATCTCAAACCGTGTTTCGAAACTACGCCGTGCCGCACGGCCCATCGCTTCCCGTTGCTCCGCGTTCAGCTCGCTCCAAGCCGCAAGCAGAGCCACGACCTCCTCCGGCGTATCGCCGCGCACCAAGCCAGCATTGTCGCTCTCGATTTCGCGCCAGATGTTCACTTTGTCGCTTATGAGCGCCGGCCGGCCGCAGGCCAGGGCCTCGGCCACCGAGATGCCAAAGTTTTCCTGGTGCGAGGCCAGCACGAAGGCCTCGCAGCCGCGCAAGGCACCGATTTTGGCCGGCCCCGTCAGCATACCTGGCCAGAGGACCGAGCCCGCCGGACAGACCTGTCCGGCAAGGTGGAGCAAGCCCTTGCCGTAGGCGCTTTCCAGCCCCGGACCCGCGATTACGAGGCGCGGCGCGGCCGGGTCTTTCGCCGTCCAGAGACCGTGCGCGTGAAGTAGCGTTTCAATGTTTTTCTTGGGGTGAAGGCGGCCGAGGAAAAGCAGGTAAGGCCGCTCCATCGCCGCCGGGCAATGGGCTGCCCACGCCGCGTGCTGCCCGGCCGGGTCGCCACTGGGATCGGCGGTGCCAAAGGCGACCACGCGCTCCCTAACGCGGTAGGGAAAAAACGTAGTCTTCGCGAGGCGCTGTTCTTCTTCACAGGTGAAACACACTGCCGCCGCGCCGGCCAGCACCCGGCCTTCGCGTAACCACCAATACAACTGCTTTTTGTAGTGTTTAAGCGGATACTTATTGCGAAACCAAGGGTCGAGCATTCCGTGCGGGAATACGATGTAGGGCGTCTTCGTGCCGCGCAGAGCGAGGTGCGCGCCCCAGCCTTGGAATTGCCAGAGACCGTGGATGATCACGGCGTCGAAACGGTGCTGAGCTGCCTTCAGCCACGGGATAAGCTTTGGCGTCGTCCCGTAGCCGATGTCGCCGGCCTGGATGCCAAGCGAGTGCACGGTGAGATTTTCTCCGGCTTGCAGGTCCTCCGGTCGCTCAAGGGTGGCGATTTCCACTTTGTGCCCGAGATCGAGGAGAGCCTCGGTGGAGCGGCGAACTGACTCCGCCGGCCCACCCGATTCGCCGCGCAGAGTGTGCACGACTTGGAGCAGACGCAGGGGAGTGTTATTGCGGAGCGCGCTCATGAGTTTCCGTCATTCCGCCGACCGAGACGCAACTCGTAGGTTTTTGCGACAGCCAGCAGTTCATAGATACCGTGAAGCCGGGCGAAGTAGTAGCCCTCGCGTCCGTCCAAGAACCCGCGCTGCCAGAAATAGACGTAAGCAAAGCGCAGCCACGGACGAAGGGGCAACCGCTGCGACCAAGCTTTGAGCCGCCGCCGCCAGCCAACCCGGCCGTGCTGCAACCCGCCGCCTTCGAGCCGTCCTGAAACCGCCACGCGAGCCTCCCAGTTCGAGTAGCGGTTGTGTTTTTCCACAAACACCTCGACCGAGGGGAAGGCGTAGTGGTCCATCTCCGAGCGAAGCCGCCCGGTGGCCCCCTTTACGATCACGTGTTCGTGCACCTCGTTGTCGCCGCTCGCAGTAGGCGCATCGGTGATTTTTTCGTAACGCCCGCGCGCATGCCGGAAGAGACGCAGGTTCCAGTTCGGGTAATAGGCGTGCTTGAGCCACTTCCCCATGAACATGAATCGGCGGTTGATCCAATAGCCGTCCATTGGATGCTCTAGATCCATTACGATGGCGCGGATCTCGGCTTCCGTTTCCGGCGGTAACACTTCGTCTGCATCGAGAATAAACACCCACTCGTGACCGAAGGGCAGGTGCTCCAGCGCCCAGTTTTTTTTCTTCGGCCAAGCGCCGTTAAAGTCGAACTGAACTACCCGCGCTCCGGTCGCTTCTGCTCTCGCGGGCGAGCCGTCCGTGCTTTGCGAGTCTACCACCCACACTTCGTCGGCCCAAGCGACCGAGGCGAGGCAGCGGGGCAGGTTGACCGCCTCGTTTTTGATCGGAATGAGGATTGAGACAGGGACTTTTTTCACAGGGAAAAGCACAGGTTTGGCAGGTTTACCCTTTGGTGAGCGAATAAAAATCTTCGATGAAGCGCGCCGCGATCGGCTTCAGCGCATGACTCTGCCGCACCTGCGCGACGACCGGGCGCAGCGCTTGCGCCTCGGCTCCGGCGGCCAGCACGAGCGCGGCGGCCAGTCGCTCGACACGGTTTGGCGCTTCGTGGTCGAAAACAAAGCCGTTGATTCCCGGGCGCAGGTAGTCGCGGAAACAGGCGAGGTTCGATACCACCGGGATGCAGCCCCAGGCCATCGCCTCAAGCGGCGCGATGGGCATCGCTTCGCCTTTTTCGTCGAGGGAGGGGTAAACAAACACCGACGCCGCACGGTAAATCGCATTGAGTCTTTCCGGGTCATAGATCGGCCCGGCCCAACCGATGTCGGCTCGGGCGTGCCGCGCCAGCACGCCACGCCACCAGCCCACGCCGCCGCCGCCTTGGGCGGAGTCCGCCGGACCGACGAGATCAAGCGAGGCTTCGGGGGGGAGTGCGCCCGAGTGTTTGGCCTGCGTGAAAGCCTGCAGTAACAATTCCACGCCCTTGGCTGGGTGAATACGTCCAACGAACAAAAACTTGGCGCGATCGGTTCGCGTCGGCACCGGCTCGTTCGGCGCAAAGGGCAGTGGATTTGGAATTACCCAAACGCGCGCGCTCAGGTTTGGGGCCTCGGCGGAGATCGCGTCGGCGACGGTTTGCGAACAAGCCCGCAGCCGCGCCGCTCGCCCGTAGAGGCGCATCTGGCCCTTTGGTCGGCGCTCCACGCTCACGTAGATTGCTCCGTGTGCGCTTCGCGCCAGCAGCGGTGCCCAAAATGTATTCGTCACCAAAATATCCGCCGCAGGTGCAACCGCCAGCGCGCGCCTGGTGTAGAGCAGGTCGCGCCACTTCAGGCCCAGAGTGCCCGGCGGTTGGTCGTAGCCGGCGACACGCAGGTGCTTCACCCCGCCTCGCATCTCGGTGGCGGGCAGCTCGGGCACCGCGCGGGAGATTTGGGTGACGGTGTGTCCGGCTCCCGCAAAGGCTTCCGCCAATCCACACCAGAGCTTCTCGACCGCTCCACCCCGCACGGGCGGAACGGGGAAGAATGCCCCTTGCAG
>Ga0209550_10003863_pt1 | contig 14211 bp, 12 predicted proteins | sample LauGreSuBDMM15SN_2_FD_187567 | JGI IMG/M metagenome (GOLD analysis project Ga0209550, IMG submission 187567) | Freshwater lake microbial communities from Lake Michigan, USA - Su13.BD.MM15.SN (SPAdes) (version 5) | ecosystem: Environmental > Aquatic > Freshwater > Lake | place: Lake Michigan...
ATCTTGTACTGAGAATATCTATAGTCGGTGGAATTATTGGATTTACTTCGCTGCCATTTGTTAACGGCTCTGTTGCATTCCTTTCAATGCTCTTTCTCGGAATCGGTCTTGGAATTGCCCAACCGATGACCTTAGTTATGTTGATGGATAACGTTGGCAAGAGTGAACGCGGTCAAGCACTTGGCTATCGCATGCTAGGAAATAGATTCGGTCAATTCTTCCTTCCTCTTGCGATGGGTCAAATAGCTGCGCTTTCTGGCATTAATTCAGTTTGGTGGGCTACGGCGGCAGTTACCTTCATTGGACTGGCTTCAATTCTTTATATATCTCCACCGAATAAGCATTACTAGCAATAAACCGATGCAAGCAATTAGGAAATAAGAGAGGCGCAAAATGAGTAAAACAGTATCTGCAATCCTAGGAGGCGATGCTCGTGAATTACGTATCGCCGAAAGACTTCTCGAGATCGGTCATGAGGTAAGAATCTTTGGTCTAGAAAAGCTACCTAATCCCCCGGTTCCCTATAGCGCAACGGCACTTGAAGCGGTAACTGGCGCCCACTGGTTAATCTGCCCTGGCCCTGGAATAAATGGCGATGCGCTATTTGCCCCATTTGCAGGTAGCGGGCCAATCCTGCTTGATGAAGCTTTAATTACGGCATCCGATGTCAAAACTGGAGGATTAATTCTGGGCAAGGCATCTAAGACAGTTACCGATGTTCAGAAAAAATTAAATTTTAAAGTTATCGAATCAAAGGATGAACGTCACCTTGTAATCGCTAACTCAACAACTGTTTCAGAAGGCTTGCTTAAACTACTTATTGAAAATACTCCACGCACTTTGCGTGAATACAAATACACAATTCTTGGATACGGTGCCACTGGAGCCCCATTTACTGATTTCTTAATCGCACTCGGATGCAAGGTAACTGTGGCAGCGCGCACCAAGGTTGCCCAAGAGCGTGCTCGTCAATGTGGAGCCACACCTATTGATTGGGATGATCGACTATCAGCGATGAAGGAATCTGAAATAATTATCAATACAGTTCCTGATGTTGAGGCGATCTCAAAGACTTTCTACCCAGAGTTAAAACATGCCATGATCGTGGATATCGCATCGCCTCCAGGAGGAATGGATCATGATCTCGATGAGAAATCTGGACTTCGTATCATCTGGGGACGTGGGCTAGGAAATAGAGCACCACACTCAACAGGTGATATCCGATTCAGCTTTATCGATCAGGTGCTTAAGGCAAATCCCGCTAAATAAGTTTCGCTTGGATTTACTTTGGTGGTGTCTGACCAGCTCTAGGATTAAATGGATCTGCAACGGCGCCACCAATATCAATCCATACGCTCTTAACTTCGGTGTATTCATAAACTGAATCAACGCCATTTTCTCGACCAACGCCGCTTTCACCATATCCGCCAAATGGCATTGCATAGTTAGTTCTGCGGTAATTATTTACCCATACAGTTCCGGCGCGAAGTCTGGCAACTACACGATGGGCTCGCTTTAGATCATTTGTCCATACTCCGGCAGCAAGACCAAACTTTGTATCATTGGCAATTTCGATCGCTTCTTCTTCAGTTTTAAATCTAATTACCGAAGCGACCGGGCCAAAGATTTCTTCACGGGCAATACGCATTGAATTCTTCACATCACCAAATATTGTTGGCTCCACGAATAGACCTGTCTGCAACTCTGGGCTAGTTGGATGCTTTCCGCCAGTTAGCAACTTTGCGCCCTCAGATTTACCAATTTCTAGGTACTTCAAAACTTTTTCATATTGCGCCTTGCAGGCCAGAGTTCCCATCTCTGTCTTTGGATCATTTGGGTCACCAATGACAATTTTTTCGGTTCGTGCCACAAGCTTCTTTGTAAACTCATCATAGATTGAGTCTTCAACTAGCACTCGAGATCCCGCCAGGCAGGTTTGACCAGTTGCGGCAAATATTCCGGCAATTACCCCATTTACTGCATTATCAATATCTGAATCTGCGAAAACGATATTGGGAGATTTGCCGCCAAGTTCTAGTGAATACCGCTTGAAATCTTTTGCTGCAGTCATGGAAACCATGCGGCCTACATGAGTAGAACCAGTGAAAGCGATTTTATCTATCTCTGGGTGCTCAGTTAGCCAAGCGCCAACTTGCCCCTGACCAGTAACAACGTTTACAACTCCTGCAGGAAAACCTGCCTCGACAATTAAATCTGCCATTAAGAGAGTTGAAATTGGAGTAACTTCAGAGGGCTTGATAACGATTGTATTTCCAGCTGCAATTGCAGGTGCAAGTTTCCACATTAACAGCGCCAATGGGCTATTCCATGGCGTGATCGCAGCGACTACGCCAATTGGCTCACGTACCGTGAAGTTAACTGTATTTGGAATGCTAACTGGAATTGTGTGACCAAAAATGGTCTCAGCTAATCCACTAAAGAAATAACAGTGCCCTGCCAGAGCATTAGTTTGTGGGCCAAGTTCTCTCAGTAGCTTTCCATTTTCTAAGACCTGCACACGCGCTAACTCATCACCATGTTTTTCAATCAGCGCTCCCAAATTGCGTAGCAACTTTGCACGAAATGCGGGAGTAGATCTGCCCCACTCCGCAGAGTTGAAAGCTGCGCGAGCTGACATGACTGCTCTATCAACATCGCCTTGCGTTGCTTCAGGAGCTGTTGCCCAGGGAAGTCCGGTATATGGATTATTAGAGTTAAAGACAGCTCCATCAGTTGCTGCAACTCTGGCTCCATTAATTAGCATGGAGTAGGTTTCTAACCCGTTTGCATCCTTTTGTGCGGCCATCAATTACTCCTCGTTATCAATTAAAGACGCTGGAAATTGTTTTTTAAAGCAGTGCGTTCCGGAATGCAATACGGCAAGCCGTTGCATCTAGATTGCGTTTTCTAGGAGCTGATTCTTTCGTACTGACTCGCAGTAAGACAAAAGAGGTTCCATTATCTTGGCGAACAACCTTGGCGCCATTCTCGATTTGATCTTTGCTCTGCACGGTTGCCGTATTCATAATTCCCGCACCCTTGGCAATCTCTTCTAGGTCTACTCCACGCCCAGTGTGGCTGGTCTGATATCCCGTCTCTCCGTAATGCCCATTATCCACACAAATAATTGAGAGGTTGGTTGGGTTTAATACAGAAATTGTGGCAAGTGCGCCTAAATTCATCAATAATTCGCCATCGCCAGTTATCACTAGAACTTTGCGCTTTGGCTGGGCTAGCGCCAAACCTAGGCCCATCATTGCTGCTGCGCCCATGGCACCACCTAGTGCAAAGAGATTATCTCCACCATCGGTTAGACGTGTTGTGTCTCTGGCTGTGCCACCTAAGCCACCAATAAATAAATATTCTTTAGCATCTCCAACCAATAGAGGCAGTACCTCAGATCGATCTAGCTCAAATTTAAAATCTCTATTCATTTTTATATTCCTTAGAATTCTTTAGCGCCAAGAAGGCGTTGAGTTAGTAGGACGGCTACGGCATTACCAGATTTAAATGACATAGTCAGAGCTGCCTCGACCACTGGAATTACATCCTCTTCGGTCCACGCAGGTAAACAAATAACTCCCATAGCCTCTAATACAGCTTGAGTTGCCTGTCCCATTGGGAACTGCCACGGATTGCCTTCACCGAAGTTGCCGCGCATTGTTACTAAAGTTAAAAAGGGGAAGTGTCCTAATTTAACTAAGGAGAGAAGATTGATGGTGTTTCCAACGCCACTGCTTTGCATCAATAGAACGGCGCGCTTGCCACCTAAGTGCGCACCTGTGCAGAGACCAATTCCTTCTTCTTCGGTGGTTAGCGAAACTGCGTGTACCTCTGGATCGGCGATAGAAGTATTAATGAGGTACTTGTGGCCGGCATCTGGAACGTAACCGAAGATCTCGACTTCATGCTTACGCAACAGCTCATACACCTCCGCTTGCCAGGTTTTAGTTGTTGTACTCATTCACTTTTCTCCCTTTCCTTATAGTTAATTAACCCTTTGCAAAAGTGCCTGCTTGTGTTCCGGCGATTCGTCCAAAAACTGATCCGTTAGTTAAGCCAGAGCCACCTGGATAGTTTCCATAAAATATTCCGCCAACGAGTTCTCCGCAAGCAAATAGACCAGGCATTATTTCTTCTTCGGTATCTAGGACTTGTGACTTGCCGCTAATTCGTAAACCACCGAAAGTGAAGGTCACGCCACAGGTAACTGCATAAGCTTCAAAGGGTCCTTCATCAAGGGTATTTGCCCAGTTAGATTTAACCACCGAACCGGTCTTAGCCGACCTTCCATCTTTAACATTTGGATTAAATTCGGTCGTTTTATCTACCGATGCATTCCATTCATGCAGGGTTGCAAGACACTTCTCGGGATTTACACCCTCGAGTTTCTTGACCAACTCTTCAAGAGTTTTTCCAGTTACTTTTGTAACTTCCTTGATCCGGTATTCATCTCGCAGCAAATGTGTGACTTTTTGATCGAATATCTGCCAAGCAAAATGATTTGGTTGCGACATGATCACATGGCCATATTTTGCATAGGTATAATTTCTAAAGTCTGCACCCTCATCAACGAATCTTTCACCGTCGGCATTGACCATGATTCCAAATGGGTAGCTGTGTTTTTGGAATCCATCGCCGACAGCCAAATCACCGAATGGTGGTGAGTTTAATTCCCAACCAACGGCGTGAGCACCGGACCAGTTGCCCCATGGCATAGCGCCAGCATCAAGGGCCATCTTGATTCCATCTCCCGTATTAAATCTAGTGCCTCGCACCTTGGCTAGCTCATAACCTTTCCCAAGGTATTTAGTTCTCCACTCGGTATTGGCTTGAAATCCGCCAGCTGCCAAAACAACAGATTTTGCATTTACGGTGCGAGTCTTTCCTTCATAGCGAACCTCTAAGCCCGTTGCAGTTGATTCATTAGTATTTAGCTTCATCGCTCTTGCACCGTAAGCAATTTCGATACCAACTTTTTCTGCCTGCTTAATTAGAGCTTCGACGAGTCCTTCTCCTCCACCCCAAGCCTCTAAAACTAATCCGCCCCAAAAAGTAAACTTTCCATCAACCTTAAATGCCTGTCTTCCATAAATTGGCATGAAACGTACTCCGTTTGTACGCATCCAATTGAGAGTTTCAAAACTTTTGGAAACCAAAATATCTGCTAGATCTGGATCAGTTCTATTCTCAGTTACGCGAGCCATATCATCAAAAAAATCGCGCTCTGTATATGTACCAAAATCTGTTGTTTCAATTTGTTCCGGCGTAAGGTCGGGAACGAGTGTGCAGATATCTTCAATTCCCTTATAGGCCACGCGCATCGCACCGGCAGTGAAGCGACTATTTCCGCCATGCTCTCCGAAAGGTGCACGTTCTATAACAAGAACCGATGCCCCAGTTTCTCTTGCCGCAAGGGCAGCGCAAAAACCAGCATTGCCGCCACCAACAACAATTACGTCATATGACGTTTTCATAAATCCCTTTCCACTCTTATTCGACTTCGTAAAAGTCCTTCAGATAGCATTGGATACAACTGTGTGCAAGATGGGGGAAACCTACCACCAAGCATGAAGTTGCGATAGCCGAAATATCAGAAATCCGCGCGTGGAAGAGCGGTAGCGGAGTGTTGACAGTGCTGTATACATTGGCGTACTTTTACTTGTCTACATAGCGCTCAGATAGGGAATTCCCATGGCAATCGATACCTACAACCCAAAGCCACCATCAGAGGCTGAACTTGCAGCAGCTGAATTCCCTCGTCCGGATGCGCAGACGATTAAGCGTCTACTTAAGTTGCCGGTTGCAAATATTGGCGATGTTATGGACCGCTTAGGAATCTTGGATTCAAAAATTTCACCTATCTGGGCAGGTGCTCACCTAGCTGGTCCCGCTTTTACTGTTTGGACCCGATCCGGTGACAATGACGCTATTCATAGAGCGTTGGCTGTAGCTAAGGCCGGAGATGTAATCATCGTAAATGGCGGTGGAGATGAATCAAGAGCGCTCATCGGCGACATCATGGGGCTGCGTGCAAAGCAGAAGAAGATAGCTGGTTTCGTTCTCGATGGCGCGGCCCGCGATGCGATCGGCTTGGCCGAGATGGGGATGCCAGTATTTGCAAGAGCTATAACACCGGCTGGGCCTTATAAATTTGGACCAGGCAAGATCGGAATTACCATCGCAGTAGGTGGCGTGGCATGTGCACCAGGAGATTTAGTAGTCGGTGATGATGACGGTGTCATAGTAATTCCTAGATTAGATGTTGAAAGAGTAATGGCGGCGGCAGAAGAAGTAGATGCCTACGAAAGTGAGAAGAAAGCCGAAGCTAAACGAGGCAGTTAATACGCAACTCGATTAGATAAAGATTTCACCAGACATTATCCTGCGCGCGCTGAGTTCAATATCTGCGCTCAGGAAATGTGATCCCGTGCTGCTTTTTGACACTTGCGCGCTAGCAGTTGCAACTCCTGAAGGATGTCCCACCCTTACCGAATTACCTTTAATCGATGTTTGCAACGCTGCCGCAATAATAGTTCCCGGAATTAAGGCACCTACCGAAGCAGCCATTACCGCTGTCATTGGAATCGCATGGTGTATTCCATGTCCAGATATAGCTCTAAGAAATAGATCCATGGAATTGGCTTTGACTAACTCTCCCCCTTGATCGGTATAACTCACAGGTGGGTCCACTAATAAAACTCGCGCCTTCAGCGGGTGGCCACCAATAGAGAGCTCTTTTGCTATTTGTTCTTGTAAGGCATCTACCCGCTTTTTTAGAGAGAGAAAATCGCCATTTCTCATTGATTCCGTCTCTATGGAAACTGATCTGACAAAGGCAAAGGTGTTTGTAGCCTCAATTATTGATAGCTCAATCATGCCAACTTCGGGCAACAAGAGCTCGAAGGTTGGCAGTGGGCCTAGTATCGGAGAAATATTACTTTTTTTGTTTTCAAAACTTAACCGTACTTTTTTAGTATTGGCATCAACGCTGGCCCTGATTATCTCCCCCCTGTTGACCTGATTCATGACAAAGGAATATTGGCCATCTTGCGATGTGGGAACAAGTCCCTCTTCAACTGCAAATAGAGCGGTAGCCGCGGCTAAATTTCCACAGGATCTTTTCCAATCAACTTCTGGTCTGTCGACTAAAACTTGAGCGAAGAGGTAATCAATATCGCAACCTGGCTCAATTGATTTTGAGACCATTACGCATTTGCTTGTGCTCGTGGTTCCCTTGCCCAATCCATCTACTTGCATCCCGTAAGGATCAGGGCTGCCCATGGCTTTAATTAAAAGATGGTCGCGCTGCGCACCTTCATCAGGAATATCTCTTAGGTGAAAGAAGAGACCGCTTGCATCTCCACCACGCATAAAGACAGCCGGATAGCTACGTTCATTCATCTATGCACCATTACAATTTTGTAATATCCATCAACACAGTCTTTAATTGTGTATAGCCACGGATTGCTTCAACTCCCTTTTCGCGTCCAATACCACTTGTCTTATATCCACCAAATGGCGTGTCAACACTTCCTAGTGGGAACTTATTTATCATGACTTGGCCAGCTTCGATCTGGCTAGCTAATCTATGTGCAGTTGAGAGCGAGTTGGTAAAGACTGCCGACGCTAATCCGTAAACAGAATCATTTGCTATCGCAATCGCCTCTTCCTCTTCATCAAAAATTATTAAACTCTGAACAGGTCCAAAAATCTCATTTTGAGCCACATCCATGTTGTTCTTTACGCCAAGTAAAAGCGTTGGCTTAAAGAAATACCCACCGCGTCCAGGATCTATTTGCTCGCCGCCCGTTGCAATTGTTATTCCATCACGCTTTGCGCTCTCCATAAAGCCCACAACGCGATTCATTTGATTCTGAGAGACCAATGGACCAAGATCTAAATTATCCAGTGCGTGTCCTAGGCGCAGACTTTCTAACTCTTTTACAATCAGAGCCGCTAACTCATCGTGAACTGAGCGATGCACAATAAATCGAGTTGTCGCAAAACATGATTGACCAGCATTGCGCGTTATCGCAGTTGCTGCCGCCTTTGCCGCAGCCTTCAAATTTCCATCAGCCATAACAATCGCTGGTGATTTACCACCAAGTTCTAGGTTGCACGGCATGATTTTTAACGCCGCTCGTCGAAGAACATCTTGGCCGGTCTTTACTGATCCGGTAAAGCTAACGTGCTTAACAAGCGGATGCTCAACCAGAGCGGCGCCAGCTATTGGTCCAAGCCCAGGAACCACATTGACAACGCCGATCGGTAGACCGGCTTTGACAAATAAGCGGGCCGCAACTAAAGATGAGAAAGGTGCTATCTCAGATGGCTTCACTACAACGGTATTTCCTGCAGCCAGTGATGGTGCGATTCCGCGGCTCATCTGATTTAGTGGTGAGTTCCAGGGAGTGATGTGTCCAATTACGCCATATGGTTCGCGCAGCGTGTAAGCGAAAACTCCATCTTTCTGCGGAATAGTCTCGCCATTAATTTTGTCAGCGATCCCAGCATAAAATTCAAAGTATCTAGCTGAAACATCTATATCTACAAGGGCTTGATTTAGCGGCTTTCCTGTATCAACAGCTTCCATCGTGGCGAGCTCAGTTTTATTTGCCATAAGAACTTCTGCCATTTTGAGCATGATGCGACCGCGGGCAACGCCATCCATCTTTCCCCAAGTGCTCTTGAAGGCTTGTTGCGATGATTCACATGCTTGATCAATTAGCGAAGTTGGTGAATTTCCAACTCTGCCCATCTCTACGCCTAGGCCTGGATCTTCAACTGAGAGAGATTCACCAGTAACTTTTATCCATTCACCATCGATTACCGCGCCTGCCGGATCTGGGAGCCCACCATCTTTAACTGGACTCCACCGAATATCTTTGCCCATAATCTCTCCACTCTTGACAGGTCCACTCATCTACATGATGCTTCGGATACTACTGCATGCAATCGCATACGGAAATGGGGAGTTTTCATGGCTACTACGGTCGTTCGCCGCTTTGCACAAGTTCTTAAGTCATACGGAATAGATCGTGCCTATGGACTTCCGGGTGAAGACCACATGCCAATGTTAGAGGCATTTGAAGCCGCTGGCATTAAATACATGACAGTTAGCAATGAGTCCTCTGCCGTAATCATGGCAGCTACCGACAGTCTTGTTAGTGGAAAACCAGGTGTTGCAATCGTTTCGATGGCAACTGGAGTTTCAAATGCGATAAATGGAGTACTCCATGCATACATGGAAGGCGCTCCAGTACTTCTAGTTTCTGGTCGCTGGACCGCTGCTAGAGAATCACTTGTTGTTCGCCAAGGCTTTGATCCAGAACAACTTGTTAAGCCTTGTACTAAGTGGACTGCAACTATTCGCACAAATCAAGATCCAGCAGTTCTGCTTACCAAGGCAATTGATATCGCCACCAGTGATCGACCAGGACCTGTTTATATTGAGTTACCTGATGAGATTGCCGTAGCTGAAGTAGCAAAATGTGATGATTCAGTTATTCAGACTCTGAAAGAGAGACTGGATCATTACACCGAAGTTCCAGTAAATGTTGTTTTAAGTGATCAAGAAGGTGCTGCAATTGCTGAGAAGTTAGCGAAGGCAAAGCGTCCAGTCGTGATTCTTGGCGGCCGCTATCACAGCGTTAATCGTGCAACTCTTGAAAAATTTGCAACAACTTTCCATTCTCCGGTCTTCACTAGCCCGGGTCAAAAAGGTGTAGTAACTGAGGATTTTGATTGGTTTGCCGGGGCATTCCTCAATGGAAATCCTGAATTAGCCCTTTTAAAAGATGCTGACTTTATTTTGGCGCTAAACCCTGAAGGCTTTGACATATTAAACCGTACCTGGCCACATATGGATGAGACGATCGTTATTTCAACTCTTCCATTAAACGAATGGGTAATTCCATTTAAGAATCGTAAATTGGCATCACCTGAAGCAGTTTTACTTGATTTGTTAAAGCGTGGCAAGGGATCTAAGTCTGATTGGAAGACTGAAGATATAAAGACATACCAGAGCGAATTGCACACTAAATTATTGGGAACTCCAGGAGCTCGCATGTCTGTCGTGGAGGCCGTAGATGCCGCACTTCGTGGATCACCTAAAAATACTCGAGTTACCGCTGACGCTGGTTTCAGTAAGCCACTAATTACAATGCTCAGCAAATCAAATGGGCCTCGACATTTCCTTGCTTCGAATGCACTTTCAACTATGGGTTATGGAATCCCAGCTTCAGTTGGAGCTGCCGAAGCCGCTGATAATCCTGTTTTGGGATTTATGGGAGATGGGTCTTTATTGATGCGTGCAACTGAACTAGTTGTTACTAGATACCTGAAGAATTCTCCGGTCTTTGTAGTAATCGTCGATAAGGCGCTCTCGCAGATTGAAATTAAGCAAGAACGTCGCAAACTAGATGAGGTCGGTATTGAACTTCCTGAGCTCTCTTGCCAAAAAATCGGTGAGTCGATGAACATCAAGGGTGTCGATGTTCACGATGTAGCAAGCCTCGAGAGCGCAGTTCGCAATGCCTTCAAGAATAAAGAGTGCACCCTTATCGGGGCACATGTAGATCCGGCTGACTCACGCCGTCTCTTTGAAATAATGCGAGGCTAAATTAATTCATCCACTCTGGTAAGGCAATATTAAATTCGCTACCAGCAGTTTTGAGGGAGTCTAAAAGTTCGTCGGTTAGCGGAATACCTGCTGACCGGCGATCTTTTTGGATTCGATTTTCAATATCGCCGGGAATCAATATCTCAGTACTCCCCTTAGCCAATCGGCTTTTGCGAACATCTGAAGTTAGCTTGCCCGCGCTAGCCACAAATTCTTCTTCAGGCATTAAGTGCTCGATTGAAATCGCAAGGAAGAAATGGCTTGTTTGTCCAGCTTTGCTCACATCCGTTAGGGTGCCAACACCAGTACTAGGCACGCCACCAGATAGCGTTCCAGTTAATAGTTCAATCATTAGCGCCATTACATAACCCTTATAGCCAGCGATTGGCTCCAATAATCCAGTTATGGCTGCTTGTGGATCACGAGTTGGTACACCTTCGTTGTCACGAGCCCAGCCTTCAGGAAGTAACTCTCCACGAGCTTTGATTAAACGTACTTTTCCAAGTGCTGCAACAGAGTTAGCAAGATCCATCACAACTGGGCCTTCTGGACTAGGAGTTGCGATACTCCATGGATTATTTCCCAACATTGCTTGCGAACCATTTGTTGGAGCCATACGCGGACTGGCATTAGTTGTAATCAAGCCAATGCATCCATTATTTGCAGCATAAATTGTGTAAGGAGCAAGCGCACCCAAGTGATTGCTATTACGAATTGAGGCTACTGCAACACCACTTTTTTTGGCACGTTCCACAAGTAGCTCCATGGTCTTTTGGCCTACTACTTGCCCAAGTCCATTACCCCCATCTATTAAGAGTGAGGCTCCACTATCTTTAACTATCTCAATTTTTGTTGGTGATACAACGCCGCCGCCTTTAACTCTGCGTGCATAAATTAGGTATCTCACTAAACCGTGAGAGTCAGTACCACGAAGACTCGCTAAAGCGATGTGTTCAGAGACGATATTGCTATCTTCTTCAGTCATACCAGCAGCACGAAATACTTTCTTACCAAACTCTTCGATATCTGCTAGAGGAACTCTACGCACTGCATCAGTATTCATCATTATGTAAGTCCACCAAATTCTTCAACGGTTCACCGCTGACTAGTCGTTTCAAATTTGCCCCGACGATTGTCAAGGCACGGACTCTGGATTCCTTTGTTGCGCCACACAGATGTGGAGTAAAAACAATATTTAAGCCAGAGAAATCGTATTGGCTTGGATAGCCCTTCATTTTCCCGCCTTTTTCTTCAACTTCGAAAACATCTAGAGCTACTCCTGATAACTTGCCCGACTTGAGTGCCGCATGTACGGCACCTTCGTCGATGATTGGACCACGGCTCATATTAATTAAATACGCACCGTCTTTCATCCAGCCAATACTTTCGGTGTTTATTAGATTGCGAGTTAAGGATGTTAAAGGCGCCATGATCACAACATAATCAGATTTGGCTAAGAATGTTTTCAGATCAGTCTCTTGGAAATCTAATTCAGGGATTGTTCTTGGGCGACGAATAAGTGCGCCCACGTTCATATTAAAGGCTCTTGCCCTATGGGCGATTTGTTGAGCAATATTTCCATAACCGATTAATCCGAGAGTGCTGTCATTTAATTCACCACCAATACAGCCCGTGGAGCGATCGGCCTTAAGTTGCTCTGACCAATCTCCATCATTTACGAGTGAATTATGAATTGAGATTAACCGCCTGCTGATTGCGATCATATTCATTATCGTAAACTCAGAGATAGAAATACCTGCAGGGTTAGTTCGCCCAACTGCTATGCCACGTTTAATAAGTTCGGCGCGATTTTCGCCCTTGAGGATGGCATCAACACCATGACCGAGTGTGTGAATCACACGCAAATTCTCGGCAGCCTTAATTAGCTCTAGATTTGCACCCTTCATTGATCCGACTATCGCAACGATATCTTTGACCGATGCTCCAAGATCGGCAATGCCACCGGGGCCCATCTCGATTGTTTCAATTTCGCTCGGCCATTGATTTTTCATGACCTCTAAATCTTCTTTAGTCGGGTCAAAACGAAGTAGGACTTTCATGTGAACCTTTCCCTTGCTATTGGTTGTTACTACTTAAGAACGCTAATTTTCTGTGACTCAATTAATTCGTAATCAATTTCAGCGCCCAGCCCTGGACCATCAGGTGCGTGAATCAATCCATCACTATCTATCTCTAGCTCTTTAAGCAGGCCGTATTTATGAGCGCCATCTGGCTTTAGAACTTCAAACATTTCACAATTTCGAATAGCAACAGAAACATGAAGGTTGGCTAGATTGTTGAGTGAGTTACCGCTGTGATGAATTTCGTATCGCATTCCAAAGGCTTCGGCTAAATGTGCAGTCTTTAGCATTGCAGTTATGCCACCTTTATTGGGAACATCTCCCCTAAGGAAGTCGGTGGCTCTTTGAGTAATCCAAATTGCATAATCTTTAAGTGAACCAACTGGATACTCAGTTGCCATGATTGGAATCTTGAGCTTTTGTCTTAAAGTCACATAATTGTGAATATCATTATCGGCTAGCGGGTCTTCAAACCAATAATAATTTAGTTCCTCGATTGCTCGACCTACTCGCAGCGCATCTAGATAGTCATAGCACCAAGTACTGTCGAGCATCAATCTAAAGTCATCCCCTACTGCGCCTCTCACCGCTTTTGAAACGGCAATATCTTTATCAGGGTTCATTGGTGGGTGAATTTTGTATGCCGTCCACCCTTTCGATTTTAATTCCAGTGCTTGCTCTATATATGCCTCAGGAGTTCCCAGTCGTGGTGAACTGGCATAGGCAGTTATTGATTTTCTAAATCCGCCCAAGAAAACATGCAATGGAAGATTGGATACCTTCGCTGCTAAGTCCCAAAGCGCAACGTCTACAGCGCCGATACATCTAACTGTTACCAATCGAGATAACTGGCTCATTTGTGCGTGGATCTTCTCTCGATTCAGCGGATCTTCTCCCACCAAAATCGGGGTTAACCAACGTGTAAGTGTGTGTGCATCCATGGATGCGGGTTTATTTGATGAGCCCAAGAAAGCTTCACCAACGAATCCAGAATCAGTTTCAATACGCAGTAGACCTAAATCACTATCTCTATTTTGAACAACCGGACCGTGATAGGCACTTGCCGCAAGATTTGGCCACTTAAATAAAGTGATACTTACTTGCGTGATCTTCATTTGCTAAATATTTCGCTTGCTTTTATTTGTGAGTAAGCTTTTTATAATTTCACCAAGTGATTTCTCATCTTTTCCTGCTTTTGGGTCGTGAAGTGATCGCTCAAAAATATCAGCTGCTGATAGATGAAAACCACTCGGCATTCCAGCGCCCTTCATGGTCTTGGCAATCTCTTCCATTTCCCCAACCCAGCGCCAGCCTTTACGGCCTGCCGCCCAACCCGCGCCGTAGAGCCGATCAGTTAACTCTGGTTTAGAACGAGACCATTCAGATCGAAGCGCCTCTTCAACTCCAAGATGTCGAGCTGTCGTTAAAAGTGCGAGAAGAAGAGCATCGCTACCTTTTGTCCATCCTCCGTAACACATCTTCATTCCTGAAGCTGCTCCCGCACCA
>Ga0209550_10003864_pt1 | contig 14210 bp, 14 predicted proteins | sample LauGreSuBDMM15SN_2_FD_187567 | JGI IMG/M metagenome (GOLD analysis project Ga0209550, IMG submission 187567) | Freshwater lake microbial communities from Lake Michigan, USA - Su13.BD.MM15.SN (SPAdes) (version 5) | ecosystem: Environmental > Aquatic > Freshwater > Lake | place: Lake Michigan...
AAACTGAAGGAGAGAAGAAAGAAACTGTTGTAGTGGAAACTGAAGGAGAGAAGAAAGAAACTGTTGTGGTGGAAACTCAAGGAGAGAAGAAAGAAACTGCTTCTTTATTTTTAAAAATTTACAAAAAAATTAAAATGCTAGTACCGTTTTTATAATTCAGAGCTGTATTATTTATTTTTATTTTTATATTTATATAACAAGTTATATAAATATGTATCAAGAAAAAACAAGTTATTCATTTTCAAAAAAAGAAACACATAGTTTATCTTTTGCATTTATACCTAGAACATATAGTTATGGAACTCTTCCGTATAAGTATTCAACTCCAATTTATATGTCTAAATATCCTACAATTAGCCCATCTAAATATCCTACAATTAGCCCATCTAAAATAGTAGTTACTAGATCTCCTTCTATACCAAATAATACTATTGAACCAAACCATAACCCTGATAACAATACCGTTATTAACGATGTTTTTATAATATCTATATCTTTTTCAGTGTTTTTTGTATTTATATTTGCAATTCTTTTATATAAATTCTATTATTTAAAACATAAAAAAAAAATTAGATTACAAAATTTATCTAGAAATAGAAATATTTCAATCGTTTTTGAGGACGATGATTTTGGATTAACATATAATGATTTACGTTATTAAATTTCAGAACGTCTAATTTTATCACGTATTAGCATTAATTCATCACAAACCTCCGGTTCTGTACCCTTGATAAAATGTGTTAGTTTAGCATCATTTGTAGCCAATAAAAGTTTTTTAAGTTCTTCGTTTTGTGTAAATTTTGCATATTGTGCGGCATACAATTCTTTTTTACTTCTCTGTCCGAAAAAATCAGAATCAACATTGACTTCTGTTGGTCGTAGCAAGTCGCCTTTAAATTTGCCGGTTTTGCTACCTGCTGCTTTTGCCATAGCAGGATCTTTTGATAAATCCGTTCCAGAATCTAGAGAGAAACTCAAATAAAAATCAGAATATCCTTTTTTAAATTTTGCTCCCTGATAATAATTCTCTACAGATGCCCACTGATGATTATCCAAACTGAATGGTTGTACCCAAAAATTTGCTAATTTCTTCCTCCATTGAGAAATGGTAGCTAATTCAGAAAATTCTTTTAATCGTTCATTTGATATTTTCTCTCCGTTCCCTTTTCCGGGAAGTGGTTTATCTACTGATTTTGAATAAAACTGGAATACAATATCATCATCATACAACCCTCTTAATTTGCTTTCACTGATATCATCATATTGAGCTTCTTTAATTACATTCTTTTTTAAGGTAGCTTTGAATTTTTGAAAATCAGGAATGATTGCAAAAGGGCCTGCATTTTTTTCCATACACTTTTCAGAAATTAGTTTTTTAATATCATATGGTATTTCAGTAAATTTAAAAATCATTTTCTTTTTATAACCAATTAATTTATAATGATTTCCTGTATGGTCGACTATAATATAAAATTCAGGTGTAAAACGTCCGCGTTGTTCTAAAATCGTATCATTTAGATGACCACACTGCAATACATTTTTTGTATCTCCTGCTTTATAATTTTCGCTAGACATTATAATAAACTTGATATTCAAAATTCTCTCTAATGTGGAAATTGCCCAAGTGTCTGCCCAAAAATCACATTTTTTTATTTTGCTTTTAAATGCATCTAATGTATCTACGCCTTTCATAAATTTATATTCTTTCAATATTTCTGCGGTAACCTTTTTTTCTTCAACAAGACGGTCGTGTTCCATCTTTACCTTTTTTGCTTCATTCGATATCATTTTTTGTTCATTTCTATCAATAACTTCAGTAAACCTTTGTTTTAATAATATGTATTGGCTTTCTAATTCTTTGATTTGGTTTGTATCTCTTATTAATGTAGAAGTATACATATCATATTGTTCTTTATATCCCAAAAATATATGTTCGTCTGCTTCACCGGACAATTTTTTTCGAAGTTTATTAACAGATGTTTGTTGTGCTATACTAGAAAATGCATCACGAACTGTTGCAAATAAACAGTCGCCTCCTCCTTCATTATCTACAATAATAAAATTTTTATTTTTCATTAATTTTTCTACCCAAGTATCTTTTGGAGATTCGTGATATTTCTCTCTAATATCTTTTGATTGAGTCTTGGTTTCTTCTTTAAGCAATGGAGGTAATGGCACGCCGCGAGTTAAAATAAAAATATCTTCTCTCTCTTTCGGAATTTCATAATATTCATTGTATTCTATTTCATCATCCTCATCATTAACTTCTTTTTCTTCATCTGAATCAGTTAATTCCCCTTCTTCCTTATGAACCCCCTCAATTCTTCTCAATGGAACATCTGGTTCTAATCGCAATTTATGTAAATATTCTTTTGTAACAAAGGAATATACAAGCGGTTCGTCCATTTTTTCAACATCAAGGTTGTTATAATCGTCCAAATAAGATAAGTAATCGGATGCTTTAATTTCATATACGCCAATTTGAACCACTTTATTGTTATGTTTAACTAAATAAATTGGAAAATATAATATGTTTTTATCTTCAAATGTATTTTTTGCATTTCCTATAGCAATAATAACATCTATTTCTTTTATTTCTAATTGGTATAAATTAGCTTCTGTTTTTAAATCTCCTGAATCGACACTTTTGAGTTCAGGATAACTAACATTTCTATCTATTTTTGATAATACCATTTATAATTTATTATAATATTTTTATATTTGATAAACACGTATATATTAAATATAAAAATTTTTCTTTGGAATATATGTTACCATAGTACATATTTTTTCATAAATTTATCGTTTTTAACTTCATTCATATAAAACCACATATTTTGTCTTTTAGATACAATGATACTATTTATTGGTTTTGACTCAAAATCCACTAAAAAATTAACTATTGTATCTTTATTACATTTATTTGATTTCAAATCTTTTGCAAAACCGTAATATTCAGCTATTAATAATAACTCTTTAACTGTATAATTTTCATTATAATGAAGTAGTTGAGAGATTCTATAATCATTACGAATCTCAACATTATCGAATTCTTTTAAGATATCGTTTATATAATTAATCTCGTTTTCGTGAATAGATTTTTCATCATAGTTATCGTCATCTATATCAAAAAAAAAATCAATATTTGATTTTATAGGAGTTGATTCTTTATCATTAACAGACATTATTTGTATTATTACTATTTTATTTTTAATAATGTATTTAAATTATATTTATTTTCATAATATTCATAATATTTATTTTCATAATATATTTTTGTTTTTTACATATCAATCAAATCCATAAACTTGAACAATGATTTATTAGTCAAACTTTTATAATCCTTAACTTTACTTTTCGCTATTTTTTCTATAATTGCAGAAATTGTAAAACCTTCAATTAATTCGTAGTCTTCGCCATCATCCTCTTCATATAACTCTTTCTTATAAAGAATTGCGACTATTTCTGACAATTCATCTACTTCATTTTTTTTATTGTCCTGCATAATAAAATTATACATTTGTTCTAGAAGATTTCTAGTAATTTCAACAATTTTATTCTTAGAAATGATACCATTAAACATCAAATTCAAGTAAAAGCTTGCCAATGCCTTTCTTTTTTCATTTATTTTGTTAATTTCACAAAATTTATCATAATCAGTATTCGGGTCAACGTATTCAATAATATTGAATAACCCGATAAACTTTTCAAAATTATTTTCAAATGTAATCTTCAAAACTTCATATTTTATTGTCAATTCAGAATATAAATCAGCGTACATCTTTGAATAAAATCGGTTGTTTGAAGCTATATCAAATATAATAGAACTAATACGACACATATCTTCATCTGAAATACCTTCTTGTATTTTATTATCAATAAACACTAAAATCTTTGAAACTATATCTGTATAATTTTTATCTGTTAACTTATTCAAATAATCTCTAATAATATTTATCTGTAAATCAACTCCAACTTTTTCTGCAATTTTTGTTGGCTGAAAAGACCTTATTGATTCCCAAGCCTCATCACTAATAATTTCATTAGATTTATTACGCCTACTTTTTTTGTAATTTTCTTTTTGTAAAAAATCGTCTTTAATTGTATTTGGCTTTTTTGAAAATACTGGTGTTCTAACATAATCAGGGGAGCCAACCTTAGATGACAGACTTGATATTAATTCAAGAGTTGATTCTGGTAATTTATAATCAAACCCCTCAAAAAGAATTGAGTTAAAATTATCAAGAGTATATCTCATCGTTTTAGTTGCCATTCTGTTATATATTATACTTAATAATTCTACATTTATATCAATTTTTTTAAATATTAAAACACGTAAATACACTTAAATACATTTGATTATAATATAGTATATGACAACAACAGATTTAAATAATATTGAACAACAAATATCTGGAGACCCTTCCACTTTTTATAATATAGACTCTTGGGATGATTTAGATTTAAAGCCCTCTTTATTGAGAGGTATTTTTTCATATGGTTATGAAAGCCCTAGCCCTATTCAAAAAAAAGCAATAAAACCTATTATTTTAGGTAAAGATGTAGTAGTACAAGCACAATCTGGAACAGGTAAAACTGCGACATTTACTATTGGAGCTCTATCAAATGTAGATATAAATAACATATCTACTCAGGTTTTAGTATTGTCCCCTACTAAAGAATTAACTAATCAAACAGCAAAGGTTTTTGAAAGTTTATCTTGTATGATGGATGGAATAAAAGTGCAAAGATTATATGGCGGTTCTTTTGTTGAAGAAGGAAGCACCTTTTCAAATAAAAATGTACCTCACATTATTTGTGGTTGTCCTGGACGTGTTTTTGATATGATTCGACGTAATAAAATAGATAGTCAAAAAATAAAGTTGGTTATTCTCGATGAAGCAGATGAAATGTTGTCATCAGGATTTAAGGAGCAAGTATATAATATATTTCAATATCTTAATAATGATATACAAGTAGTACTAGTGAGCGCAACATTACCCGAAAGTATATATAAAATAGTAGAAAAAATTATGAGGGATCCTGTAAAGATTTCTGTCAAACGCGAAATGCTAACTTTAGAAGGAATTAAGCAGTATTATATTGCAGTCGACGACGACCGCCAAAAATATTTGACTCTAAAAGAACTATTTGCGTATTTTTCTATTGCGCAATCTATTATATATTGTAACAGTGTTAAACGTGTACAAGATTTATACGAAGCTATGAAAGAAGACGGGTTCCCTGTTTGTCGCATTCATAGTAATATGGAAAAACCAGAAAGAGAATCTGAGTTTAACAATTTTACAACTGGGAATTCTCGTGTATTAATTTCATCAAATATAACCGCAAGAGGGATTGATGTTCAACAAGTTAGTATTGTTATTAATTTCGATTTACCGAAATGTGTTAACACCTATCTACATAGAATCGGTAGAAGTGGTAGATGGGGAAGAAAGGGTGTTGGGATTAATTTTATTACCCGCAGGGATATTGTCAAAATGAAAGAAATTGAGTCGCACTATTCTACAGAGATAAGTGAGATGCCTGCGGACCTTGTTTTTTTATCAAATTGTTAAAAATAATACAAATAATATAAACTAACTAATTCATTAACATACTACAAAATCATTCGTAAAAATGTTTCATTATATTTCTATTAGCATTTTAAATATAATGTCTTCACAAGAAAATAGTATAATTTATAAAGTTAACGATTTTTTTAAGGTTCCTATTTATTATAATAATCATAAAGTTGAACTAAAAAACCACATTATAGATGATTTAGAGTTAATATCTACACTGGACACATCGTGTAATCCATTATATTATTATTACTTTAATAACACGAATGATGTATCAAAAAAAATAACACAACAAATCTCTAGTTATTATACAACAGACACGTCTTTTTTAAAAGATACCCAACATCTGTTGAAAAAATATAAAAAACCGGATGTTAAATATACCGATATATCTCCTAATTATAAAAATATTATTGATATATGGAATGAATTGAAGATTGAAACAGGGTTTAAAGAAAAATATTACTACGTCGATTGGGAAGCTATCGGTTTTTTAAATAAATCAGAATTATTCTTACAGTTTATTAGTATTTATAATTTATTTTCCCCAATATTATCTTTGATGATTCCAATACTTATTTTAATTATCCCTTTCTTTATTCTAAAAATAAAAGGAATACAACTAAGCGTTACCGAATATATAAAGGTATTGAAAACGGTTGCCCAAACAAACGCATTAGGTAAATTATTTACAGTAGATTTTTCAGAAATAAATGCACAGGAAAAAATATATATATTTATATCAGCCGCGTTTTATTTGTTTTCAATTTATCAAAATGTTATGGTTTGTGTGAGGTTCAATAATAATATGAAAATCATTCATAATCACTTTAAGGATATTTCGGTTTATTTAGATAATACAATTACATCAATGGAGAATTTCATTGATTATGCAGGTGAATTGCAAAGTTATCAACATTTTAATACAGAAATGCAAGTTAAAATTACCATTCTAAAAAAGATTCAAAGTAACATTAAATCTATAAGCGAATACAGTTCATATAATATTGGTAAAATTAAAGAGATAGGTAAAATATTAAAATACTTTTATGAATTACATATGGATACGGAGTATGAAACGGCGATAATGTATTCTATTGGCTTCAATGGGTATATAGATTGTATAGAAGGGTTACAAAAAAATATCTTTGAGAGAAAAATAAATAGTGCTGTATTTATTAAAAATAGCAAAAAAACTGTATTTGAAAAAAGTTATTATGCAGCTAATTTAGGAAATGTTCATACTAATATTAATACTAATAGTACTACAAGTCCAGTAAAAAACACCATTAAATTAAAGAAAAATATCATTCTAACAGGTCCAAATGCTTCTGGAAAAACAACTATTTTAAAATCAACATTAATTAATATTATATTTACACAGCAATTCGGATATGGGTTTTATGAAAAAGCAAAACTTGCACCTTTTAAATATATTCATTGTTATTTAAATATTCCAGACACTTCTGGGAGGGATAGTTTATTTCAAGCAGAGGCAAGACGGTGTAAGGATATATTAGATATTGTTGGTGAAAACCCGGATGATACACACTTTTGTGCATTTGATGAATTGTACTCTGGTACAAATCCAGAAGAAGCTGAAACAAGTGCTACTTCTTTTATGATGTATTTAACAAAATATAAAAATGTATCTATTTTACTGACAACCCATTTTATCAAAGTTTGTAAAAAATTAGACAAAATGCGTGGTATTCAAAATTGTAAAATGTATACAGAAAAAGAGGAAAATAACAAAAATAAAAACAGAATCAAATATACATACAAATTACAAAAAGGTATTTCTGAAATTAAAGGAGGTATTAGTGTATTAACAGAAATGAATTATCCAAAAGAAATTATCGATTGTGTAATGTAATAATGTTTTTTCAAGACCTTAATCCATAGATAAATAATAACAAAAATGAAAAATAACAAAAATGAAAAATATAAAATATGAAAAATTTATAAAGTAAATTAAAAATATAACAAATATTTAGTAAATGCAATTATTTCTATTATACTTACTTTATTACGATTTTTTTTATTATTTTTTGCATCGTTTACTGCATACAAAGGAGTTATATCCTATCCATAGAATTCACCATCAAAAATATATTCCAAGTTATTATGATTATTATACAATTCATATAGTAGAAATACCTCTTACAAGCGCGGGTTTACTTCTAGCAATGTATTTCCATAAAGTACATATTTACCAATTATTGTCTTGTATCATTTTTATAAATATACGAGGTATAATGGCACACGATGCGCGTTTTATTTGTTTAGTAGGAGACCATCATTTACTTCATCATAAGTATTTTAAATGCAATTATGGTGAATATTGGTTAGACTATATTTTCAATACAAACCATACAAATAGAGATATCAAGGAAGAATAACGCGAATAAATATAAAATAATATTAAATAATAAAATTCGTTAGGTATTTAATTAATTTATATAATCTTTTTGTAATAAAATGATATCATTTGCTGATTTATTAAATCCTACTTTTTTAATGTTTTTAGGTATATTATTATTATCAATAGCAATTCTTGTCGTATATTTTGAAAGTAAAGCGAGAGAACAAAATCACAAAATCGCGTCGATGTTAAGCATTGTTTCAACTTTAGCAGAAGACATTAATGGAATAAAATTTGGGTTAAATCATTTAGCGGTTTCTAGGGGAGGTTCTTTTGAGCCTTCATCTTTTGAAGATAAAAATATATCTCTTGTTAAGAGTGATGAAAGAGGTCCTTCATTAATACCCGTTTCTGATGATGATTCTGATTCAGGGTCTGATGATGTTTCTGAAAGTGAAACTGAAGATTCTGTTTTAGAATCTGATGCGGAAACCGTATCGGATGAGGAGGTTGATGAAATAGAAATGCTAGAAGAAAGGGACCCTAATGTTAGTGATATTAAAGTATTGAAATTAAATATTGGTAGTGAATCAAGTAAGATAGAAATTAATGATAGTAATGTTATTGACGAATATTATAATTTAGACAATTCAGATGATAACTCATACACATCTGAATTTAATAGTGATCCGAATGATTTGGTAGAAGATATTCAATCTAGTATTCATTTAGAAGAAATAGAGCAAGAGATACAACGTGAGGAGTCCGTTAATCAGTTGGATATCCATACATCCGAGTTAAAAACTATTAATATACATTTAGAAGATGTAAATTATGAAAATGTTGACTATAAAAAAATGTCTTTACCTAAATTAAAAAGTATTGTTATGGAAAAAGGATTGACGGACGATTCTTCTAAATTAAAGAAAAATGAACTGCTTAAATTGCTTGGAGTAGAATAAATTTTATATTATCATTATATAAATGAGTTGGGGTGTATGTTACAGTGGTTCTAACAATACGAATTTCAATTTTCCACCAATTATGAATGATGGAAGAAATTACTCCAGTTGGCAACCTGAAGCAGCCGTGAATGAGAGAATTCAGCAAAAAGAAGGTATTCAATCCAATTGGAATTATAGACAATATTTACAGAATAACGCGTCGCAAATTATGAATTATAACACAAACGAATCTTGTTACGAATTAGGTCTTGACCCGCACGTGAAAACCGATAGAACTCCTTCTGACAATGTTCCTTATAAGTTTAAGGGAGTATTTGACACAAGTAAACCTGGATATGGTTACAATAATAGCGATTTAAAGAACCCGTATTTAACTAGAGAACAGTTAAATGCTAGGTTAATTTCTCCATCTATAAATCCAGCCAATTTTTAGATTTCTGTAAATTAAATATTATTTTTGTAATATTTAATTTTCTCTATTTTTATTTTTATCTGTTTTTCATTCTATTATTATTCTATTCAATTAATGTCATACCAGACAATTCTTTCATATATCTTTTGCTGCAAGTCTCGACCAATAATCCATTGGCATAAATACCATAATTCTTAAAATAATAGTCGTTTTCCAACGCCAAATGATAAATAGTATAAGTTCCTGGTTTATCGTAAACGGTTGTTCTACTATCGACACAAGCAGGCAATCGATATTTATTTCCAGTGACATAAATATCACCGTTAACATCCAAAGTTTGTTGTCTTTGTTTATCAGATGTAAAATCATCGATTAAAATGCAATGACATCCAGTCAAAATTAAATCCTCAAAAACTTCCGGATACTTATCTTGGGAACACTTATAAAGTTGAGCCTTTATACGTTCTTGTTGGTTTGGATGATAAATATCACGCTTTCCAATCATATCGATAGCTTTGTAATCATTCATTACAGTTTTTATTAAATCGCCTTTTCTCAATTTTTCAATAGGAACATACCCTCTATTGGTAAGAATTTTTGAACCTTCTTTAAAGCAAGGATAACTAGACCCTCCGAGAGTATTAATAGTTCCTGAATTATAATTAACAGTAAGAGTTACTTTTCCTAATGTCTTAGGTGTATAAGGTTCATCCAAAAAAGGATCCACTATATTAGTTGAAACATTGCTTGTACCTGGATCTGTTGGTAGCGCAGGTTCACCTGCCGGAGTGTTTGTGATAGTCTTATCACCATCACTAGTATATGTTTCACTAAAAGATAATGTCTGTGTATAATTATTTATAGTCAATGTTGAGCCATTACTCATTAAAGGGAATGTTGCCTTACTACTTTTACTAAAAGTAAGCGCGGCGCTCGTACGCAAAGTACTACCATTTGTAAAAATAATATCTATAGCTTGATTTAGAGGATATGAAAAGAAAAAACATTGATTTCCAAATGTTATTATATTACTACTATTATTTATAGTTACTCTAGTTACATCAGGCAACGAAGCGAAAAAATAATCACCAATATTAGTAACTGTATTGGGAATAATAATAATAGTTATGGTAGACCCACTTGCGTAAAATACACCTCCCGTACTTTCTCTTCCTGGGTTACTATTTGATGAATAATAATTACCTGTAACATAATCTATATTCGTTACTGAATTCCCCCCTAATATTGAAGGAATCTCTAGAGTTTGACTTACGCCTGTCCCCATACTAATAGCGATAATTCGTGCAGTATTATTAACAGTAACATAGTAAAATGTATTTCCATTTATAATACTATTAGAAGTTGTACCAGTTGGTGCAGTAAATGAAGTAGAACCTCCAGGCATTTAAATATATAAATGTACAACATTTTATTTTTAAGTTTGTTTTATTTTTATTACTAAATATATAGTAAAAAAATATAATAGTAATATTTTATACTTTAATAATATAAATGAAGGTATTAAGTATTGATGTAGGAATTAAAAATTTAGCATTTTGTCTCTTTGATAGGTGTATTACATCTACACATTTTCACATAAAAAAATGGGACATTGTAGACATTTCTGAAAAAGAAGATATGAGTAAATGTTGTTTTATAGAAAAAAATATTATATGTAACAAACCTGCTAAATTTAAAACAAATAATGAGTTTTATTGCTTAAAACATTCAAAGAAACAAGATTTGCAAATTCCTACATTGGAACAAAAACCTGAATTTATTAACAAACAAAAAATCCAAAAATTATATGAAATAGCAGTCGGTCATAACATTAAATATGAAGCAAAAATAAAAAAACTAGATTTAGCTACATTAATTAATGAGTATATTCATAAAAATTATTTCCAGCCTATTGAAAGCAAAAATGCGTCGGACGTTGATTTATACAATATTGGATCAAATATTAAAACAAAATTTAATAAATTATTCGAAGAAGAAAATGAAATCGAATATGTCATTATTGAAAACCAGATTAGTCCCATCGCAACCAGAATGAAAACAATACAAGGAATGATTGTACAATATTTTATAATGTCAAATATAAATGTTAAACACATTGAATTTATATCCGCTTCAAATAAATTAAAAGATCTTCTACCAAATGATAAGACAAATAAAACAAATAAAACCACTTATGGTGAAAGAAAAAAATTAGGCATCTCAAAGTGTTTAGAATTAATAACCAATGATTTTCGTTTTAAAGAACATATTGCCTATTTTAATCAACATAAGAAAAAAGATGACTTGTCTGATTCCTTTTTGCAAGGTATTTGGTTTATTAATAATAAAAAATTAGAATAAACTATCATATTTATAATATAATTTAGAAAATTTAACCAAAAATAAAGAGTAAAATTTAGATAAATCCAAAAACAATTTTGAAAATAAATAATTTACAATTCGTAAGACTTAAAATTATATGTTCTATTAAATGAATAGATATAATGGCAGACATAATGGATATTAATGATCTTGATTTTAACGATACCGGATTTGGAAGTTCCAGTAATTTTGGCGGAGGTCTAGAATTATTAATGAACGATAAGAGCAAAGACGGAGGTAGGATGAGTAGTGATATTGATTTAGAAGATTTGAACAATTTAGAAAATGAGTTGAACGATTTAGTCGAAGATATACCAACCAGTAGTTTTAAACCTCGTTCTGACTTTTTTAATAAACCAAGCGTGTCATTTGATGAGCCTCCTTCTGTTAAATTAGGTGGTTTCAGTTATGATGCAAATAATCTAGGACAATCCACCGCACAAACTGAAAATGACAATAAAACCTGGGATGGTTATGGCAAATTTAACAACGTACCTTTAAATCCAGATAAGAACGCACCTATGGAGCCAAAATTGTCCAAGGAAGAAATGTTGAGAGAAAAATTTAAATATTTAAGAAAGCTGGAAGCTTTGGAAAAGAAGGGTATTGAACTATCCAAAAAATACAATATGGAATCGTCACTCCAAGAAATGATGGGAGAATATGAAACAATTATGGAGGAAAAATCGAAACAAAATTCCGTTAAATTTCAAGGGAATATGCTTATGGCAGTGATTAATGGCATTGAGTTTTTAAATGGTAAGTTTGATCCATTTGACGTAAAGTTAGATGGTTGGAGCGAGCAAATACAAGAAAACATTAATGACTATGACGATATATTTGGGGAGTTGCACGAAAAATACAAGAGTAAGGCCTCTATGGCGCCTGAGCTCAAGTTGCTTTTCCAACTTGGAGGAAGTGCAATGATGGTCCATATGACAAACACTATGTTTAAAAGTGCAATGCCTGGTATGGATGATATTTTGCGTCAAAACCCAGACTTGATGCGTTCCTTTCAAAGTGCGGCAGTGAACACGATGGCAGGTTCCAACCCAGGTTTTTCTGGATTTATGAGCGGTATTATGAATGATTCTGGAAGACCAGCCAATAATAATGTCGGTGGTCCACCTCCACCAATGGCAACGCAAGGTCCAAATGCGGTTCCACCTCCATACGGAAGAGCTGGTAATAATAATTATGCTAGACCTGATTTGAATATGAGCCGTAGTAACTTTACGGATGATGGTATCAGCCTTCGCGAAAATTTTGAGAGACCCGACTTTCAAGATAGAACCAGTAGTAGAAGACTGCCGTCTGGAACCCGTCCTGAAATGAAGGGTCCAGGAGATATTTCCGATATTCTCTCTGGGTTAAAAACAAAGACTATTAATATTCAAGAACCCAGTATGCAAAACTCTTCTCCATTAAATATTCATCAGAATGATAGTAGTACGATTAGTATTAGTGATTTGAAGGATTTACAATCAGAAGGAAATATGCCAAAGCGCAGTGGTCGCCGTAAGAAGTCGGCGAGTAATACCGTTTCATTGGACATATAGATGAGACGCCTTTGGGAAAGGTTCCATATGAGTGAAATGACGAACCAACCTCTAATAACAGTTAGAAAAAACTGTTTTTTGAAAAAGTGATAATAGGTTAATCATTATAAAAAATATTTTCAAAATAGCAATATATTCATATTTTACTAAAAATACAATATGAATTTAAAAATATCCATAAAAAGGAATATAACTATACCAATATGGATATTGATAATAATAATAATAATTATCATAAATATATAAAGGGTTAACACCTAAAGTGACGCCTCCATAACCCAATCTTCTTCCTCCATAATAACTGTTTCCACCTTTTTTTCCGTGTCCAAAATGTCCTCCACCGCTATGTCCTCTACTCCCGTGTCCTTCAATAATTGTTATACCTGATAAAAGTCGAAGAATAATAAAACATATCAAAAATAAAAACGCGCATAATAACCAACGCTTAAAATTTCCCATATAAATTTATACAGAATTTAATATTTTGTGTTTCGTAATATAGTTATATTATTTTTCCAATATATTTTTTTTAACGAATAATTTAAAAAATATTTATGAAAAATAACAGGGATATATTTGCAAACAGGGATAATTTCGCCATTAATCGATTTATTATCTAAGTATTTTTTGGCTAATGATATATTTGAGAAAGTATAACACTTAAATCCATTTATGTAATGATTTTCTTTTTTGTTCTCAATACACAAATATACAATTTTATACCAAGATTTATTTCCGTTGGTTGGATTAGGTATATCAATATGATTGTTATATAATAAAGCAACCTCCGATAAACAAGCCATTATATATTTTATTGCAGGTAAATTTTATATAGTTTTTTGATATACTTTTCTCAAAAGTATATAACATATTTTTTGCTATACTTTTCTCAAAAGTATATAACATATTTTTTGCTATACTTTTCTCAAAAGTATATAACAT
>Ga0209550_10003865_pt1 | contig 14209 bp, 12 predicted proteins | sample LauGreSuBDMM15SN_2_FD_187567 | JGI IMG/M metagenome (GOLD analysis project Ga0209550, IMG submission 187567) | Freshwater lake microbial communities from Lake Michigan, USA - Su13.BD.MM15.SN (SPAdes) (version 5) | ecosystem: Environmental > Aquatic > Freshwater > Lake | place: Lake Michigan...
ACCTGCAAGATAATTGAGGCATTAAAGGATTTTGCACATGTTGCTTCTATTGTCTCCTGCCAAATCGTTGGATTACGACTCACCAGTCGAGGGGGTGCCTCATACCTTGCCCCAATTCGTTTCGCAGTCTGCCGAATTGATAGAAGTATTGAAACATAAAACCCCAGCTCAAATTTCTGAACTGATGGATTTGAGCGACAACTTGGCAGCCTTGAATGTGGCCAGATATGAAGCGTGGCGCCCTAAATTTACAGTTAAAAATTCAAAACAAGCGGTATTGGCTTTCAATGGAGACGTCTATGACGGCTTGGACGCCAAATCTTTAAAGCCCAAGGACCTTGAGTGGGCGCAAGACCACGTGTGTATTTTGAGTGGCTTGTATGGCGTATTGCGCCCTCTAGATTGGATGCAGCCCTATCGCTTGGAAATGGGAACAGCCCTGACCAATTTGCGCGGCAAAAATTTGTACCAGTTTTGGGGCTCGAGCATTGCGCAGCATCTCAATGCGCAGTTGGCCAAAGACAAATCACCGGTTGTCGTCAATTTGGCATCGCAAGAGTACTTCAAGGCAGTTGATCAAAAGGTCTTGAAGGCGCGAGTCATTGAGTGCGTGTTTGAGGATTACAAAGGCGGCAAGTACAAGGTGATCAGTTTCTTTGCCAAGCGTGCGCGTGGGTTGCTGGCGCGTTATGCCATTCAAAAACACATTCAAAATCCAGAAAAGTTGAAGGACTTTGACCTTGATGGCTATGCCTATGAGGACTCTGTTTCTGATGTCAATCGTTGGGTTTTCCGTCGACGCGAAAAGGGTGCGGTATGAACCAGCCAGAGCAATCGCAGCTGGGCAAAAACAGCGCCTATGTTGATCAATACGATGCGTCCTTGTTGTTTCCAATTCCCCGTGCTGTCAAGCGCGAAGAGTTAGGGATTAGCGATGCGCCTATCTTCTTTGGCGCAGATTTGTGGACGGCGTTTGAACTCTCGTGGCTGAACCTAAAAGGCAAGCCTCAAGTGGCCATTGCGCACATCACCGTACCGGCAGAAAGCACACACATCATTGAGAGCAAGTCTTTCAAGCTGTACTTGAACAGTTTCAATGCCTCGCGCTTTGTCGATGTGCAAGCGGTGCGGGATTGCATGCGAGACGACCTAGATACAGCTTTGTGGCATGGCGGCAAAATTCTGGCTCGGTGTGGCGTCAAAATCATTCTGGCGGAAGACTTTGACAAGGAGCCTGTGCATGAATTGGATGGCCTGAATTTGGATCGCATGGACATTGAATGCAAACACTATCAGCCTGCACCAGAATTGCTCAATGCACAAAAAGATGAGGCGCCCGTCACAGAGACTTTGGTGAGTCACTTGCTCAAAAGCAATTGCTTGGTCACAGGGCAACCCGATTGGGGCAGTGTTCAAATTTCATACACGGGCGATCAAATTGATCAGGCCGGCTTGCTTCAATACATTGTGAGTTTTCGAAATCACAATGAGTTTCATGAGCAATGCGTTGAGCGCATCTTCATGGACATTTGGACGCGCTGCAAACCTTTGAAGTTGTCTGTTTATGCCCGCTATACCAGGCGCGGTGGCTTGGACATTAACCCTTGGCGAACCAGCCATCCGCAATCGCCGCCTCCCAACATTCGCACGGCGCGCCAATAATTCCTTGGCGCAGTTGGCACGCCTTAGCCCAGAGTTTTAAAGCCTTTGAGTGGGCTCAGAGGCGGAAATTTGGCAGGCCTTTTTTCTTTGGCTGCCACAATGGCTTCACGAATGTGCGGCGTACTCCAGATTGCGCCTTGTAGCCAACCCATTTGGCGCAAACTGTCTTCTACACCGTGATCACGTGCATAGTTGAGTGCTTGCTTGGTACCCCAAATGGCCACCGGTGGCTTGCTGGCCATTTCTTGGGCGCAAGCCAGGGCGCCCGCTACCAAGGCCTCTTGCGTTTCAAACACTTGCGTTACCAAGCCGTATTTCATGGCGTTGTCAGCACTCAAGCGTCGGCCGGTATAGGCCAATTCTTTGACCAAACCCATGGGTAACAATTTTGGGAGACGTTGCAGCGTACCCACATCGGCCACCATGCCGATGTTGATTTCTTGGATGCAGAAAAAAGCGTCTTGCGTAGCATAGCGAACACAGCAAGCTGTGACCATGTCAACGGCGCCGCCAATGCAACCGCCATGAATGGCGGCAATGACCGGAATGCGCATGCTCTCTAGCAAAGTGAAGGTCGATTGCATGTCGGTGAGCGAGTCATAAATGGCCGCGCGACCTTCAGGACTGTCGGCGTCCATGGCGATGGCACTCGAAAATGTGTCTAGTGCCATGCCTGCTGAAAAATGCTTGCCAGTGCTCGAAATGACCAGCGCACGTGCCTCACCTGCTTCATTGAGGTGGCGCAATACCATGTCAAGCTCACGCCAAAATGTGGGGTGCATGGTGTTCAGCGATTCGGGCTTGTTCAGCACCAAATGCGCTACATGGTCATTCGTCGTCAGAGAAAAGCAATTGAGTTTGTCCATTGGGGCTGACCTCGTTGAGTGCAGAGATAGAAGTTGAATCAGAACTGTAACGGGCGATGCCTTCAGGCACTGTCCCATGTTTGACCAGAGAGCCGACTCGGACGCCCAGAAGCCGCAGTTTTCGACTCAGGTCGACACGCTTCAAGCACAGCCCGGCAAACTTGCGTATTTCTTTGGCGTCCTGTGTGTAAAAAGTCAGGGTTTGATCGCGCGTTACGCTTTTGAAGTTGTCGTAGCGCAGCTTGATGCCGATGGTTTTGCCGTCATAACCTTTGCGCTTTAAATCGGCCGCCAATTGTTGACAAAGCCTGGTGAAAACTTTGCCCAATTCTTCCTTGTCACGCACAGCATGCAAGTCCGTTTCAAAGGTGGTTTCACGGCTGATGCTCACAGGTTCGCTCTCGGTGCTAATGGGCCGATCGTCTTTGCCCCAAGATGCCGCATGCAGCCATGCGCCATAGACTTTGCCAAAATGATTTTGCAGCCAAGGCAGCTCACAAGCGGCCAATTGGCCAATGGTTTCAATACCGTGCTGTTTGAGTTTTTCATCGGCCTTAGGTCCAACGCCATTGATCTTGCGGCAGCTCAAAGGCCAGATGGCTGTTTGCAAATCTTCTTCGTGCACAATGGAAATACCGTTGGGCTTATTGAACTCGCTTGCCATCTTGGCAATCAGTTTGTTGGGTGCAACGCCCACTGAGCAGGTGAGGCCGGTGGCCTCAAAAATACATTTCTGAATGAGCCTGGCCAAGACTCTGCCGCCTTCGCGTTGGCCTCCTGGCACTTCGGTGAAATCGATGTACACCTCGTCCACACCGCGGTCTTCCATGACGGGCGCTATGTCGGTGATGATGCTTTTGAAGACTCTAGAGTAGTGGCGGTATTGGTCAAAGTCGACGGGCAACAAAATGGCTTGGGGGCACAACTTGGCCGCTTTCATAAGGCCCATGGCCGAGCCAATGCCAAACTGGCGTGCCGCATAGGTAGCAGTTGTGATAACCCCACGGCCTGTATAACCTTCAATGCGAGGGAAAAAATCCAAAGGAATTTCAGACAGGTTATCGGCTGACCATTCGCAGTCTGGGTGGGCTTCGCGCAGTCGCCCCAGCAAGTCATCTTCTTTGCGCCTGCCGCCGCCAATGACCACCGGCAAGCCCTTGAGTTGGGGGTAGCGCAACAACTCGACTGACGCGTAAAACGCGTCCATATCGAGGTGGGCAATTCTTCTTTTGAGTGATGTGTTGGGCGTCACAAACTCAAATTGGAAGTGTGCGTGTTATTGAGGAAATGTGCCCGGCAACAAGATGCTCTTGTCGACCGTGTCCATTTGCGTGCGACCACAAAATGCCATGGTCAAATCAAGCTCGTTGTGAATGATTTGCAAGGCCTTCTCAACGCCGGGTTGACCCATGGCACCAAGGCCGTACAAGAATGCGCGGCCAATGTAGGTGCCTTGTGCGCCCAATGCGCGGGCTTTGAGCACATCCTGACCGCTGCGAATGCCGCCGTCCATGTGCACTTCAATTTGCTTACCCACGGCGTCCACAATGGCGGGCAGGGCTTCAATGCTGCTTTGGGCGCCATCGAGTTGGCGGCCACCGTGGTTGCTCACAATCATGGCATCGGCGCCGCTCTCAACAGCCAAACGAGCGTCTTCCACATCTTGAATGCCCTTCAAGATGATCTTGCCGCCCCAGCGTTTTTTGATCCACTCCACATCACCCCAATTCAGTCGGGGATCAAACTGTTGAGCCGTCCAAGCCGACAAAGAACCCATGTTCTCAACGCCCTTCACGTGGCCCACAATGTTGCCAAACTCTCTGCGCGATGTGCCCAGCATGCCCAATGCCCAACGAGGCTTGCTGGCAATGTTGATGATGTTGGGAATGGTGAGTTTGGGTGGTGCAGACAAACCATTTTTCAAGTCTTTGTGTCGCTGTCCCAAAATTTGCAAATCCAAAGTAATGACCAAGGCAGAGCAGTTGGCAGCGCGTGCGCGCTCAATCAAGCGCTCAATGAAATCGCGATCGCGCATGACATAGAGCTGAAACCAGAAGGGATGGCCATCGGTACCCTTGGACACATCTTCAATGGAGCAAATGCTCATGGTCGACAGGGTAAAAGGAACGCCAAATTTCTTGGCTGCGCGTGCCGCCAAAATTTCGCCATCGGCGTGTTGCATGCCAGTGAGACCTGTGGGTGCAATGGCCACAGGCATGGCCACCTTCTGACCAATCATGGTGCTGGCCGTGCTGCGGCCCTCCATGTTGACGGCCACCCGCTGGCGCAACTTGATTTTTTGAAAATCGCTTTGGTTGGCGCGGTAAGTGCTTTCTGTCCAAGAGCCGCTGTCTGCATAGTCATAGAACATGCGAGGCACACGTTTTTGGGCCAGGATGCGCAATTCTTCGATGGTGGTAATCACGGACATATTAGATTTCCAATTTGGATTGAAGCTTGAAAGGCTTGTCTTTGAATTTGATCAGGTGCAACTCACGCTGCCACAACCCGACATGGTGACGTTTTTGACGATGGCAGGGTCGGCCAGCGTTTCGGTTTCGCTGTCAAAGTTGACCGATTTCAAATGCTGCGCCAATCCGGCGTCCATGGTGGCGGCGTGCTGAGGAAACCATTCGGCCAAGGCTTCAGCCATGCGAGAAATGATTTCTGTGTCGCCTTGCACATAATGTGTTTCGACAGCGCGCATGGTTTCCAAAATGGTGGCGTGTTGGCCCGCATGGCAGTTGTCTTCGCTAAAACCAGTGGCTACCATCCAGCGGTCTTCTTGCGCAAAATGTTCCACCGTGTGATTGAGAAATTCGCGGTACAACTTGAGCTGCTCGGTTTGAGGTGTGAGCAGCAAAGCATTCAGCATGGTCACAAACTCTTCGTGTGTGTCATCCATGCGGCCATCGCCCGTGTGCAGTTCTGCGGTCCAATTCAGGCCTGCAGCAAAGGGTGACACATTGCGTTGCTCGGTTTGAGTGGCTTCCATCATAAAACCCTTTTAAAAATCTAGGCGCGCATGGTGACGCGCAATTTGCTGGCGAACTTGGCTGGGCGCAGTGCCGCCCAATGTATTGCGAGCGTTCAAAGAACCCACCAAGCTGAGGCATTCAAACACATCGGCTTGAATGGCGGGGTTGAATTGTTGCAGGGTGGCCAAAGGCAATTCACTCAAGTCCAAATTTTGAGTTTGTGCCGTTTTGACAGCATGCGCCACCACCTCGTGGGCATCGCGGAAGGGCAGGCCTTTTTTGACCAAATAATCGGCCAAATCGGTGGCCGTGGCATAACCTTTTTTGGTGGCAGCTTCCATGGCTTGGGCATTGACCGTGATGCCGCCTTCTTTCTGGCCAGTCTGTGAATTGACCTGGCCGCCAATCATTTCGCTGAAGATGCGCAAGGTGTCTTTGAGTGTGTCAACTGTGTCAAACAGAGGCTCTTTGTCTTCTTGGTTGTCTTTGTTGTAGGCCAAGGGTTGGCCTTTCATCAAAGTGATGAGACCCATCAAGTGGCCCACCACGCGGCCGGTTTTGCCACGCGCCAGCTCGGGCACATCGGGATTTTTCTTCTGCGGCATGATGGAACTGCCCGTGGTGAAACGGTCGGCAATTTTCACAAAGCCAAAGTTTTGACTCATCCACAAAATGAGTTCTTCGCTCAAGCGGCTGATATGCACCATGCACAAAGATGCCGCTGCCGTGAATTCAATGGCAAAGTCTCGATCGCTCACGCCATCCAAACTGTTTTGACTGACGCAGGCATTGCCGTGCAGGTCTACCATGCCCAAGCTTTTGGCTACTCGTTCGCGGTCGAGCGGGTAGGTGGTGCCAGCCAATGCCGCTGAGCCTAAAGGCAAACGATTGGTGCGACGGCGTACATCGGCCATGCGCTCGGCATCGCGTGCAAACATTTCGACATAAGCCAATAAGTGATGCGCAAAGCTGACGGGTTGTGCCACTTGCAAATGTGTGAAGCCTGGCAAGATCACATCCACATTTTGTTCTGCCACTTCGATCAATGATTTTTGGAGGTCATTAAGCAAACCCACAATCAGGTCAATTTCGCTGACCAACCAGAGGCGCACATCTGTGGCCACTTGGTCATTGCGGCTTCTGCCTGTGTGCAGGCGCTTGCCTGCATCGCCTACGATTTGAGTCAGGCGGGCTTCGATGTTGAGATGCACATCTTCCAAGTCAAGTTTCCACTCAAACTGGCCTTTTGTAATTTCTTCTGTAATTTGCGCCATACCGCGCTGAATGTCAGCAAAATCTTGGGTGCTGATGATTTTTTGGGCCGCCAGCATTTCGGCGTGCGCCAGGCTTCCCTGAATGTCCGATTGCCAGAGTCGCTTGTCGAAGAAGACGCTGGAGGTGTAGCGCTTCACCAGGTCACTCATGGGCTCAGAAAACAAGGCCGACCAGGCCTGGGACTTTTGATCGAGTTGGTTTTTTGACATGCCCAGATTTTATCGGGTTTGCAGATACCATGATCTGCACTCGTGCTAGCATTTGACGAGCTTGAACAATTACCACCACATCACTGGTTTGACCCCTTTTATGCCATCCAATTTAAAGCGCCCCATTGTGATTGCAACGCGTGAAAGCCGATTGGCCATGTGGCAGGCAGAGCATGTGCAAGCTATTTTGCAGTCGCTTGGGCACACCGTACAGCTTCTGGGCATGACCACACAGGGCGATCAAATTTTGGACCGCAGCCTCAGCAAAGTGGGTGGCAAAGGTCTGTTTGTGAAGGAGTTGGAGGTGGCTTTGTCGGAGGGGCGAGCCGATATCGCTGTGCACTCTTTGAAAGATGTGCCAATGGACATGCCCGAAGGATTTGAATTGGCCTGTGTCATGGAACGTGAAGATCCCAGAGACGCTTGGGTTTCAGCCCAATATTCAACACTCATGGATTTACCCCAAGGCGCTGTGGTGGGCACCTCCAGCCTAAGGCGAACCGTTTTGCTGCGTGCCCTCCGACCCGATTTGAAAATTGAGCCTCTGCGCGGCAATTTGGACACACGTTTGCGCAAATTGGATGAGGGCCAATATGCAGGCATTGTTTTGGCGGCAGCTGGGCTGAAACGCTTGGCACTGACTGACCGAATTCGCCATATTTTTGAAACCGACCAAATGTTGCCAGCGGCAGGTCAAGGTGCATTGGGCATTGAAATTTGCACTGGCCGCACCGATTTGCTTGAGGCCTTGAAGCCCTTGGTTCATTCAAGGTCATGGCTGGCTGTGGCGGCTGAGCGGGCTGTCAGTCGTGCCATGGGGGGCAGTTGCTCCATGCCCTTGGCAGCGCATGCCACTTTATCCGGACAAGTTCTAAGTTTGCGCGCCGCATGGGGCAACCCCGAAGGAGAATCCAGTTTGGTCACAGCGCACATTTCTGGCCAGGTCAATGACCTCCAGCAAGCTGAAGCTTTGGGAAATCAAGTGGCTGCAGATCTCAAGCGTGGTGGTGCCCATTGATGCCAATCTGCAAATAGCCATGCCTAAAGTTGTTGTAACCCGGCCAAAGCAAGATGCAAACTCTTGGGTTCAAGCATTGAGCGATGCAGGTTACCAGGCCATTGAATTCCCGCTGCTTGAGCTTTCTGAGTTTTTAAATGCTCAAACAGCAGAAGAGGCTCTCATTCAAATCAAGCGCAGTCATGCGGTCATGTTCGTCAGTGCCAATGCGGTTCGTTTTTTGGCGCAAGCACTTCAAAGTAGGTCAGAGTGGGTGGCGCATTTCAAAAATGGCGCTCGCGCTTGGTGCACCGGTCCAGGTACAGCAGCTGCATTGGTACAGATTGGGGTGCCTTTCGAACAAATCGATCAACCAGCTTTGCAAGCCAAGCAGCTCGATTCCGAGGCGCTTTGGGAGGTGGTATCACCCCAAGTGACACCCGACATGAACGTCTTGTTTGTGAGGGGCGCGGATGAGTCTGGCGCTGCAGCGGGCCGCGACTGGCTAGCCCAAGAACTCGAGAAATCACAAGTCCGGGTGGGCACCATTGCGGCATATCAGCGAAGCGCTGCTCAATTGACGAGCTTTCAAAAAGAGCGAGTCCATCAATTGATTGCGGAGGGTGCCATTTGGCTGTTTAGCAGCTCGGCGGCTTTGCAAAACCTGATGGCGCAATGTCCAGAGGCCAATTGGGCGGATGCCAAAGCCACGGTCACTCATCCCAGAATGGCAGACTTGGCGCAAAAAAAGGGGTGGGGATTTGTTTCAATTGCCCCGCCAGGCATCCATTCAATGCTGGCATCTATAAAATCTCTCACATGAGCTCCGAAACTACCAACGACATCAATGGCCCGGCGACAGCTGCTCCAGCACAAGCAACCGCGCCTGGGCCTTTGCCTGCGCCTGCTCAGCCGGAAGCATCGCCGCGCAGGCCGCTGACATTTTGGTTGCCAATTTTGTTGGCCGTGGTGGCTGTCGTTTTTAGTGGTTTACTTTGGGAGAAGCTCTCTCGCATTCAAGGCCAGTTGGCCCGGCAAAGTGCTGATGCGGGCCAGCAATCCTTGGAAGCCAAAGCTTGGGCCAAGCAAGCTCAAGACAGCGTCAAAGACAGCGCATCCCGAATGGCCTTGGTTGAGTCCAGATTGGGCGAAGCTGCATTGCAGCGTGCTCAATTGGAGGACTTGATTCAATCTTTGTCGCGTTCGCGGGATGAAAATTTGGTCTTGGACATTGAGTCTTCACTGCGATTGGCGCAGCAGCAAGCTCAATTAACGAGCAGTTTAGAGCCTCTTTTGGGCGCTCTGAAAACAGCCCAGTCGCGGCTTCAAAGGGCCTCCAACCCACGCCTGATTACCGTTCAAAGGGCCATCGATCGAGACCTTGAGTTGGTCAAGTCGGTTCAAATTACAGATCTGCCTGGCATGCTTTTGGTGCTGGACGAAATTGTGGCTTTGGCCGATGAAATTCCCCTTGCCAACGAATTGAACCGACCTACCGTCAATTCATCTAAGCCCGCAGACACTGAAAGCGCTGGAGCTGCCAACACCGCTTGGTGGAAGCCCATGATTGACAGAGTTTTGACGGAAGCCAGAGGCTTGTTGCGAGTTAGCCGAATCGATAGCCCAGAAGCTGCTTTGCTTGCCCCTGAACAAGGTTTTTTCCTGCGCGAGAATTTAAAACTCAAATTGCTCAATGCGCGGCTCGGTTTGTTGGCGCGTCAAAACGATGCGGCGCGCGCTGACTTGCAAGCGGTCTCGGCCGTCTTGAAAAAATACTTTGATCCTGGCGCACGTAAAACTCAACAAGCCCTTCAATTGTTGGACAAGGCGCAAGCCCTGAGCAAAGGCAGTCCCATTCCCCGACTCGATGCGTCTTTGGCTGCCTTGGCCACAGCGTCCTCTGGAAAGTAAAAATTCATGCGCGCAGCACTTTGGCTCGTGAGTTTGTTTGCAGTGGCGGTTGCTACTGCCTTGTTGGCGTCTAACAACGTCGGCACCGTTTCCATCTTCTGGGCACCCTATCGCTTAGATTTGTCGCTGAATTTGGTGCTGTTTGCGCTGGTCATTATTTTGCTAACGGTGCATTGGGCTCAGCGTGCACTCACCGCTTTGTTTGAGCTGCCCAAGCAGGCCAAGCGCTGGCGATTGCAACAAAAGGAGCGGGCCACCCATGCTGCATTGCTGGACAGTTTGGCGCAGTTCATGGAAGGCAGATTTTTGCGAGCACGCAAATCTGCCGAGTTGGTTTTGGCCAGGGAAAAATCTTTGTCTGATGCGGGTGAAGTGCTGGATCATGCGGGTGCTTTGAGGTGTGTTGCACACATCTTGGCTGCTGAGTCGGCGCATGCGCTGAACGACAAAACAACTCGTCAATCGCATCTCAATCAGGCCTTGCAGGAACCTTCTGCCGGCACTTCCAATGTGCGTCAATCTTTGGTGGAGGGCAGCATGCTGCGTGCTGCGCGCTGGGCATTGGACGACAGAGATGCCTCTGAAAGCTTGCTGTGGTTAGATCGTTTGCCGCAAGGTGTCGCTAGGCGAACATTGGCCATGCGTTTAAGGTTGAAGGCAGCGCGTCTGGCCGGAGAGTCTTCTTTGGCTTTAGACACCGCTTTGTTGTTGATCAAGCATCGCGCGTTCACTTCTGAAGCCTCAGAAAGCATGATTCGCAGCTTGGTTTTTGACCTCATTGCCAAAACGCATGAACAGGGACAAATGCAGCGACTCTGGGCGCGTTTGGGCGAGCCCCAGCGTCAATCGACAGATTTGGCCATTCAAGCAGCGCAGCATTGGTTAAGCTTGGGTGGTGATCCAGTGGTCGCCAGAGCTTGGTTAAATCCAATTTGGAGCAGATGGCAAACATCGCCTCAAAACCTTTCTGCGACACAGCAATTGAAGTTAACCCAAGTGATGGATCGCAGTTTGACGGGACAAGATACGGCACAAGAGCGTGAATGGTTGGGATCGATTGAAACTGCTCAAAAAGCCAACCCGCGCGAACCCCTCTTGCAGTATTTGGCGGGTCGCTTGTGCCAAAAAAGACAACTTTGGGGCAAGGCGCAAGTATTGCTCGCACAAGCAGCCCCTGTTTTAGCCGACCCTGGTTTAAGAAGGCAGGCATGGCGTTCCTTGGCTGAACTGGCAGAGCAGAGGGAGGATCTGCAGGCCGCGGTGAACGCTTTGAAGAAAGCTGCAATGGAATGAAAAAAGGACCCGAAGGTCCTTTTTTTTGAGCCATTGGCTGTGGACGCTACCTTAGAAAGGCAGTTTCATGTCGCTTAAGTCTTTGCGAGTTTCCACCAAAACCAAAGGACCTTCGTCCAAAACCACAGCCGGTGGTCTTTCGCGCGGCACATGAACAGGCTTGGGTTCAGCAGCGATGGCAGCTTGAACTTGTGCAATTTTGTCTGGATCAGAATTGACCCACTGCAAACCAGAGCCTTCAGCAACTTGAATCAGGCTGGCAATAGGCAACTCAAAGGCTTGAACTTTGGGCAAGCCTGCTGCGGGTGCCTTGGCTGCAGATTTTGATTCAGGAACAGATGCAGATGCAGGTACTGACTGAGCCGAGGAGCCGGCTTGGGCAGTATCAGAAACAGAATTTGAAGCCGATGAAGCAGGTGTTGCAGAGCCTGCTGCGCGATCAAAGTAGGAGCGCGTGACGGGCGCCTCGTCTTGTGATTGACCAGTACTGGCACTGACTTCGGCTTGTGGTTTTTCGCCAGTGGTTGAGTCTGTGTTGTTGTCAGTATTGGCATTGCGTTCTCTGCGGTCACGCCCATAACGGTCGCGCGAGCGGCGCTCTCTGCGTTCTGGCGCGCCATTGCTTTCATCTTGACGTTCTTTGTCCTGCGCAGTGGCCTCTGTTTGTGCATTGGCTTGGCTGTCGTTGATGTCATTCAGATCAGCTTGAGCTGGGCCCTGACCTTCAGGATTTGGGCTGCGGCGCTCACCGCGTTCGCGTCGTCCTTCGCCACGCTCGCGTCTCCCCTCACCGCGTGGCGCTCTCTCTGTGCGAGTTTCTGAGCGCTGCTCAGTCGAGTTGGTGTCCAATCCTTCGGCACTGACATTTTGAGCATCGGTGGCCGAGTTGTTGCCATTTGCATTTTCTCTGCGCTCGCCGCGTTCGGCTCTGTCACCCCGCTGGCCTGAACGGTCGTTGCGACGGTTGCCACCGTTTTCGCGTGGTGCTCGCGTTTCGGTGTTGTCGTTGCGCTCGGTTTTGTCCGTGCGTTCCGTGCTGACCGCTTCGCCTCTTTCGCCGCGTTCATTGCGATCACCACGACGTCCGCCTCGGCCGCCACGGCGACGATCGCCATTTCGCTCGCCGCGTTCGGTACGATCGCCGTCTTTGCTGGTACGGTCTCCGCGTTTGCCCACATTTTTGGCTGGCTCAGCTTGGACTTCGGGCGCAGGTTCGCTGCCAAACAAGCGTTTCAACCAAGCGAAGAAACCGCCGCTGCTTTCTGGCTTCACGGCAGGTTGAGCAGATTCCGCCTTGCTGGGCTTGATAGCTTCTGGTTTTGGCGCAGCAGCAGGTGCTGGCGCGTCTGGCAGAACACCCTTGATCACAGGCGTTTGACGATTCGTAGGTTCTTGCGAACGGCGTGTCACCGTGGTTGGATCTTCAATTTCTTCGGCCATGGTGTAGCTGGCTTCAATGTGATCCAAACGTGGGTCGTCGTGCTTCAAACGCTCCAGCTTGTAGTGGGGCGTTTCCAAGGATTTATTGGGCACCAACAGCACGTTAATGCGTTGTTTCAATTCAATCTTGGCAATTTCAGGGCGCTTTTCGTTCAACAAGAATGAAGCCACTTCCACCGGCACTTGGGCGTGCACTGCGGCGGTGTTGTCCTTCATGGACTCTTCTTGAATGATTCGCAAAATTTGCAAAGCCGAGCTCTCGGTATCGCGCACGTGGCCGGAACCACCGCAACGAGGGCAGGGAATGGAGGAGCCTTCAGCAAGCGCAGGCTTCAAGCGCTGACGGCTCATTTCCAAGAGACCAAATTTGCTGATCGAGCCAAACTGTACACGCGCGCGATCTTGACGCAAAGCATCGCGCAAGCGGTTTTCGACATCACGGCGATTGCGTGATTCTTCCATGTCAATGAAGTCAATGACGATCAGGCCGCCCAAATCGCGCAAGCGCATTTGGCGAGCCACTTCGTCGGCAGCTTCAAGGTTGGTGCGGGTGGCTGTTTCTTCAATGTCGCCGCCTTTGATGGCACGCGCAGAGTTCACGTCGACTGACACCAAAGCTTCGGTGTGGTCAATCACAATGGCGCCGCCAGAAGGGAGCTGCACTGTGCGTGCATAGGCCGATTCAATTTGATGCTCAATTTGGAAGCGGCTGAACAAAGGTGCATCGTCGCGGTAACGCTTCACACGCGGTGCGAACTCGGGCATCACGTGGCTCATGAACTGCTGAGCTTGTTCGTAGATGTCGTCGGTGTCGATCAGGATGTCGCCGATGTCGCTGTTGAAGTAATCGCGGATGGCGCGAATGACCAAGCTGGACTCTTGATAAATCAGGAAGGCACCTTTGGCACCTTGTGTGGCACCATCAATGGCAGACCACAACTTGAGCAAATAGTTCAGGTCCCATTGCAATTCGGGAGCGCTGCGGCCAATGCCGGCGGTGCGGGCAATGATGGACATCCCTTTGGGATATTCCAGCTGGTCCATGGCTTCTTTGAGTTCCGCACGGTCGTCGCCTTCAATGCGTCGGCTCACACCTCCACCGCGTGGGTTGTTGGGCATCAAGACCACATAGCGGCCAGCCAAACTGATGAAGGTGGTGAGGGCTGCGCCCTTGTTGCCACGCTCTTCTTTTTCGACTTGCACCAAGAGCTCTTGGCCTTCGCGAATCACATCGTTGATGCGCGCTTGGCTGACAGGAACGCCTTCGGCGAAGTACTGGCGAGAGATTTCTTTGAACGGCAAGAAGCCGTGGCGTTCTTCACCGTAGTCGACGAAGCAAGCTTCAAGCGATGGTTCTACGCGTGTGACAACTGCTTTGTAAATGTTGCCCTTGCGTTGTTCGCGGCCTTCAATTTCAATTTCGTAGTCGAGGAGTTTTTGTCCATCGACAATGGCCAAGCGGCGTTCTTCAGCCTGCGTGGCGTTGATCAGCATCCGTTTCATGATGCATCCCTTCTTTGTGTGTCAGCAATACCCACCCCGCCATGCGTGGCGTTGGGGCCGGATCACCTGTTTAAC
>Ga0209550_10003866_pt1 | contig 14207 bp, 14 predicted proteins | sample LauGreSuBDMM15SN_2_FD_187567 | JGI IMG/M metagenome (GOLD analysis project Ga0209550, IMG submission 187567) | Freshwater lake microbial communities from Lake Michigan, USA - Su13.BD.MM15.SN (SPAdes) (version 5) | ecosystem: Environmental > Aquatic > Freshwater > Lake | place: Lake Michigan...
ATTGATTCAATTTAACAGGTGTACCTCTACCAAATCACCTTCATTAAAATCTGTGGCATCTTCCTCTAACACAATAATACAATTGGCTTTAGAAAAAGAACTCATTAAATACGACTCCTGAGCTGGCAATGGAGTTACATCATTTATATTGGCAATACCTTTTAATAAAAATGTTAATCCAGGTTTTTTTTGATAGCCCAAAGTCAAAGGTAATTTTATCGTGGTATTTTGTAGTTCAATCCCCATCATTCTTTTAAGACTAGGCGCAATATATTCATAGAAACAAGTAAGTGCAGCACCAGGATTACCGGGTAAGCCAAACACCAATTTATAATTTAAAGCACCCAAATAAATTGGCTTACCAGGCTTTTGCTTCACCTTATGAAAAACTTCCTTTACACCGCAATTGGCAATGGCTTTTGCAACAAAATCATAATCGCCTACAGATACACCACCAGATAAGATAACAACATCACAAGTATTTAACTTTTGAGCAATTGCCTCCGTAATCAGGGCCTCATCATCATCTACCAGCAAAATATCTTCAGCCATTAAATGCATTTCCACCAAAGCAGCATTTAAACTATACGAGTTACTTTCATAAACCTTGCCATCTGTTAATTCAGAACCTGCTTTAATTAATTCTTTTCCGGTATTAATGATATAAACTTTTGGCTTGTTGATTACCTTTATCCTATTCAATCCTAATCCAGCTAAATAACCTGCAGCACCAGCAGAAATAATACTCCCAGCCTTCATGGCAAGTATCCCCTTCTTAATTTGAGAACCTTGTAGCCTTATATTTAATCCTTTAACTGCTAATGGATCATTGACTAATAAATACCCATCTTCCACCAATGATTTTTCTTGCATAATTACCGTATCACACCCAAATGGAATTTGAGCACCAGTAAAAATTCGCACAGCTGTATTGGCTTTCAATTCATAAGTTGCTGCCTTGCCTGCTGGTATTTCTCCTACAATTTGAAGTGGTTTATTCGCTAATAAATCTTCAAACCTCACCCCGTATCCGTCCATGGCAGATTGGTTAAAAGATGGCATATCAATAGGTGAAAAAACATCTCCTGCTAACACCAACCCAGTTGCATCATATAAGTTCATCCATGCAGCATCTAATACTTTTGTATGAGCCAACACAAGCTCCTTCGCTTCTTTAACTGAAATCATTGTATTGTTGTAAGTTGCTAAATCAAATCGTATAAACAAGATAATCAAACTCAAAAGTAAACCAAAAAAATTATCACTAATTGCAAACGATTAATTATTTTCGGATAATCAATTGTATGGTATGTCGGTTACAGAAATAGCATTTTACCTGGTTTTGCCCATTATTGCATTTTTATATGCGGCAGTTGGCCATGGCGGTGCTAGTGGTTATTTGGCCATTATGGCTCTTTGGGGATTTGCTCCAAATGAAATGAAGCCAACAGCTTTGGTGCTCAATATTTTGGTGGCAAGTATCTCGTTTTGGCAGTACAAAAAAACCACATCCATCAATTGGAAAATGTTTGCATACTTAGCCATTGGCTCTATTCCAGCGGCATTCATAGGAGGCAAAATACCGGTAGATACGCATTTATATAGACAAATTTTAGGGGCGCTCTTATTAATTCCTACTATCCGTTTTTTTATTCGGTTTGAACCTAAAGAAAAAGTAATAAAGCCGTTTTCGACCATACTTGCAGTTATCTTAGGAATAAGCATTGGCTTTCTTTCGGGGCTTATTGGTATTGGCGGAGGTATTATTTTATCGCCCGTATTACTCCTGTTAGCATATGCCAATTTTAAAGAAACAGCGGCCATTAGCGCCTTATTTATTGTGGTTAATTCAATTGCTGGGTTAGTTGGTTCTTGGCAAACTTTAAATAATATCAACCCTTCTTATTGGGCATTTGTACCTATAGCTGTAATTGGCGGCTGGATAGGTTCCTATTGGGGTTCACATAAAATGAGTTTATCTTTGCTTCAAAACTTATTGGCATTAGTACTTTTAATGGCCAGTGCAAAATTATTGTTTACTTAATTGGTTCGAACCAAAAAATGACAACTCAAACTCATATCAATATTCATCTACTGGCCTTTGGCCAAATTGCAGATATAATTGGTCAATCAACCATTAACTATTCAACTCCTGATACTTTATTGGCGTTCAAAACAAAAATAGAAAATGACTATCCTTTGCTTTCAAAAATAGTATACCGTATTGCCATCAATAAAAAAATGGCTTTGGAAGATACTGACTTACATGAAGCAGATGAATTGGCTTTACTCCCACCTTTTTCTGGAGGATAATCATGGCAATGAATTGGAAAAGATATGAGCGACAAATTATACTGCCCAACTTTGGTTTGGTTCAGCAAGAAAAATTAGCAAAAGCAAAAATATTGGTAGTAGGTGCAGGTGGCTTAGGCTGCCCTGCTCTATTATACCTGGCAGCTGCAGGAATTGGTGAAATTGGAATTATAGATTTTGATACAGTTGCAGAAAGTAATTTACACCGACAAATTTTGTATAATGCCAAAGATATTGGTTCAAACAAAGCAATGGTGGCAGGTGAAAAAATTGCATTGGCTTACCCAGATTGTGTGGTAAAAACCTATCCAAAAAAATTAAGCATCCAAAACGCTACTGAAATTATTTCAAGCTACCAATTAATATTCGATGGCTGTGATAATTTTGAAACCCGTTACCTCATCGATGAGGTTTGCAAGCAACAAAATATTCCATGGATTTATGCATCAGTATCCAGATTTGAGGGCCAAGTTTCTGTTTTTAATTTACCCGATGCCAATGGAATAAAAGCCTACTATACTCATTTATTTGCAGATAAACCAAGCAATGAATCGGTGTTAAACTGCGCTGAATCTGGCGTTTTAGGCGTAATACCCGGGATAATAGGTAACATGCAAGCGCTAGAAGCCATTAAGGTTATCGCACAATTAGGGCAACCACTGGCCAATGAATTGCTTACTTATAATGGACTCAGTAACCAAATTTATAAAACAAAAATATTGTAACTGGTGATGGAAGAAAAAAAGAAAAAAAACGTTTTTGTTGAAGGAGCAATTTCGCCACAGTTTATTGCCGATTCTATAGCCAAACATAGCACCAAAAAAGAAATTGGTGCACACAGCATTTTTTTAGGACAGGTGCGAAACGACGAAATAAATGGAGAGCTGGTAAATGCCATTGATTACAGCTGCTACCAAGATATGGCTGATCCAATATTGTTTCAAATTAGAGAAGAGTGCTTTGCAAAATATGAACTTACTTGCATGCATATCTACCACAGTTTAGGCTTGGTAAAAAGTGGTGAAATATGTCTGTTTGTTTTTACTTCTTCTAAACACAGAAAAGCCGCAATTGAAGCTTGTGAATATTTAGTAGAACGCATCAAAAAAGAAGTACCTATATGGGGCAAAGAAATTTTTGATAACAACAGTATCCAATGGAAAGTTAACCAATAAAGAAAATGATAGACATCACACATAAATCAAATACCTACCGCATTGCCACTGCTAGCGCTATAGTAAAGGTTGGTTCGAACCAAACCATCAATGCTATCTTAAACAAAACAGTGCCTAAAGGAGATGTGTTTGAAATGGCAAAAACTGCTGGCTTGTTTGCCGTAAAACGCACCAGCGATATGATTCCAGATTGCCATCCATTGCCTATTGAGTATACTAGCATTACTTATAAAATTGAAGCATTAGAAATACATATTAACGTAGAAGTTGCAACAATTTATAAAACAGGAGTTGAAGTAGAAGCCATGCATGGTGCCTCTGTAGTTGCGCTTACCTTATATGATATGTTAAAGCCAATTGATAAAAAAATTGAGATCAAACATATTAAACTACTCAACAAAAAAGGGGGCAAATCTGATTACCAAAACAATATAGGCGACACCCTAGAGGCCGCTGTAATTGTTTGCTCCGACAGTATTTCGGCAGGTAAAAAAGAAGATAAAGCAGGTAAGGCAATCATTGAAAAATTAGAGAAAATGATGTTCACCAATACTGCTTATTTGATTATTCCAGATGAGGTAAAAACCATTCAAGAAAAAGTGAAACATTTTTGTTCAACGGGTACTAACTTATTAATCATTACAGGTGGTACAGGTTTATCTCCAACAGATGTTACCCCAGAAGCGTTGAAGCCTTTAATTGAAAAAGAAATACCGGGCGTAACAGAAGCAATTAGAAATTATGGGCAAGAGCGCATGCCTTACGCCATGTTATCAAGAAGTATTTGTGGCCTAATAGGCAATACCGTTGTTTTGGCATTACCGGGCAGCACAAGAGGGGCCGCAGAGTCAATGGATGCAGTATTTCCAGCCTTGTTACATGTTTTTAAAATGATGGGAGGCGGAAGTCATTAACAACTCATCCAAACTCAATTTCTTACCTAATTAGTTCAGCACCCACCTTAATTTTATCAACCACTGATGGGTCAATCAAGGTACTGGTATCGCCTAAATTGGAAGTATCACCCTCGGCAATTTTTCGGAGGATGCGACGCATAATTTTGCCCGAACGTGTTTTTGGTAATGCCGCAACTACTTGTATTCTATCTGGCTTTGCAAACGGCCCTATAACCTTGGCAACATGAGCCTTTACTTCATTGCATAACTGCTCATAAGAATGGTGTTCACGGTCGCAAATTACAAAAGCCCATATCCCTTGTCCTTTTATATCATGCGGATAACCCACTACTGCACTTTCAATAATATACCCATGTTCATTCATGGCATCTTCAACTTCGCCAGTGCCAATTCTATGTCCAGAAACATTGATTACATCATCTACTCTACCCGTAATACGTATGTATCCATCTTCATCTCTTTTGCAACCATCGCCAGTAAAATATTTATTTTCATAAGTACTGAAATAAGTTGTTTTAAAACGCTCATGATCGCCATAAATACTACGAGCCAAGCCAGGCCAAGGAAACTTAATACAAAGGTTACCAGCAACATTATTACCATGCATCTCCTCCCCTTTTTCATCCACAATTACTAGCTGTACTCCTGGCAAAGGAAGGGTTGCAAAAGCAGGTTTAAGCGGTGTAATATTCGCCAATGGCGAAATTAAAATGCCGCCAGTTTCGGTTTGCCACCAAGTATCTACAATTGGGCAATTTCCTTTGCCTACATTTTTATGATACCAGTGCCAAGCCTCTTCATTTATTGGTTCACCCACTGATCCCAAAACTTTTAGTGAACTCAAATCTTTGCCCACAAAAGGTTCCAAACCAAACACCTCCAACGAACGAATGGCTGTTGGCGCTGTATAAAAAATATTTACGTGATGTTTATCAATTAAACTCCAAAATCTACCTGCATCAGGCCAAGAAGGAATGCCTTCAAACATTAAAGTGGTAGCGCCATTCAACAATGGTCCATATACAATATAACTGTGACCTGTAACCCAACCAATATCGGCAGTACAACAAAAAATATCTTGGTCTTTGTACTGAAAAACATTCTTGAAAGTATAAGCTGTATAAATCATATAACCTGCAGTAGTATGCATAATACCTTTAGGTTTTCCGGTTGATCCGGAGGTGTATAAAACAAATAATGGATCTTCGCTTTCCATTTCAAGGGCTTCGTTTTGAACCGAGGATTTGTCCATCAAACTCATCCAATCATGATCCCTAGTAGCTTGCATGGCAATTGGAAAACTCTTGTGGTTATAAACAATACAATTGCTTATAGTTGGAGATAAAGCCATTGCCTCATCAGCAATTTGCTTCAAATCAATTTTCTTTTCACCCCGTATCATCCCATCGGCGGTAATAAGCAATTTACAAGAAGCATCATTTATTCTGTCGCTCAAAGAACTGGATGAAAATCCTGCAAATACAACTGAATGTATGGCACCAACTCTTGCGCAAGCTAACATGGCAACGGCAGCTTCTGGCACCATAGGCATATATATACAAACCCTGTCGCCTTTGTTAACGTTGAGAGAAAGCAACACATTAGAGAATTTACAAACCTGCTCATGTAACTCCGCATAAGTTAGTTTCCTAACCGCATCCAATGGGTTATTTGGCTCCCAAATAATAGCAGTTTGATTGCCTCTATTTGCCAAATAACGGTCTAAGCAATTTTCTGTTATGTTGAGTTTTCCACCCAAAAACCATTCAATTTTGGGTTCAGTAAAATTCCAGTTAAGTGTACGATCCCACTTTTGTTTCCAGGTAAATGTATTGGCAACCTCGTCCCAAAATTCTTCTGGTGCATCTATACTTCTTTGGTAGGCATTTTGATAAGCCTCAAATGAATCAATTAAAGGTATCATTTTTGAAAAATATAGAGCAATATAGCACAAAAAAAACACCTTATGTAAAATAACATAAGGTGTTTCAAAATTTATATTTTCTATTCCTCAGTTGAACTCGGAACGGTTGGATCTATTGGCATCAACACTGCTTCAGTATCTTCAATTACTATTGCCTCTACTAAAGGGGCTTCAATAACTTCTTCTACCTTATCATGCGGTCGTTTTCCCAATATTTCTACTAAATCATGTTGGAAAAGAATTTCTTTCTTCAATAAAATTTTGGATAACTCTTCTAGCTTATCTCTTTTCTCCAATAACAAAACTTTTGTTTTTTGGTAACAAGCATCTATAATAAGTCTCACTTCATGGTCAATCATTTCAGCAGTTTTTTCGCTGTAAGGCTTAGTAAAACCATACTCTTGGTTGGAATCATTAAAGCTCACATTGCCAATTGCCGCGTTCATACCATAAACAGTTACCATACCGTAAGCCATTTTGGTTACACGCTCTAAATCGTTTTGTGCACCGGTGCTTATTCTGCTAAAAATAATATCTTCTGCAACTCTTCCACCTAATGTCATACACATCATGTTTTCTAGTTGCTCTGTGGTATATAAATATTGATCTTTGGGCAAATACTGTGCATATCCTAAAGCGGCAACGCCACGAGGCACTATGCTTACCTTAACCAAAGGATCTACGCCTTCCAAAAACCATCCAGAAATAGCATGACCACTTTCATGGTAAGCAATAATTAGTTTTTCTTCAGGTGAAATAATTTTGTTTTTCTTTTCTAAGCCACCAATAATACGATCAATAGCGTCTTGAAAATCTTGCATATCCACTGCAGTTTTGTTGTTACGCGCTGCAATCAGAGCAGCTTCGTTACATACATTAGCGATATCTGCACCTGCAAAACCTGCAGTTTGGATAGATAGTTTCATTGGGTCAACACCTTCAGCAGTTTTTATAGGCTTTAAGTGTACCTTAAATATTTCTTCCCTACCATTAAGATCTGGTCTGTCTATTGAAATTTGCCTATCAAACCTTCCCGGGCGTAAAAGTGCAGAGTCTAAAATATCTGGTCTATTGGTTGCCGCGAGAATAATAACACCCAAATCAGTTGCAAAACCATCCATTTCAGTGAGCAATTGGTTCAGGGTATTTTCTCTTTCGTCGTTACCGCCTTGAACCAAATTTTTACCACGCGCTCTACCAACAGCGTCAATTTCATCAATAAAAATAATACAAGGTGCCTTTTCTTTGGCTTGCTTAAACAAATCGCGCACCCTGCTTGCGCCAACTCCTACAAACATTTCCACAAAATCAGAACCAGAAAGCGAAAAGAAAGGAACGCCCGCCTCACCAGCAACGGCTTTTGCCAATAATGTTTTACCAGTTCCTGGAGGACCAACTAGCAACGCTCCTTTTGGAATTTTACCACCAAGGGTAGTATACTTTTTAGGGTTCTTCAAGAAATCTACAATTTCCATTACCTCTACTTTGGCTTCATCCAAACCAGCCACATCTTTAAAAGTAGTATTTACATGCGCGTCTTTATCAAAAAGTTGCGCCCTACTTTTGCCAATGTTAAATATTTGTCCGCCTGCGCCGCCTGCGCCGCCGCCCATTCTGCGCATCACAAACATCCACAAGCCAATTAACAACACAAAAGGAAATAACCAGCTTATGATATCACCAACATAGTTATGTTGTGTTGCAGTTTCGGCAATCAATCTTTCATTTTGAGGAAAAGCTTCCTGGCGTTTACTTAAATCTTCTTCAAAGCTTCCCACATCACTGATTTCAAAAAAGTAATCAGGGCCAGTTTCTGAAGCAGCAAATAAGCCATTTCGTTTTTTAAGATCGCTGTACTTTTCGTTTTTTAACGACTCTTTTTTTATGTAAATTTCAACACGTTCTTTATTAATGACCACCAATTTCTCAATATCGTGAGAAGGAAGCATCTCAGTAAAAAACTTTGTTTTGGTAGTCTTCAAAGCCACATCATGTGGGGCAAATTGAAGTGCTAAAAAAACCACTGCAATAATTCCATAAATCCAATAAAAATTGAATTTAGGCATCATTGGAGATAACTTAGGTTTTTTATTATTTGGAAAATCATTTTGATTTTGAGGCATTTTATTTTTATCTGACATGTGTTCTTTAATTGTTGCAACCTATATACTAAGTTGCTAAAAAGGAAATTTGTTTTAATTATTTTTTAAATTCTATTTTTCTACTGAAAAATTTAGCTGTGGTGCCATCCAAAATGAATGCATGGGAATAAAATTATTATCAGCAAACTGACCCAATGTTTGGGCAAGGGAATTCAAGACCAAACTATTTTCATCTAACTCTCCGCTATCTAATGCTTGCTGTAAATCATTTTTATTTAAAGTTAATAGGCTGTCTCCAGATTGAACCAATGCAAGAAATCTATTGAAGAAATTAAGCTGGTAGGCTTCGCCTAAATCTTTCATTACCTTCACAGATTTGTCTATTCCGCAACCGCTAATTCCATGAAAAGCCTCGTTTACAGCAATTAAAACCACTTGATTCCAAAGTATGCTAGTTCCTGCTTGCAATTGAACATCGTGGGCAGTCCAACTTTGCGTAAAGGCACCTAACTTCATTTGAATTTCACTAACTTCTGGAGGAGTTAATGTCCTATCAGCAGTATAAATCCACAAACGAGAATTCGCCGGTAATTTTAAAAGATTATCCATTTTATTTAAATCTTAAAGCGAAAATACCAAAAATTAAGCCATTGACAGATTGTCAGTTGAAATTAATGAAAATATTTTTACATTCGTAAATGTAGAAAGGAAATAAAGTCAACTTATTGAGAGTTCTGCCCTGATTATTAAAAATTTTATTACATATGAAAAAAATATTTACCTTAATTGCTATCGGATTTTTTGCTTTTGCAGTAAAAGCCCAAAGTAATTTAGAAGTCCATGTTGGAATTGGCACCTCTTCCCATCAAGAAAATATGGTAAAAGCAGCCAATCACACCTTATACAACTCCGTAATGCCACGTTCCGAAAATATTGGACAAACCTATATTACCTCTGGCCCAATCCGCTTAGGTATTAGAAGTCATGAAAATAAACATTTCATTTTAGGTGCAGAATTCAATTATTCAAATATTGAAGTCATTAATAAAAATGGCAGCAGCGATGTAATAAGAGTAAACTTTGTAAATTATACCTTAATGGCGTCTACGCAATACAAGTATATTGAAAATCCAAAATTTATCTTGTATAGCGGATTAGATTTTGGTATTAGTTATGCAACTGCCAAAAACCAAGATACCGAAGTAAAAGCAAATGATTTAGCGGCAGCTTATCAAGCTAACTTTATGGGATTTCGTTATGGCTCGCAATTAGGCTTTTTTGGCGAATTGGGTTTTGGGTACAATGGCTTTTTAAGCGGCGGTATTTTCTATCGTTTAGATTAATAGCAGAGTTTAAGCTTAAAATATTATTTTCGAGGCCTTGTTGATAGCAGGGCTTTTTTATGACCAACACGCAAAATTCAATAGTAATTATAGGTGCAGGACCAGCAGGTTGCGCCACATCCCTGTTTTTAAGCAAGGCCAAAATTCATCACACCATTATAGATAAAGCTATTTTTCCACGCGATAAAGTATGTGGAGACGCACTGAGCGGGAAGGTTGTTTATGTTTTTAAACAGCTTGATGAAAAAATCTTGAACCACTTTGCCGAAAAAAATGAACAATTTCTACCCAGTTGGGGAGTAAAATTTGTGGCGCCAAATGGCAAAGCCATCGATATTCCTTTTAAAAGCGATATGAGCAAGGAAGCCCATGCACCCGGCTTTATCAGCAAAAGGATGGATTTTGATTATGAGTTATTTAAACAACTAGATAGAAATTATGCCAATGTTCTGGAAGGAACCCTTTTAACAGAAATTAAGCCCCATGCTACGGGTATAGATATTGTTTGCGAACAGGACTATTTAGGTAAAAAGGAAACCCATCATTTCAATAACATACAGATGTTGGTTGGTGCAGAAGGCGATAGGTCTATTGTTGGCAAGCAATTAGGTAAAACAAAAAAAGAAAACCTTCATTATTGTGCAGGTATCAGAGCTTACTACGAGGGTGTAACCGATTTACACCCTCAAAATTATATTGAACTTCATTTTCTTGAAGAATTATTACCGGGTTATTTTTGGATTTTCCCACTTCCAGGTGGCAAAGCTAATATTGGTGCAGGCATGCTGAGCGATACTGTAAGCAAGAAAAAGGTAAACTTAAAAGCAGATATGTTAAGGGCTATTGCCAATAACCCAAAAATTAAACACCGTTTTGCCAATGCAAAATTAGAAGGTAAAATTGAAGGATGGGGATTGCCTTTAGGTTCAAAAAAACGTTCACTGAGTGGCGACAATTATTTGCTCACTGGTGATGCGGGTAGCCTAATTGATCCATTTACAGGTGAAGGAATTGGCAATGCCATGTACAGCGGCATGTTAGCTGCTGCTCATATCCAAAAATGTATATCAGAAAGTAAATTTGGTTCAGACTTTAACCTTGCATACGATGATGCATTTTATAGCCGCCAATGGGACGAATTAAAATTGAGTCATACCATGCAAAAGCTCTGCAAATATCCTTGGTTGTTTAATTATGTGGTTAATAAAGCGCACAAAAATAAAACCCTACGAGAAACCATTAGCTGCATGTTTGAGGATTTAGATATGCGTGCAAAATTGCGCAGTCCGAGCTTTTATATAAAACTACTATTTAACGATTAATTCAGTATTTAAACCCATAAAAAAAGGCGATTACTAGTTTTAGTAATCGCCTTTTTTAATAAATTAGCACTTAGCGTTGTTGCTGCTTAGCACCTTGCATCAAACGCATGTAATTTTGTTGCGCAGTAATAAAATCTGGATACTCTTTTAAGGCCAATTCAAAGTTCTTTTTGGCACCTAATAAATTATTATTTTGCGCTGCCAGATAGGCTTTCACATTGTATACTGCAGCCCTAATTGGAACTTTTTGTTTTTCAGTTTCCGATATCATAAAATCTACACTGTCTTTGCTCGTTGACATTTTTTCTTCCAAGGTGGCTATAGAAGATTGTGCACCTTCCATATCACCAGCAGTTAGTTGAATGGTGGCAATTTGGTATAAATAAGAAATCTTACTTGTAGAAGCATATAGCTTATTATAAAAATCTAATAGCTCTTTTCCTTTGCCAGCCTCTTGCAAACAAAGTGCTTTTATCTGTAATAATTTTTCTTCGGTAGGGCGAGTTTTCAAGGCAATATCTGTATAATATTCTGTTGCACCATAATTGCTAACTGCCGCATATAATTCTGGCAATGAATCTAAATATTGAGTTTGCGTGCTGTCTTTTTGCAACAAGCATTGCACAGCAAAAATGGCGGTGTGGTAATCTTTTACATCTAAACTGTGTTTGTAAAGTTGTTCGTAATTTACATTGCCGCTGTTGTTGCTGCATGAAATGGTAAAAATTACGGCAAAACCGATCAAAAGTCTGTTCATCATATATTATTTGTTGTTGTTTTTAAATACACTTCACAGCATTCTTTAACTGTGTTTTCTATGGGTGTAAAAGTAAATGATAATTCGGTAATTATTTTATTTGAGTTGTAATACGACTCATTTACTGCTGCTCTTGCTGTTTCTTTGGTAATGGCAATCCCCTTTTTATAAAACAACCTTACCACCTTCATCACTCGCCAAGAAAGGGCTGCCAAAAATGGTGTAACCAATATGGTAGGGCGTTTTTTGTTAAAACCATCGGCCAACATAAAAAATAAATCGCGTATTCTTAGGTTTGAACCAACCATTACAAAACGCTGGTTTCTAATATTGCTTTTAACCAATAAAATCATGGCACGCGCCACATCTTTTACATCTACATAGCCATTCACACCCATTGAATAAAGTGGCATGCCTTTGTAAATACTATGTACCAATGAATTTGAACCTTTCTTAAAATCTCCTACACCAATTATCACACCGGGGTTTACAATGATTACCTCTAAACCTTCCTCCGAGCCACGCCATACCTCTAATTCGGCCTTGTACTTGCTAATGGCATAATTACTGTTAAGCGCGCTGGTTTCCCATTTGCTGTGTTCATCCATGGTGCTGCCACTTTTGGTTCTACCCAAAGATGCTATTGAACTTACATAACAGAGGTTTTTTACCCCATTTAATAAGCATAAATTAACCACATTGGCCGTGCCCACTGTATTTACTTCCATCAACAAATTCCTATCGGAGGCTTCAAAAGAAACCAAAGCCGCGCAATGGTAAACCCAGCTTACACCCATAATGGCTTCTGCCAAGGTGTCTAATTCTAATACATCGGTTTGAACCCAAACTAAGTTTTTAGCAAGCGCTAATTGCTGTGTAGGCTCTGGAAAATAATGTTGAAACACTAGGTTGAACTCCTTGGTATCAGAAGTACTTCGCCTACAAGCTTGCACAATTTGCCCATCTGCCAAAAGCCTGCAAACCAAATGTGAACCTAAAAAACCTGTAGCGCCAGTTACGAGTACCAAGTGTGGAAATGTGTATTAGTTGGACCGCTAAATTAAGCAGATTTATTTGATATTTACCAACACACATGATCAACGATTACATACACCCACTTTCTGCAAGTCAAATAAGGTCGTACAACCAAGGAATTAGCAGTAAAACACTCTTCCATTCTACTCATTTTAATGATGGAAAACTTCCAGATATTACTGGCTTCGACCTGGTAATTTTAGGGGTAAAAGAAGATAGGTTCAGACCGGAATTTGAGGGCTGTGCTTTGGCGCCAGATGAGGTGCGCAAAGAATTATATAACCTAGTAAAACCCCGCAACGATATTCGTATTTTAGATTTAGGAAACATTGAAGCCGGTAATGGGGTTAATGATAGCCATTTTGCGCTCCGTCAAACATTGGCAGAACTCAATAAAGCCAAAATTTTATCGGTGGTTATTGGTGGCAGTCAAGATTTAATTGCGGCTCATTACGCCAGTTTTCAGGGTATTACGCCCAATATGCAATTGGTTTTGGTTGATGCCAAAATGGAGATGCAAGTTTTTGATGAACCCACAAAAAATAATTACCTACCTCGTATCATTGCGCATGAGCCAGAGTTTTTATTCAACATCACACAAGCAGCTTATCAAGGACATTTTGTTGAACCCGAAACTTATGATGCCTTTGAACGCATGAATTTCGACATGTTGAGGTTGGGCAGTTTACGAGGCAACATGCAAGAAATAGAGCCATATTGCCGCAATGCAAATATGTTGGCCATGAGCATGCAAGCCATCAAAGCATCAGATGCACCTGGGCAACTTAAGCCTTCACCTAATGGCATCAGTGGCGAAGAAGCTTGCCAAATCAGTAGATACGCCGGCCTAAGCAACGATTTAATGAGTGTAGGATTTTATGATTTAAATCCAACACAAGATAAAAACAATGTTACAAGTGGCTTAATGGCACAAATGATTTGGTATTTTATAGAAGGTTATACAAACAGGAGAAACGATTACCCAGTTGCAGAAAGTAAAGACTATTTAATTTACCACACCACCAATAAAAACATGAACCATGAGCTCACCTTTTACAAAAGTGTGCTCAGCAACCGTTGGTGGATGGAAGTTCCATACCCGCATGAACGCAGCAAACACGAAGGCAAATTCATTGTTCCATGCAGCTACAAAGATTACCAAACTGCCCAAAACGACGAAATCCCTGATAGGTGGATGAAGACTTTTCAGAAATTGTAAAGTGAATCTACCAACTATTTCTGCCAAGCAATTTTGGATAGCTGCAATTATTTTGCACCTATTGGGCTTTTTGCAAGCTTGGCATACGGGCAGTATTTAT
>Ga0209550_10003868_pt1 | contig 14204 bp, 8 predicted proteins | sample LauGreSuBDMM15SN_2_FD_187567 | JGI IMG/M metagenome (GOLD analysis project Ga0209550, IMG submission 187567) | Freshwater lake microbial communities from Lake Michigan, USA - Su13.BD.MM15.SN (SPAdes) (version 5) | ecosystem: Environmental > Aquatic > Freshwater > Lake | place: Lake Michigan, USA...
ACCAAGCTCATCCCAGTTCCCACGAGCACGACCTACCCACGACCGACTACCAAGCGCTCAGCGCAGCGCTTAACCCAGAAAAGCCTCACTCAGCCCCACCCTGATGCTCAGCCCAATTGGTAGGTAGCTCGGTCAGTTACTAATCTCTCTCTCTCTCCCATGCTGTCAGAGCCCAAGCCCCCACGCTTTTGCCGCCCACGATGGCGCATGCAACCAAAGTTCCCGAGCGCCACGGGGAGTGCCAACAAGCAAGTCGAGGTCGCCGTTGAGAAGCGAGCGCGCCATGGCGATTCCCCATGCTCAGCCCAGCTCCACCGCTTCGCTCATCGCTGCGCCGCCCAAGTGCACGACCTCGAGGATGCGGCGCCGGTGGAGCAGCTTGATGATCGGAGGGAAGTCCCCCTGCTCGAGCTGACTCAGGTCCGGCGGCGCGTCCACCCCCAGCTCCTTGAGCGCGATGGCGTAGTGGGCTGCGTCGCCAGGCGCTATGTGGCAATCGGTCGTCAGCCAGTCCTCGAGCGACGTCCTTCCGGGCAACTTGCTCGAGGCTCTTCGGGGCGCGCTGCTCGTCGGATGCCTCCTCGCCAACGTACGTAAGTGAGACGCTAGTGGGGCGCTTTCGCCGCCTTTGCCGCCGCCGCCGCTGCCGCCGCGTGGCGAGCCGCCGCTGCGTGGGGAGCTGCTGGAGATGGCATCTGCGTGGGGAGATGGCATCTGAGTGGCGCCGCGTGGCGAGCCGCCGCTGCGTGGGGAGCTGCTGCTGCTGGCCGCAGTAGCGACCCTGGCTTTCGCCGCGAAGCGTCTCATTGTCTCGGTGGCCTTCTCCTTTTCCTGTTGGCGCAACCAGCGGTCGTGTGGCGTATCGGGCAAGCACTGGTACACGGCCAAATCGCGACGCAGGATCTGGCCGTGTAGAGTCAGGTCACGGTACTTGTGAGCCACGGGCCGCTTGGGTGGTAGAGCCTTGCGACTCGGCAGGGCACCGAGCGTGGGGCTAAAGGTGCCGTCAATCTGGTACTCCCCTGGTCCAGGCGTGGCCAGTGTTGGCATGGCCGATTGCTGCTGGAGCAATTCGGGAGTGCCCACTCCGCAGAAAGTGAGACTGCCCCCACTTCCGCGGCTGACAGCTTCCGCACCGAACCACAAGTCATGTCGAGCCGAGGTGTTGTGCGGCGTCGTGCCCGGCTCGCGCGTCGCCAGCTGCAGCACCGCGCCCGCGCTCGTAGGCGAGGCATGAGGCGAGGTGGGGGTCCATGGCGGGGAAGCGGGCCTTATGATGTCCACCATGTACGAAGCGAAGGACGGTGGCGGCGGCTCTGGAATCCCACGGTAGTAGGGCGACTGCATGGCGGCGAGCTCGAGCACACGCGCCGGCACACGCACCGAGCCCTCAGCGGACTCTCGAGCAGCATTCAGTGGCGCGCGAGTCGGAGCAGAGGGAGAGCCGCCAGCATCATCCTCGTGCGCGTCTGACCAGAGCATCCCAACTGGCTTGTGGCTCGCCGCCGCGATCGCTTCCGCGGCCTTTTGGCCCACCGCCGCGTCACGCTGCTCACGGAGCTCATCCCGCAGTCGTTGCTTGTGTCTCTCGGCCGTCAGCTGGTTAGGCTGCAGCGACACCACGCGCGCCGCCTCGCGCGCAGCTTGGCGCTGCTTTTGCTCGCTCGCAGCGCGGTGCAGCCGCTCGCTCGCCGCATCACCAACGGATTTCCTCCTGCTGCCATCTTCCTCCTCTTCCTCCTGCCATAGCTGCAACTGCTTCTCGAGCGAGCGTTGAGGCGACATGAGCTGTGCCAAGGCCGATGGAGAGGGCGACCCCCCGAGGGAAGACGCCGAAGGGGATGACCGGAGCGATGAGCAGCAGCTGACGCGGGTGGCAACGAGCAGCTGCTGCCGGCGCGTGGCGGCGGCGGCGGCGGCTGCAGCCTTCTCCTTCAAGGTCGCAATGTCGGCTGCAGCCTTCTCCTTCAATGCCGCAATGTCAGCTGCAGCCTTCTCCTCGAATGCCGCCATCTCCGCGGCTGCCTTCTCCTCCAACGCCGCCTTTTCAGCAGCTGCCCCCCTTTCGAGCGCCGCCTTTTCGGCTGCTGCCTTCTGCTCGATTGCCGCCTTCTCAGCTACCACATCCTCCAACGCTTTCTCGAAGGCCGCCCTCTCGGCTGCCGCCTCCTCCTCCATTGTCGCCTTCTCCGCGGCTGCCTTCTCTTCCATCGCCGCCCTCTCCGCTGCGGCCTTCTGCTCCATCGCCGCCCTCTCGGCTGCGGCCTTCTTCTCGATGGCTGCCTTCTCGGCTGTTGCGTTATCCAACGCTTTCTCGAAGGCCGCCCTCTCGGCTGCGGCCTTCATCTCCATCGCAGCCCTCTCGGCTGCTGCCTCTCCCTCCATGGCCGCCTTCTCGGCTGCCGCCTTCTGATCGAACGCCGCCTTCTCGGCCGCTGCCTTCTCAACGAACGCCGCCCTCTCGGCCGCTGCCCTCTTCTCAATCACCGCCTTCTCGGCTGCTGCCTTATGCTCCATCGCCGCCCTGTCAGCCGCTGCCCTCTTCTCAGCCTTCTCAGCAGCAGCTTCCTGCTCCATCGCCGCCCTCACGGCCGCTGCTTTTTGCTCCATCGCCACCCTTTCAGCTGCAGCAGCTCGTGCATCAGCCGCCCTCTCGGCCGCTGCTTTCAGCTCCATAGCCACCCTCTCGGCTGCTGCAGCTCGTGCCTCGGCCGCCAGGCGCGCGGCCTCCACCTTCTTTGCCGCCAGCGCCTCAGCCTCCGCTGCTGCGGCTGCCTCGGCTGCCAGCCGCGCGGCCTCCGCCCTCTCCGCCGCCAGCCGCTTAACTTCCGCCTCCGCTGCTGCCTCTGCCGCGACCCGCTCGATTTCCGCCAACCATTCGGCCTCCCTCTTCTCGGCCGCGAGAAGTTCAGCCAGCACCTCAGCCGAACGCTTCGCCTCCGCTGCCGCGGCTGCCTCTGCCGCCAGCCGCGCCGCCACCCGCTCAATTTCCGCCATCCATTCGGCCTCCCGTTCCGCTGCCGCCAGCAGCTCCGCCTTCTCCGCCGCCAGCCGCTTTCGCAGCAGCTGGCTGGCTTCCGCGGCTGCAGCTGCCTCGGCCGCCAGCCGCTCGACCTCCGCCCTCTCCGCCGCCAGCCGCTCCGTTTCTGCCACTGCGGCTGCCTCGGCTGCCAACCGCTCGGCCTCCACCCTCTCTGCCGCCAGCCAAAAAGCCTTCGCCTCTGCAGCACCGTGATGATCGCTGTTGGCCATGGCCGCGGGTGGGACATCACAAGTCGTGGCCGCCTCCTCTTCGTTGTTCTGTGCGATCTTCTTCTTCTTCTTCCTCTTCCTCTTTTTCTTCGCCCCGGCTGCGCCCCCCGCTGGAGCTTCCCCACCGCCGTCCTCGTCGTCTGTTGCGTCCGTGACGAGAGCCGCTTCTCCTGCTAACGAGTCGCCTGATGGTGCAGAGTCTGGAGTGCCGTCAGCCCAGAGTCCATCAGCAATGAGATCATCGGCCGTCGGAACGAACGGGCTGGCAGCATCGCCCAAAGGTGGAGTGTTTGGGGTGTCATCCAGAGCGGGCTCGGCAGCGACGTCTCCGGCCAATGCGTCGCCCAAGGGTGGAGAGCCCGGAGTGCTGTACACAACAGACGTGAGAACGAAGGCGCTGGCAGAGGGGAGAGGCTGAGCAGCGCGCTGGAGCAGCGCCTCGAGCATGTCGCGGCCTGCTCCCTCAGGGACTTTCACATCGCGCGCCCGCAGCTCCGCGCGCATCTGCGCCGTCGTCATGTGCTGCACTTCCAATGTCTGGGCAGCAACGATTGGTTCGCAGGAGTGCTTTACCGCCGAATCAAGCACTGCCTTGAAGAAGGACTGAAATTCGCGGACTTGAAGCGCACCGCTTTTGTTCTTGTCACACAAGAAGAGGAGTTTCTTGATCTTTGCGTCGGGCGGCATCTGCAGGTGGAAGTCGCGGGCAATCTTCATTACCAATACATGCGCCTCGTTGGTGTCGATGCATGTTGAGCCGTCAACGTCCAACTCTGCAAACGCAGTCTTGGCGACGGCAGCCAGTGCCTCCTTGTCATCTAGGAGACTCTTCGCCCAAACCAATGCGGCAGCGCGCTGCTCCTCGGAGACGTGGTCCATTCAGGCGGTCCTATCGCGTCAGTCGCGGTCCACCAGGTCCCTTGAAAATGCGTTTCTTTTCTCTGGAAAGTGTGATTCATCATATGTTGCGATGCATGCAGAAAGGATGTCTGAAGACTGAGGAGGTCTGATGTGCACACATGCATTCCCCTGCTGCTGCGCAGCCCACACACGACAAAACCCATGTCACTCATCCCCAACCCCACGGCACCCTCGCCAATCGGTGCTCTTGACGGTGCTCATATCCCGAGAGCGCACGACATCGAGGATTCGCGGCGCCGTCGCGGCGCCGTCGAGGCGCCGGTGCTCATGACGGCGCTCCGCCCAAGTGCACGACCTCGAGGATGCGGCGCCGGTGGAGCAGCTTGACGATCGGAGGGAAGTCCCCCTGCTCGAGCTGACTCAGGTCCGACGGCGCGTCCACCCCCAGCTCCTTGAGCGCGATGGCGTAGTGGGCTGCGTCGCCAGGCGCTATGTGGCAATCGCTCGTCAGCCAGTCCTCGAGCGACGCCTTGGGCCCGGCGAGATCGCGCTGTTTTGAGCGCATCGGAGAGGCGGCCAGGGCCGCGGCGGGCACCCTATACAACGGATTGTCCTGATGTGCCCGCTTCACCTTCGAAGGTGCCTTGGCCCGCGGCGTGCTGTCGCCGGCGGCGGCGGTGGCGCCGACGGCGGTGGCGCCGACGACGACGCCGGCGGCGGCGGCGGCGGCGGCGGCGGCGGCGCGCTCTGCCCTAGCTTTCGCCGCGAAGCGTCTCATTGTCTCGGTGGCCTTCTCCTTGGCCTGTTGGCGCATCCAGCGGTCGTGTGGCGTATCGGGCAAGCACTGGCACGCGATCAGGTCTTTTCCGAGGAGCGTCTGCCCATAGTACGTTGGGTCGCGATACTGTTGCGCGACTGGACGCTTGGCTGTGGGTGCCTTGCACGTAGGCTGGGCGCCCAGAGTGGGGACAAAGGTGCCCTCGAGGTCGTACTCCCCTGGCCCAGGAGTGGGCAGCGTTGGCATGGCGAATGGTTGACGGCGCGACTCGGACATGACGAGACTACTCGGCGTGAGGCTGCCGCCGCTGCCGCGACTGGCTGCATCCGCGCCGAGCCATAGGTCTGGCCGTTGGGAGCCCACGCCAAAGGCATGGGTGCGCGGCGACGCGTCCTTCTCCGCGCGCTGCTCCCAAGCGTGCCCGAGGGACGGCGTGCCATGGGGCCACGAGGACGCTTCGTGCGCCGCCTGCTGCCGGGTCGCGGCGGTCTGTGCCGAGGCCGCGCGCGCACTCCCTCCCGCGCGCGTCGCCGCCGCCGCCGCCGACTCCTTGGCCGCCTCGAGCTTCTGCGCTGCGGGCGAGCGTCCGGGATACCGCTCGCCGCGGTAATAGGGCGACTGCATAGCCGCCAGCTGAAGCACGCGCGGCGGACACTCGATGCGCGCTCGGGCCGAACTTGGTGGACCGTCCATAATAGGCAACTCACGCGGAGGTGATGATGCGCGCCATTGTGGCTCATATGAGGGGTCATAGACTGGGGAGGCCTCGGCGTGGGCCTTGACCTTCGCCGCGTGGCTCCAAGGCCGCTCGTCGACGGAGGCCTGCGCCTTGTGGCTCGCAGCTTCGTCGCGCCTTTGCCGCAGCTCATCGCGCAGACGCTCCTTGAGCAGCGTGGCCGTGAGCTGCACCGGCTGCAGTGCCACCCCGCGCTCCACCTTGCGCGCCGCTTGCCGCGCCTGGCGCTCGATTGCAGCGTGGTGTAGTCGTTCGCTCGCCGCTGGCCCATTCAGCTTCTGCTTGTGCTCGAGGGCTGCCTCGTGCGCTAGCCATGCCGCGTGCGCCGTCGAGTCGTGAGGCGAGCGCAGACCGGGGCCAAGCTCGCCGATCTGTATCTCGAGATGGGCGCCAGCGGCTCGCCAGGGAGACTGCTGCTGTGAAGGCTGCTGTGAAGGGCTGGCGTCGTCGTCGGACGCGAACGGATTCCAATAGCCGAGCTCCGCGGATGGACTGCCGCGCTGACGGCCGCTGATGGCGGTCGGATGTAGCAGCGAGCGGTGCGCTGGGACCATCGGCGCCGAGGACGAGGGGGAGAGGGTCGTCCCGGAGCGGAGTGATGAGCAGCAGCTGCCGCTACGGCGCGTGGGGAGGGGCCGGCTCGGGCGCGAAGCTCCAATCGGAGAGAAGCCCAGGCCGTGGATCGGATCCGTCTCCTCAGAAGTGTACACGGGTGTGAGCGCCTCCGTGTCCGGTGTGAACAGCGCTGGTGGCGGTGGCACGATGTCCCCCCCACCTCGAATGCGATCACGTCGTTCGACCGCCCAGCTGATGACGTCTTCAATCGGGACCATCCCGCTGCCCGCCACATCTATCTCCGCAAAGGCCGCGATGGCCGCCTCAGCGCCACTGACCGCATGCGCGCCCCACGACTCGAACGCGCGCGCCGCCCGCCGAAACTCAGCGATGCTCACGCGCTGCCCAGGCTCCCAGCCGCCCGCGGTCTCCAGAATCTCAAGGATCTCCAGTCGCGCGCGGAGCCGCTGCAGCAAGTTCCACCACTCGGCGCCGCGCGCGACTCGCGTGCCGAAGCTCAGCGCGGCAGCTCGGAAGGCGAGGTCCAGAGCAGGTGGGTCGGCTATGCGCATGCGAACGTAATCGAGCCGTGTGAAGAGGCTCATCAACGCGCCCTCGACCTCCCCCATGGCGCACGAGCCCGCCTCGGCCGCGTCGGCGGCGACAAAGAGAGCGTCAGCTGCGTCGGCGGTCGCTGGCAGACAGCGTGAGAGCGCGAGCCACGTCGGCGGTCGCATCGAAGGCGGCGGCGTCGGTGCTTCCGCCGCGTGCGACTCGTCAGGCAGCCACGCGTTGCCGCTAGGCTGCGCCAGCAGATCGGCAAAGTTACCTGCGGCGGCTTTGGTGAGGGCAAAGGTCACTGCCGAGGCCACGGGGGAGAGAGCTACAGGCTTCTTCTTTTCTGCCGCCAGCAGCTCCGCCAGCGCCTCAGCCTCAGCTGCTGCGGCTGCCTCGGCTGCCAGCCGCGCGGCCTCCGCCTTCTCTGCCGCCTGTCGCTTCGCCTCCGCGGCTGCAGCTGCCTCGGCCGCCAGCCGCGCGGCCTCCGCCCTCTCTGCCGCCAGTCGCTCCATTTCTGCCACTGCGGCTGCCTCTGCCGCCAGCCGCTCGGCCTCCGCCTTCTCTACCGCCAGTCGCTTCGCCTCCGCGGCTGCAGCTGCCTCGGCCGCCAGCCGCTCGGCCTCCGCCCTCTCTGCCGCCAGTCGCTCCATTTCTGCCACTGCGGCTGCCTCGGCCGCCAGCCGCGCGGCCTCCGCCTTCTCTGCCGCCAGTCGCTCCGCGTCCGCGTCCGCAGCGGCTGCCTCTGCCGCTGCGGCTGCCTCTGCCGCTGCCTCTGCCTCTGCCGCTGTCGCTCGTCGCTCCGCTTCCAACTTCTCCGCTGCCAGTCGCTGCGCCTCCGCCTCTGCAGCACTGTGATGATCGTTGTTGGCCGCGGTCGGGGGTGGCGAGTCGGGAGGGACAGTCACATCGGGAACGAACGCATTGGCAGAGCGAGTTACGACCACGACTCCCTCTGCCTGGAGCAGCGCCTCAAGAACTTCGCGGCCCGCCCCCTCGGCGATGGCCACGTTACGGCTGCGTAGCTCCGCGCGCATCTGCGCCGTCGTCATGTGTTGCAACTGCAGTTGCACATCCGCGGGGGCAGCGACGGCCGTGGAGACGTGCTTTACCACCGACTCGAGGATCGCCTTGAAGAAAGACTGAAACTCACCGTCATGGAACGCGCCGTCCTTGTCCTTGTCGCACAGAAACACGAGCTTCTTGATCTTCTCGACGGGCGGCAGCTTGAGATCGAAGTAGCTTGAAACCTTCTGCACGAGCGCAATCGCCTCATCGGTCGAGATGGTGTCACGCTCAGCGAACAAATTCTTGGCGTAGGCGATGCGCGCCTCCTTGTCATCAAGGAGGCCCTGCGCCCAAGCCACCGCGGCTGAGCGCTCCGCCTCGGAGTTGTGTTCCATTGTCGGAGCTGCCCAAACATACCGTACCGGTAATCCCTCATGTTTCCTTGAGAAAAGGGTTGAATCGGTCCCACTCACGTCGCGTCCCATGCGCGTCCCGCTGGCACGGCTGGGCGGGATCAAATATTCCCTCTGTCGCGCTGAGCCCCACAGATCACAGTCACTCAATGCGCAGTCACTGTGCGTCGCCGGTGTATGTGAGTGATTTCTGGGAGTTTTCAGTTTACGAACGACAGTATGAAGCGGATCATCCTGTGCACTACAGTCACCTCATCGCGTCAAAACATGCGCACCACACGCACAATCCGATCAAGATCGTCGAGCTGCAGAGACTTCATCTGTGTACCGAGCAGATGTAGGTTTCGCCGCCTTGATCGCTCTAGATCAGAAGCTTCTCAACCTTGTCCTTGAGTTGCTGGATCTGGTTCTTGAGCTGAGAGCCTTCGTTGGTAGTCACTGAGCAGGCAATCACAGGGCGCGACACGCCGCAGGAGCGGCCGAGCGCCTGCTTGTTGGGCACGAAGACGTAGGGCACGTTCTTGTCCTCGCAGAGCAGGGGCAGGTGCAGCAGGATCTCGAGCGGCTCGGCATCTGCCGCCATGATGATCATCTCGGCGATACCACGGTTGAGCGTCTTTGTCGCTGTGCAGCAAAAGAAAAGGGCGACCGAGAGGAGCCACGCGTGAGCGATGCGTGCGCAGGCAGCAGGGGGCCGTGCGGTCTGCTGCCGCGAGCGCACGCAGCGACCGCGTGCTGTGCAGTGTGCTGCTGATGCTGCTGCGCGCACCCTCGTTCGCGCCCTTTTTGAGCTGCTTGTAGTTGGCAGCTTGCTGGACGATGTCGAGGATCGTGACCGAGAGGTTCGCGTCCGCGAGCGGGAAGGCCTTGGGGTTCGGAGCGTCCGCCTGTGCGCGCACGAGAGGGGTGGCACCGGGCGACAAAGGTGAGAGCTCGCGAGATGGTGAGCGGTGATGGTGGGTGAGCGGTCCATTTTGCTCGCGTCACACCATTGCCCACGTCGCGTCGCGCCTGCTTCGTGGATTGTCGCACCAATCATCGGAACACAATGTAAAGCGTGGGTTGGCAGTACGGGCTCCCCCCGGTGTCTTTTTACGGTTCTCGATGCGGATCACGGCTCGAAGCATGCATAAATTTGGCTGAGTTCGTCAGAATGATTTTGGGGAACGTCTGAGTGGCGAGCGATAATTGGGAGCGCAAGCCGTCCGCGCCGCGGCTCGACGATGGCCACCATATTGCCCGACCTCGCGCGCTTCTTCGAGCCACGCGTGGCGCGCGCCACCCGTGAGCTCGCGCGCTGTCTTGCCACCGTCGACGAAGATGCTTCGTACAGCCTCTACGAGGAGGCTGCAGGCCGCGGCGACCCAGTGGCCCTGCGCGTGCTCGGCATGGAGGCCTACCGACGAGGCGAGCTATGCGCCAGTCGCGACTGGCTCTTCAAGTCTATAGCGGTGGGTGAAGACCGAGGCGAGGACCCGATTGCCTTCAACAACCTCGCGGTCATGCTCTTCGAAGGTCTTGGCGGCGCTCGAGATCCTCAAGCCGCACGCACGCTGCTCAAAGTAGCTGCAGGACACGGCTCGGCTCCAGCACTGTGCAACTACGCTTGCGCACTCTATCAGGGCGACGGCGGCCCGGTGGATTTGGAATTGGCGCGCCTCTACTTTCTCCGCGCAGCGGTCGCTCACAACGACCCGATCGGGTCGACCAACTTTGCACACATGCTCCTCAGGGGCGAGGGTCGTTCGCGGCGGGCAGATGACGTAGTGGACAAGGAGGAGCTGAAGAGGGACGCATCGCGTGCTCGCGAGCTCCTGCAACGCGCCGCGTGCCAGGAAGCCTTTCTACCAGGTCTGGCGTCACTGCGTCGCGCGAGGGAGGCAGCAGCGGCCAAGAATGGCAGTTGGGAGCTCCGCTGCCTGGACGCGTGGAGTCACATGCTCCACGGCGGTGACGAGACCGGCGAGTACCTGAACCGCTGCGGCGTGGTGCCGCTCTCGACCTCGGTGCTGGCGAGCGATGCGCGGCACGTGAGAGCGGCAAGCATGGAGGCCCGGGAGCAGTTAGAGCCGCTGGCAGCGGAGACGGACGCCGCGGCCAGTGCAGCGGCAGGGGAAGCAGGGCCGCCTCGTCAGTGGGACCTCAACGGCCGTCGAGTACTGCCCTCGTCGGCCGAACCGTCGGCTGGCGTCGAGGGAGGCGATGGCTCTGCTGTGGGATCTGCAGCTTCTGCCTCCCCGACCGCAGCGCAGCCGACCTTGCGCTCGGCTCCTTCAACGACTACGGCTCCCAAGCAGAGCTCCGCGTCATCGCCTGTCACGGTACCGGACCCGCATCGTGCCTCTGTGGAATCGGCTGTGGAACCTCACTCCCTCGTCGCTGGCATGCATGCCTCTGTGGAACCTTCCTTCCTCGTCGCAGCCACTGTGGGACCCGATTCCCGTGTCCTCGCGTGCGGCGCAAACGGCGCGGCCGACTTTGGCGAGCTATGGGTTGGTCAGCTGAGAGCTCTGCGCCAGCGGGATGCTGTGGTGACCGCGATGGTGCAGCTCGGCATCGTCGCCGCTCAGGGGCTTGACGGCGCGCGCAGCCTTGTCGTCGCACGGCAGTGGTTCTCAAAGGCCGCCGCTCAAGGTCACCCCACGGGTCTGATGGTCGTCGCGCGTATGTGCATGGTCGGTCTAGGTGGTGAAGTAGACCTACGCGGCGCGCGCGCCGCATTCGGGCAGGCGGCGATGCTCGGGATAGTCGAGGCGATGCGCAAGTTCGCAGACATGTGCGCAGCAGGCCAAGGCGGTCATGTGAACCTCAAGAGTGCACGCCTCTGGCGCGCCGCGGCGGCAGAGCTGGGCGACGTTGGCTGCATGGTGAGCTTCGGCGCGATGCTCCGTGCTGGCGAGGGCGGCGAGGTCGATCTCGATGAGTCGCGCCGATGGTTCCTCGCCGCGGCGGTGAAGGGCGACGCTCTCGCGCAGTGCCATGTGGCCTTCATGATGCACATGGGCGAAGGGGGGCCCAAGAACCTCGTCGTGGCGCGCGCATGGTACCGAAAGAGTGCCACGCAGCCGGGACCGCACCGTGCCGTCGCGCAGACTGCTCTGGGCAGCATGTTCAATGACGGTGAGGGCGGCCCCCGTGACGCCAAGGCTGCGCGCTTGTGGTTTACAAGGGCCGCCGTCCTCGGACAGCCTCAAGCGCAACAGATGCTGGGGATCATGCTCTTCATGGGCGAGGGCGGGCGCGAGGACCGCGACAAGGCACGCGTTTGGCTCGCACTTTCGGCCGAGGCGAGGGGCGCATCCCAGTACTGGCATGAGCAGCAGTCGGGTCGTGGGTCGATGCTGCCGCTTGGCCCTCGCCAAGGCTTCCCGTGCATGGAGGCGGGCATCGAGGCGCGCCGCACGCAGTCGGTTCGAAAGGAAGCGCCCGACGGGACGATCCTTGAGAGAGGGGACGTGGCCGAGGGCTACGACGAGGGAGAGCAACTGGCAATGGAGACGGTGCAGGCGGAGGTGGGGTCGTACCAGGCGTGAGCTCATTCTCATGAGCGCTCCCGAGACGCGAAAACGCGAGACGCTACTAATGGTGTAAATGGTATATTCATCCTTTTTGAGCAGATCGAGATTGAGCGGTTTGTCCGAACGACTAACAGCTTTGTGACTACATCCTGTGACGGCGTACAGCGTCGCATCGGTCAGACGTTTCATCATGCTGAACTTGTTGCGAGTTGCATGTTTTACCGGTACCGAAGTCCGCACAGGGGCCCCTGAGAGGGAATGTCCGTCCTAAATCTGCTCGGGTTGCAGGACGAATGCAAGACGGCGATCGTTTCGCCGTTGCTCACGTGGAGACAGAACGATAAATGGTATCTGCGTCGGCCTGGCACTGCTATAGAGCATGCGAGGCAGCATCCTCGGACCGCGAAGTATGAGGGGGCGACCTGGCCGCAGCGGCTGCGAGCCGAGACGAGCCGATCTTCAATGCCTGAGGGTTTCTGCTTTGCCCTTGCCCACTCTTGGCCGATGCCGACTGAAGAAGCTAGACGTATGCATTTAACGGGCCGAAGCATCCGTCCAGTCGGAAGAGGAAGGAGGCATTCGCTTGGGACCGTTCCTTGCACTGAGCGTGCTCCGCCCGCACTGATTGGCGCACGTGGAGAGAGCGGTACATTCGGCTCACCGTCGTCGCCGCCTCGAGGCACAGAACCCCTATCTGACTTGCCACCACGTTTCGAGCCAAAAGCTACCAGTCAGCTGCCTTCGCTCACGTGGACGCCATGGACGCCTTCGCTCACTTGGACTGAGGAGCGCTTGCTGAATCTGCTAGTCTCACCTCTCCCCCAGCAAACTCCGTCTGTGAGGCCGAGGAGCTCCGAACAGAAACCGACGATGGTACAGACCCTTCCGGCTGATGAAGCACCGTGCACAAGTCTCACGAATCCTACGCCACAACCGCTTCTCGCGCCGCCATCACACCTTCCACAAGGATGCACAGCACCCAGAGCACCCAGAGCAACCACAGCATTCGGAGCCAACAGATCAGCATCAGCAACTGCAGCATGAGCAACCGCGGTATTCACAGCAGCCACAGCAGACACAGCAGACAGAGCAACTGCAGCACGAGCACTCGAGCAGCAGCAGCAGCAGGTCAAGGCACTGGTAGATGCAGCAACCGAGCCTCTCCGCGCCATGTCTCAATGAGCAAGCGCTGCCGCGGACTATCGACGAGTGCACTCACGTCCGATCGCCTACGAGCAGAGCTCACTAAGAGCTCACATGTCGATAATCCAACAGCAGGGCCGCGGATTCATGCGCGGAAGCCAACTGGCATCGCCGCCACACCTTCATCTTCAGCGAGCAGCGAGACAGCGACCCAGCACTGGCCAGACGAGGCTCGGCCCACGAGCAGCCAAGAGAGGCGACCAACAATGGAGCGTGAGCGGCGAGTTCAAGTATCTCTCCGACTGACTATCACCAGGCCGCCGACTGTAGTGAGGGAGGAGGCAAGCATGTCGGCCAAACCCGAGGACGCGGCGTTAGAGGCGCAGCTGGCAGTCAGGCACAGCGACAATGCTTCAGGGCCTCCGATGGCTCCGACGCTAGCGTCCGCCGATGCCACCGCTACCTCATCACGAGCGGCTCGAGGGCTCCGCAATACCCCTGCGTCGGCGCCGCGAGCCCCGCGCTCCTCCGGTGCTCTGATGGCATCACACATTCCCACCAGTTCGCTCGCGCACCATGATGTAGCGCCCGCTTGAGTGCCCACGGCTGAGTATAGTTTCGTAGGGGTCGAATGGACGAGTACGCCCCATGAGCGGAAGGTCACCTACCGTACATATGTATGCGCCGCCGAGCGACGTTACTGTAGTTAGTAGTAGCGAGTCCTCGAGCCGGTGCCGCGAAAGGTCGGGTCGAACCCGGCCGGTCCGCCGCCGAAACCGCGAGGACGCATCCGGTCTCGCCGCGGCCCGCGGCCGCGCTATGTGTGCGGTCGCCAGCAGCGTAGATCTCCTCGCCTAGGCCCTAGCGGGTGACAAGCGTCAAGGGTCTGGGAGCCATGCTGGGAGGAGCCCCTTGCCAGGGTGTAGTTAGGCGGGTGGATGTGGGGACACAATACATCAGAGTGTCTCAGCTATTAACTCTCATCTATCCTTCGACTGACGGGGACCGCGAGAGACGCTCGCGGGGTGGCACTGCGTCGCGGTTCCTGATTGGACCCTGGAGGCTGCCGACGGAGCACGTCGGAATCGCACCGTGCGACTGCCCCTCGCACACGACTGCTCGCGAACGCTAAAGCTTGGATGGGCATGAACTCCTCCTTCTGCTGTACTCTCCTTCTGCTGTTCTCTCCTACTCTCGTCTCCTGCACTGTGCTTGGAGGTTCCACTATGGACCCTTCCAAAAAGAGAGCAATGCCGTCGGACGCACGGGTTTCGAGCGCTGCCGTCGTACGCTTGTCGAGCGGTGCCGTTGGGCGGCTGCGAGTGAGCCGAGGCACGCCATGCTAGCTAGACCGTGCTGCTTGGAATCCACAGCAGCAGGTCCTG
>Ga0209550_10003869_pt1 | contig 14199 bp, 15 predicted proteins | sample LauGreSuBDMM15SN_2_FD_187567 | JGI IMG/M metagenome (GOLD analysis project Ga0209550, IMG submission 187567) | Freshwater lake microbial communities from Lake Michigan, USA - Su13.BD.MM15.SN (SPAdes) (version 5) | ecosystem: Environmental > Aquatic > Freshwater > Lake | place: Lake Michigan...
AGTTTGTTCAAAAGCTAAAAATTTCAAAATGCTTAAATTAACGGATGGATGAAAACGAATCCCACCTTTGTATGGCCCAATAGCAGAATTCATTTGGATACGATATCCTCTGTTAACTTGAGTATTTCCAGCATCGTCTGTCCAAACGACACGGAACATAATCACTCTTTCAGATTCAACCATTCTTTCCAAAAGCATTTTGTTTTGGTATTTCTTATTTTCTTCGATAAACGGAATTACAGTTTCTGCAACTTCATGCACTGCCTGCATAAATTCAGGTTCGTTTGGATTTCTAAGCGCAACTGCTTCAACAAAAGATTGAATACTTTTTGACATAATTTAGAGGTTAATAACGTTTAAGATAACGTTTTCGTTGATAATGCAAAGATACATTTTTAAAAAACACAGCGTTACTTTTTTTTGTAAATTCACAACAAAATTATCTTTTTATCATACAATCTTATCAAAACCGCAACAAAACGTTAAGTTTTAAACCAATATGTTATTATTCTCTTAAGTAAATAAGTATTTATTTATCTTGTCCTAGAAAAGAAATTTGTTTTTTATATATTTGCCAAGGTTTGAAATTTAAAAATAAAAATAATAAAGTATCTTTTACTAACTTTTTTTGTTTTAGTAGGTTTTTCAAATAATTCAATTGCTCAATTTGATGGGTTTTCTCATGAAGTTGGAGTGATTACAGGCCCGATAGCTCTTCAATCGGATTATGGGGAACGCAATGACCTTAAAACTAATGTTGGAAATACCGGTGTTGGTATTGGAATAGTTGATTATCTAAATTTTGCTTTCGATTCATCATGTTTATGTTATACGCCAATGTCTTTTTTTAATAATCATTTTAAATTAAGATCTGAGCTCTCCTATAGTTATACAGAATTGAAACATTTTGGTTATTGGGTAGACAAAAACAATGGCACTTCGACTGTTGAGCAGTTACGGGGAATGAGAGCCAATACGCACATTTTGAACGCTGGAATGCAATTGGAGTTTTATCCACTGAGCGTACGTGATTTTACCACAATTGAAGGTAGTTTTGGACCGTACGTAAGTTTAGGTGCACAATTTAGCTATTATAATCCTGATACTTATTCTTTAATGGGGCCCTTAGGCACAGTATAGAATACCTATCCTAACTATCTTACTCCCTCCGATGGACAACCTCATGGATATACAAGTGACGCGGGCAATGTTTTTTCTGTTGTATCTAGCGTTGGAACAAGGTATAAATTAACTCCAATTTCCGATGTGCTTGTGGATTTAAGATTTCAGTATTTTAATTCAAATTGGATAGATGGATTAAATCCGAATGCGGATTTGTACAAAGGAAATCGTTCCAATGACTGGTTAGTTTGGTTTAGTGTTGGATATATATATTATATGCATTAATTTCTATTTTTTTTTCTTTTAAGAAATTTATCATTCGAGAATATTTACTAAAAAGCTTTCAATAGCTGGTTTTGAAATTCCAAATTCAGTTATCTGCTTTATAAAAGCACTCCCTATTATTGCTCCCGAACCAAATTCGCACACCGTTTCAAAAGTCTTTTTATCATGAACGCCAAAACCTATTAAATGAGGATTTTGCAATTTCATATTTTGAATACGTTGGTAATATTCTGTTTGAAACTTTAGTGCATTCGTGCTTCCTGTTATACTATTGGATGAAACCAAATAAATAAATCCGTTTGAGTTCTCGTCTATTTCTCTGATTCTCTTTTCAGAAGTTTCAGGTGTTATGAGTAAAATATTTGCAATTGATTTTTCTTCGCAAATCGATTTTAAATTTGATTGATAATAATTCAATGGCATATCCGGAATAATAATCCCATCAATTCCAATTGCTGCACATTTAGCAATAAAGTTGCTTTCACCGTATTGCATCACAGGATTTAAATAGCCCATCAAAATAATTGGAATTTGAGTAAATGTTCTTAGTTCTTGTAATTGTGAAAATAATTTTTGTAAAGTCATTCCGTTTTCAATAGCTATCGAACTGCTTTTTTGTATGATTGGCCCATCTGCCAAAGGATCAGAATACGGAAAACCAATTTCAATGAGGTCGATTTTACAACTTTCTAAATGTTGAATAATAGATAACGTATCCTCTAAATTAGGATATCCAGCAGTGAAATAGATAGAAAGTATATTTTCTTTCTTGGTTTCGAATAAATGTTGAATTCTATTGCTCATCTTAAAAAAATCTTTTTAAAGTTTCTAAATCTTTATCTCCTCGACCCGATAGATTTACTACAATCACATCCTGTTTTTTAAATTTCATTTGATGTAAATAGGCCAAGGCATGTGCTGTTTCTAATGCTGGAATAATGCCTTCTTTTCTTGATAAATCGAATGCTGCTTTAATGGCCTCATCATCGGTAACACTCACAACTGTTGCTTTTTTCGTATCATGCAAATAGGAGTGAATAGGTCCAATTCCGGGATAATCTAAACCAGCAGATATCGAATGAGGCTCCACAATTTGTCCATCATCGGTTTGAATCAAATAGGTTTTACTTCCGTGAATAATTCCTTTTTTGCCCAAAGCAATTGTTGCCGCTGTTTTACCTGAATTTACTCCTTCGCCACCTGCTTCAATGGCTATTAATTGTGTTTTACCATTATCAATAAAATGATAAAAAGCGCCAATCGCATTACTTCCGCCGCCCAAGCACGCCAAAACGTAATCTGGATTTTCATCACCTGTTTTTTCCTTTAATTGTATTTTGATTTCTTCGCTAATTACTGATTGAAATTGTGCCACCAAATCAGGGTAAGGATGCGGACCAACCACCGAGCCTATGATGTAATGTGTGTCAACAGGATCGTTTATCCAAGCCCTGATGGCCTCGTTTGTAGCGTCTTTCAATGTTTTACTTCCGCTAGTTGCGGGTTGAATTTTAGCACCTAACAACAACATTCTGTCGACATTTGGCTTTTGACGTTTAATATCAATTTCTCCCATATAGACGGTGCAATCCATTCCTAATAATGCACAAGCAGTAGCGGTTGCAACCCCATGTTGACCTGCACCAGTTTCTGCAATAATTCGCTTTTTGTTTAGTCGTTTGGCTAATAAAACTTGACCAATCGCATTGTTGATTTTGTGGGCGCCGGTATGATTCAAATCTTCTCTTTTCAGGTAAATTTGCGCTTGAAATTGTTCGGATAAATTTTTGGAAAAATACAAAGGTGTTGGTCTTCCAACATAGTCTTTCAATAACAATTTAAATTCTTCTTGAAAAGTTTCTTCTTGTATTATTTTTAGGTAGTTTTCTTGTAATTCTAACACATTTGGATATAACATTTCGGGTACAAATGCACCTCCAAATTCTCCATAAAATCCGTTAGCATCAGGTTGTAAATTCGTTTTCATTTTATTCTAATTTTTTGAATTAATTCGCTTACTTCTTCGGTGATTTTTTTATAATTTTCATCTTCTAATTGGCTATTAAAGTCTAGTCCCGCCAGCTGTGGATGATTTATTTTACTTATTTTTTTGATATTGTGCAATCCTAATCCACCACTTAAAAAAAATGGTTTTTGTAAAGTGTATTTTTTTAAGATTTTCCAATCAAAGATTTTTCCGCTTCCACCATATTTATCGCTTTTTGTATCAAATAAAAAGTAATCGCAAACCTTTTCAAAAGCGGAAACTTCGCTAAAATCGAAATAATTATCTACCAAAAACACTTTGATAATTTTGATGTTATTTTCTTGTAAAACTTTGCATTCGGCAACAGATTCATTTCCGTGTAACTGAATAGCGTCGAATGAAAATTGCTTTTGAATTGCTATAATTGTTGCGACATTTTCATTCACAAAAACCCCTACTTTTTTTATGGTTTTCGGAAGTTTTTCAATTGATTTTAGAGAAAAATTTTCTCCAACAAATCTTTTTGATTTTGGATAGAAAATGAATCCCATAAAATCAGGTTCTAGTGCGCCTATGTTATGAATGTTTTTTGGAAATTTCATCCCGCATATTTTAATTTTCATATCAAACTACTTATTAGTGTTTTACATTTTAAAGCTGGGTTTTCTTCTTGCATAAAGTATTCCCCTATCAGAAATCCATCGAATCCATTGGCTTGCAAAAACTGAATTGTGGATAAAGAATTAATGCCACTTTCGGCAATTTTAATACTTGATTTGGGTAACAATTGCGCCAATTTGATACTGTTTTCAATTGAAACTTCAAACGAATTTAAATCCCGATTATTAATCCCGATTAAATCAAATGACAAATCTATGTTTGCTAAAATTTCTGCTTCATTTTGGGTTTCTAAAAAAACTTCCATTCCTAATTCATGTGCCAAATTGGTAAAAGATTGCAGTTGTTTTTTAGTTAAAATTTTAGCAATCAACAAAATCACATCTGCGCCCATCGCTTTCGATTGAACAATTTGATATTCATCTACAATAAAATCTTTTCGTAAAATTGGAATCGAATTATTTGCTCTCGCCAATTGGAAATCATCTGTTTTCGCTCCAAAAAATAAGTCATCCGTCAAAACCGACAATCCCGAAACCAATGCTTCAGCATAACCTTGCGTAACTTCGATTGTATTTGCTGCTAAATTTATATTTCCTTTTGCTGGCGATTTGCGTTTGAATTCAGCAATAATCCCACCGGTTACGGAGCTTGAGATTGCCTTTTTTAAGGAATGCGTAACCGAGTTAAACAAAACAGTGTTCTCCAGTTTGTCAATTGATAAAGCTGACTTTAAAACAGCAACTTCCTTATGTTTTTGTGCTTTGATTTTATCTAAAATATTCATCGGATTTGTTTTAAAATAGTTAATGCTTTTTTGGCTTTTAATTCAAATAATGATGCTTTTGCGACTTCAAACGCTTCTTGAAATAGTAAATTTTGTTGATAGGTTTGAATCGCTAATGCAGCATTTGACAAGACAACATTGTTTTGGGATTCAGATCCATTTCCGTTGATAATTTGATTAAAAATAGAGGTCGCTTCGGCTACAGTGTTTCCTCCGAAAAGCGCGTCATAACTTACTTTAGGAAGATTAAAATCGGCCGCTTCTAAAATGTTCTCCCCAGAATTTTTTATGATTTTTACTTTATCTGTCAAAGTAATTTCATCAAAACCATCCAAACCATAAATGATACTGTAATTGGCATTATCATGCTGCAAAACGTAGTGGTACATTCGTGCTAATTCTAAACTAAAGACGCCACTCATCTGAATCTTTGGCTGCGCAGGATTAACCAATGGACCAAGCATATTGAAGAACGTTTTTACACCCAATTCTTTTCTAATTGGCCCAACTGTTCTCATGGCTGGATGAAAAAGAGGTGCGTGCAAAAAAGTGATGTTGGCTTCTTTGATTTGAGTTTCAATGATGGAATGATCTGTCGGAAAAACAACTCCTAAGCCCTCTAAAACATTGGACGAGCCAGAAACGGATGAAACACCATAATTTCCGTGTTTTGCAACAGGAATTCCTGTTCCAGCAACAATAAAAGACGCTAAAGTTGAAATATTGAATGTATTTTTACCATCTCCACCTGTGCCACAAACATCCATTGGATTGTAAGCAGATAAATTTATTTTGTTACATAACGAAAGTAACGCTGCTCTAAAACCAATTAATTCTTCTAAAGTGATATTTCGCATAATGAACACCGTCAAGATTGATGCGATTTGTGCAGCATTGTATTTCCCCAACGTAATATTTTCTAAAACCTCTTTGGCTTCATCTTTAGAAAAAGTTTTATGCGCATATAAATAATCTAAAATATTTTTCATGATTTAATTTTTTAACCAATTGTCTAAAATCTGTGCTCCATATTCTGTCAAAACTGATTCTGGATGAAATTGCACGCCACGCCAATCGTATTTTTTATGTTTTATTGCCATAATATTGTCGTTTTTATCTTTAGCCAAAATTTCAAAATCTGATGTTGTTGTTTCATTTACAACCCAAGAATGGTAATGTCCAACTTTGAATCGCTTTGGTATATTTTTAAATAAATAATCTTCTTTTTCAATGGTTATTTCGCTTGCAATTCCGTGTAAAGGCTCGGGTAAATTGAAAAGAAATCCACCAGAAAACTCAGCAATCGCTTGATGTCCGAGGCAAACACCAAGAATTGATGCATTTGGATTTTGTTGTAAAATAGCCATCATTTTTCCAGCATCGATTGGAATTCCTGGTCCCGGGGAAAGCAAAATTTTGTCATATAATGACAAACTTTCAAGGTCAATTTTATTGTTTTTTATCACATCGATTTCTGCCTCAATCAAATTGTGCATCATACAAACTAGGTTGTAAACAAATGAATCGTAATTGTCGATAACTAAAATTTTCATACTTATATAGTTTGTGCTAAATCAATCGCTTTTCTTAAAGCTGCTAGCTTATTAGACACTTCGTTTAATTCGGATTCTGGATTGGATTTTGTTACAATTCCGCAACCCGCTTGATAGGTTAATTCGTTTTGATAACTCAAAAAAGAACGAATAAAAATCGCATGGTTAAAAGTTTTGTCTAAACCAATTATTCCGACTGCACCACCATAAAAACCGCGGCTGTCTGGTTCATTTTCATCAATAATTTGCATCGCTCTGTGCTTTGGCGCGCCAGACAATGTTCCAGCTGGATAAGTATCTCCAAGAATTTTTATCGGATTATAGTCCGCTTTAAGTTGTGCGCTTACTTTTGAAACCATGTGAATCACATGAGAATAAAATTCAGTTTCTTTGAATTTTTCAACACGTATTATTGTGCTGTTTTTACTCAAATCATTTCTTGCTAAATCAACTAGCATAACATGCTCGGCATTTTCTTTAGCATCATTTTGTAAAGCCTCCGCAAGCGATTTATCTTCTTCTAAATTGCCAGAACGTTTAAAAGTTCCAGCAATAGGATTGATTACTGCTTTTTGGTTGCTTATTGTAAGTTGCGCTTCAGGCGAAGAGCCAAATATTTTGAAATTTCCATAGTCAAAATAAAACAAGTAGGGCGACGGATTTATTGAACGTAAAGCTCTGTACACATTGAATTCGTCTCCTTGAAATTGCTGTTGAAATTTTCGAGAAAGTACCACTTGAAAAACATCTCCTTTAAAACAATGTGCTCGGCCAATTGCAATCTTTTTTAAGAATGCTTCATTGGTGAAATTTGATGTTTCATTTGATGTTTTTTTGAAATGAAAAGTTGTAACCGAACGATTCACTAATAAATCTTTTATTTCCTGTAGATTAGAATCTTCATCTTTAAGCAGGTTTTCTAAAATAAACAATTCGTTATTAAAATGATTGAAAACAATTGTAAATCGAAATAAATGGTATTGAATTAAGGGTAAATTGAATGATTGATTTTTAAATTGGATGTCTTCAAATAAAGGAATTGCATCATAGGAAGTATAACCAAATAAGCCATTTGTTACGAAACCTAATTTTAAATCTTCCGATTGAAAGGCATTTGTAAATTGATACAATTCTTCGGCAATTTTTATTGATGAAGTTGACTTTTCACTGTTTTTTCCGTCAGGAAAATGAATTGAAGTTTTGTCTTTTTTAACCACAAATGAGGCAATTGGTTGAAAACACAAATACGAGAAACTATTTTCTTTACTTTTATAGTCCGAGCTTTCTAGCAAAAAACTATTCGGAAATTTATCACGTAATTTGAGGTATAGCTCCACCGGCGTGTGCGTGTCGCTTAATGTTTTGTGAACATTCGTTGTAAAAGAATAAATCATTGTAAATTATTATTGAAATAAATAGACATAAAAAAAACCCACTTGGAAAAGTGGGTTTAACAAATATTGTAGAAATGTACAAATAGCAGTTACCAACCAATTCCAGAAACGGAGTTAGTTTTGTGCCACCAATTTGTATTTTGTATCTTGCTTGTCATAAGTGATACAAATCTATTGAATTATTTTGTTTCGTTTGCATTATTTTTTTAATATTAACTTTTGTTGGAGTTTATTTATTTCATACGACGCTTTAATTCTTGTTCAATATCCTTTAATTTCAGATTTTTAGCTTGAAGCAAAATCAAATAATGAAACAACAAATCGGCAGCTTCACCAATAAATAAATTTTGATTATCGTCTTTGGCTTCAATTATTAATTCGATAGCTTCTTCACCTACCTTCTGCGCAATTTTATTAATTCCTTTTTGAAAAAGTGACGCAACATAAGATGTTGACCTTGGGTTCGCAATTCGGTCTTCAATAGTGTTTTCTAATTCATTTAGAAAATTAATTTTGGGTTCAGTTGCAAAACAAGAAGTCGTTCCAGTATGGCAAGTTGCTCCGTTTGGAATTACTTGAATCAGTAAAGCATCTTGATCGCAATCTTCTTTTATAGAAACCACTTTTAAATAATTTCCTGAAGTTTCGCCTTTGGTCCAAAGTCTGTTTTTACTTCGACTGAAGAACGTTACCACATTTTCGCTTTGTGTTTTTCGATAAGCTTCTTCATTCATGTAACCCAACATTAAAACCTGTTGCGTTTCGTTATTTTGTATAATTACCGGAATCAATCCGTTATTTTTTGAGAAATCTAAATTCATCTTATTGGAATATTTTGAGTTTTTAAAACATTTTTTAGTTCGGAAATTGGCAATTCATTAAAATGAAAAATACCCGCTGCTAATCCGGCGCTAACTTCGGTTTTTGTGAATAAGTCAATAAAATGTTTGGCATTTCCTGCGCCACCAGAAGCGATTACTGGAATCGAAACGGCTTCGCCTATAGCATTTGTTATTGCTAGTGCAAATCCGTTTTTCGAACCATCATTGTTCATAGACGTTAATAAAATTTCGCCTGCGCCTAATTCTTCCACTTTTTTCGCCCACTCGACGGCTAAAATTCCAGTAGATTTTGTTCCGCCGTTGATGAAAACAATCCAATCATTTTCTACTTTTTTGATGTCGATTGCGACGACTAAACTTTGACTTCCAAAAGCATCTGAAATTTGAGTTATCAGTCCTGGATTCAAAACTGCTGCCGAATTGACACTTATTTTATCTGCGCCAGATTGCAACAATAATCGAGCATCATCAACCGATTGAATGCCACCACCAACAGTAAAAGGAATGTTGATTTCTTTAGACAATTGCGTAACCATTTCGGCTAATGTTTTTCGTTTTTCCAATGTCGCACTGATGTCAAGAAACACCAATTCGTCAGCACCATTTTTAGAATAAAAGGAAGCTAATGCTACTGGATTTCCAGCGTCTTTTAATTCCAAGAACTGAACGCCTTTTACAACGCGTCCATCTTTAATATCTAAGCATGGTATGATTCTTTTCTTTAACATAATTCGCGTAAGTTTTCGATTTTGATTGTTCGTTCATACAATGCTTTTCCGATGATTGCACCTTCGCATCCAATGGTTTTTAATAGTGCTAAATCAGAAATGGTAGTCACGCCGCCACTGGCAATTAAATTTACTTTTGTATTTTCTAAAATATTATTATACAATTCATTAGATGTTCCTTGAAGCATTCCGTCTTTAGAAATATCCGTGCAGATTACAGTCGAAATTCCTTTTGAAACGTAACCAGAAATATAATCGAGCACATCCAATTCAGATGTTTCCAACCAACCTTGAGTCGCAATTTTTCTGTTCAAACAATCCGCACCCAAAATGATTTTTTCACTGCCATATTGCTGCAACCAGTCTAAAAATTCGATTGAATTTTTTGCGGCAATACTTCCGCCAGTAACTTGATTTGCTCCGTTTTCAAATGCGATTTCAAGGTCTTTTCGTTGCTTTAATCCTCCACCAAAATCGATTTTTAAATTTGTTTTGTTTGCAATTTGATACAAGACTTTGTGATTGATAATTTGGTTAGATTTTGCTCCATCTAAATCCACTAAATGCAAATATTGCATACCGTTGTCTTCAAAATATTTAGCAACTTCTAATGGATTTTCATTATAAATTTTTTGCGTATTATAAACGCCTCTGGTCAATCGGACGCATTTTCCGTTGATAATGTCTATGGCTGGAATGATTCTCATAATTTCAAAAAATTTAATAATAATTTTTCGCCGATACTAGCGGATTTTTCGGGATGAAATTGCGTTGCGTAGAAATTGTCTTTTTGCATTGAAGCACTAAACGGAACGATATAGTCGCAAACTGCAGTAGTTTCTTTGCTGATTTCGGCATAGTAACTGTGTACAAAATAGAAATTTTCATCGGGTGAAATTCCGTTATACAATTCAGAATCTAAACTAGAAATGTTATTCCAACCCATATGCGGTACTTTTAATTGAGGTTGAAATTTCTTGATTGTAGCTTCAAAAATCCCTAAACATTTTGTATTGCCTTCTTCCGAAAACTGACATAATAATTGCTGACCAAGGCAAATTCCCAAAACGTGTTGCGTGAGGTTTTTTATGACTTCATCCAAACCTTTTTCTTTTAAATAATTCATCGCCGAACTTGCTTCGCCAACACCCGGGATAATGACTTTTTCAGCTTTTTTCAAAATTGCTGCATCATCGGTTACGACACATGAAAAACCCAGTCGTTCGATGGCATTTTTTACCGAGGTAGTGTTGCCTGCATTATATTTTACTATTGCTATCATATTATTCCTTTTGTGCTTGGTATGCCATTCGTCCCCTCTTTTTTAACCGCCATTTTTATTGCTTTTGCAAATGCTTTAAAAATAGATTCTATTTTGTGGTGCTCGTTTTGACCTTCACTTTTGATATTTAAATTACATTTGGCACCATCACAAAAGGATTTAAAAAAGTGTGGGAACATTTCGGTTGGCATTTCACCTATTTTTTCTCTGCTGAATTTCGCATTCCAAACCAACCACGAACGACCGCCAAAATCAAGTGCAACTTGCGATAAACAATCATCCATTGGCAATAAAAATCCGTATCGATTAATGCCTTTTTTAGAACCCAAAGCTTGCGCAAAAACCTCACCTAAAGCAATTCCAACATCTTCAATTGTGTGGTGTTCGTCAACATACAAATCGCCTTTTACATTGATGTTTAAATCGATGTTTCCGTGTTTGGCAATTTGGTCCAACATGTGGTCAAAAAACCCTAAACCAGTAAATATTTGGCTTTTTCCGTTTCCATCTAAATTAATTTCGACTGAAATTTCAGTTTCTTTTGTTTTACGATTCAATTTTGCTGTTCGAGGTTGTTTTTTTAGAAATTGATAAATTGTTTGCCAAGAGGTGGTTGATAAAATCGCTCGTTGATTGGCTTCATCCGAAATAAAAATGGCATGACATCCTAAGTTTTCCGCTAACTGAATATCTGTAACTCGATCTCCAATTACGAACGAGTTTTTCAAATCGTAATCGCCTTTGATAAATTGTTGTAATAATGCCGTTCCTGGTTTTCTCGTTGGTAAATTTTGCTCTGGCAAGGAAACGTCAATAATCACATCTGAAAATTGGATTCCTTCGTTTTTAAAGGCTTTTAACATCATGTTTTGAGCCGGCCAAAAGGCGTTTTCTGGAAACGAATCGGTCCCCATTCCGTCTTGATTGGTGACCATCACCAACTGATAATCAAGTTCTTCGGCAATGCGCGACAAATATTGAAAAACCTGGGGATAAAACTCCAATTTTTCCAACTTATCGACTTGAAAATCAGTTGGTGGTTCGATGATTAACGTTCCGTCTCTGTCTATAAATAATACTTTTTTCATAACATAATTAATTGTAATACGTCGATTAGTTGTTGGTTTTCTCGCGGTGTTCCGATGGTGATTCGAAGCGTATTTTCAACTACCGAGGTTCTGTTGCGGGTGATGATTTGTTGCTCGATTAAACTATTGTAAACTGCTTTTGCATTTTTCATTTCGACCAATAAAAAATTAGCTTCTGACGGATATATTTTAGTAACAAAATCTAGTGATAAAAGTGATTGTTTTAGTAATTCACGTTCCGATTTTATCAAGAGCAAATTCGATTTAAAAGCGTCTTCATCGGTAAGCGATTGCAGCACTGCTTCTTGATTTAATTGACTCACATTATAAGGCGGTTTTACTTTATTCATAGCCGAAATAATCGTTTCATTGGCATAAGCAATTCCTACTCGAGCTGCGGCCAATCCTCTTGATTTACTGAACGTTTGTGAGACAATTAAATTCGGGATTTTTTTGATTTTTGAAAGCAAAGAAGGTTGTTCACTAAAGTCTATATAAGCTTCGTCTAAAAACACAATTCCGTTGAAATTTTCAATAATATATTCTATGTTTTCTAAAGAGTTTCCGGTCGGATTGTTAGGCGAACACAAATACAATATCTTGGCATTTTGTGCTAAAATCGCTTCAGTATTCAACTGAAAATTAGTGGTTAATGGAATCGAAATAATATTTAAATTATTAATGTTTGCATAGACTTCATACATGCCATAAGTTGGTGGACAGATGATGATTTTATCTTCATTGGGTTCGCAAAAAACACGTTGTACCAAATCGATAATTTCATCACTTCCGTTGCCAATTAAAATGTTTTCGATTGCTAAGTTTTTTTGATTACTTAACATTTGTTTCAATTTCCATTGGTATGGATCAGGATAACGGTTTAAAGTCCCAAATGGATTTTCATTCGCATCCAAAAAGATACCTTGATTGCTTTTGTACTCGTCACGCGCACTCGAATATGGCGTGAGCGAGAGAATGTTTTTTCGAATTAAATTAGTGATATTATCCATTTTGTAATTTTTTTAATCGAATGGAAACTGCATTTTTGTGTGCGTCTAACTGTTCGGCAGCAGCCATAATTTCTATTGTTGGCCCAAGATTTTGAATTCCTTTTGATGTTAATTTTTGAACCGTAATTTTCTTTACAAAACTGTCTAATGATACGCCACTGTAATTTTTAGCATAACCATTAGTTGGCAACGTGTGATTGGTGCCGCTAGCATAATCTCCCGCGCTTTCACAACTATAATTTCCGATGAAAACTGATCCGGCATTTTCTATAAATTCAATTTTATTTTCGGCATTTTCAATAGCCAAAATCAAATGTTCAGGCGCATAAAAATTATTGAATTTGAATGCTGTCTCAGTGTCTTCAAAAACCAAAGCACGACTATTTTCTAATGCTTTTTCAACCGTTGCTTGTCTTGGTAAATTGGCTTTTTGATTTTCAATAGCAAAACTAACTTTCGAAATAATTTCTTCGGAATTTGTAACCAAAATGACTTGACTGTCATCACCATGTTCGGCCTGCGAAAGTAAATCGGAAGCCACAAACTCTGGATCACAGGTTGCGTCCGCAATTATTAATAATTCACTCGGCCCAGCCGGCAAATCAATGGCCAACCCTAATTGTTGTGCATATTGTTTTGCAGCTGTTACGTATTGATTTCCTGGTCCAAATAATTTATCAACTTTCGGAATTTCATCGGTTCCAAAAGTCATTGCGGCAATGGCTTGAATGCCGCCCACTTTATACAATTGGGTTACACCTGTCAATTGTGCAGCATAGAGGATTGCGGGATTTAAATTGCCGTTTTTGTCGGGTGGCGAACACAAAATAATGTTTTTGCAACCGGCAATTTTTGCTGGAATTGCCAACATTAAAACTGTTGAAAAAAGAGGTGCCGTTCCGCCAGGAATATAAATTCCGACGGTATTTATCGCGCGACTTTCTCTCCAACAAAAAACACCCGAAGTAGTTTCGATTTTAGTCGGAATTTCTTTTTGAAAACTATGAAATTTCGAAATATTATTTGCTGCAACTTGAATAGCATTTTTTAAATCAGATGGAATTGCTGCAATTGCATTTTCAATTTCTGATGCTGTAACTGCGCAATTTTGAATTGTAACATTATCAAAATAGTTAGTGTATTTTTGGACGGCTGCACTTCCGTTTTTTTTGATATCGTTAAAAACAGCTTTCACGGTTTCATTTAAATCGGCATTAGCAACTGTGCTGCGTTTTGCCAATTCTGTCCATTGCTCTGGATTTGGATTTATGTAAGTTTTCATATTTTCTATTATATTAACGAATCATTTTTTCTATTGGGATTATTAAAATTCCTTCGGCACCGAGATTTTTTAGTTGTTCAATAATATTCCAATAATCGTTTTCTTGAATAACTGAATGTATGCTGCTCCAATCTTTTTTGACAAGCGGTAAAATTGTAGGTGAATTCATGCCAGGCAACAGCGAACAAATACGGTCGATAGCAGCATTTGGTGCGTTTAAC
>Ga0209550_10003870_pt1 | contig 14195 bp, 16 predicted proteins | sample LauGreSuBDMM15SN_2_FD_187567 | JGI IMG/M metagenome (GOLD analysis project Ga0209550, IMG submission 187567) | Freshwater lake microbial communities from Lake Michigan, USA - Su13.BD.MM15.SN (SPAdes) (version 5) | ecosystem: Environmental > Aquatic > Freshwater > Lake | place: Lake Michigan...
TTTTTGAAAATTGGACAAAAAAAATGTCCAAAAATGAAAATCCGAAAAAACTTTTACCAAAAAATTTTAAAAATTTCACTACACGTGTAGGGACTTTTTATAGGGTAAAAATGCGATTTTCTCTACTAAAATGTAGATGACCCTCTTTAAGTAGGTTAGAATATAATATTTAATTTAATACTTAAAGAGAGAATATATTATTTAATTTAATACTTAAAGAGAGAATATATTATATTATTTAATTTAATACTTAAAGAGAGAATATATTATTTAATTTAATGCTTAAAGAGAGAATATATTATTTAATTTAATACTTAAAGAGTATATCTGTTTATAATATTGCTACACCAGTGTAAAAATATAATACGTCTGAAAAATAAGTTATAACCATAACTAGGTAAGAAGGTAAAATATTATGTTTTATATTTTTATTGAAATATAAAACAAAAATGTATTGAAAATAACTTTATTTTTATACTGAAATAAAAGTCTTTAAAATGTTAAATGTCTAAAATAAATTAGTTGTGTCATAATGAATTAAACTATTTATATACTCTTTATATAGTGAAAAGTTATCAATATTTTTGTCTATATTTAATATTGTTTTTAGTAAATAGTTAATTTCTATATTCGTATTATTAAATATTCATACAATACCAACTAATGTATGAATAATTTTTCTAATAATGTTACAATCAGTTGTATATTTTAATAAATTTATATTATAAAAGTATTCTTGTTTTATTGTTTTTATTAAATCCGTATATGTATCAATATTTTTATCACAAACTTCATAAAATATATATTTATTAATATTTATCATCAGTGTATTATATATATATATATAATTTTATTATTATTACACAAAAAATTATTATGTAGCGTACATTAAAGCAGCGTTTCCACCTATAAAAGTAACCATGTTTACTCTCTCTTCTATCAAATACATATTAAAGTTATAATCATAAATACGCCATGTTGGTTTATTAATACCTATTATATCACCTGTAGTAGGGTCGCAAATTGTTAACACTTGAGCATAAGGGTCAACTGGTGGACTAATAGTTGTAAATTCAAATTGAACATTTGTAAATCTACTCATATTCATAGCGCCAGAAGGTTGAGTTGTAAAAGGATTTGTATCTAAACAAAAATTATAGCAATATAAACCAGATGGTGCATTTCCGGAGGTTCTTACATATTTTTCTATAAAATTAAATACTCCAACGGGTAATATATTCTCTCTATATTGACCATCTAATAATATCCCTAGAGCAACTAAAATATATTGTATATTCTGTGGATTATACACTCCAGTGATGTAGAGTCCGCTTAATGTACCCAGAGGGTTTAACCCTGGACCTAATGTAGGTGGACCAGTTGGATTAGGATTAGGTACATCTCCAGCAGTAGAACCTGGTACGACATCTTGTGGCATATAGTTATATGGCCAATTCGTATAATTGGACCATTGATTACGCAAATTTACATCACTTCTTTGAAAATAGAACATCCAACTAATGATCATTCCTAAAGAATCTAAATCAATCTTATTTTGCCCGGTAACATTGTAGTAGGGTTTTTCATAAACTTGTTTAAACAAATATTTTTGTTCATTTTTAGCAAAAACTTCTGATTCATCATTTGAGAGAAAACAATATGTACAATTTAAGTTGATATCTGCGTTCCATATTGTTCGAGTATCTACATACGATAAAGGTCCTAATATCTCATCAGGAGGTGTTTGTAGAAATCTGTAAAATTGCATATAGAATTGATTAAAATTGGGTGCAATTATTGGATAATTATTTGTGTAATCCATTACATCACGTATAGTAAACCATTGATTAATAGGTCTAAATGAAACACTAATTTGAAGTTCGTTATATTGTAAAGCTATTAAAGGAAATGCTTGACTTGTAACTAAATTAAACCATGCACCAAGTGGAATATATAATGTGCGACCCATTATTGAAGGTTGCGCGCCTGCAGGACTTGTAGTATAATATGCATTGGGATAAGCATTTACTCTTGCACCATAATTTGCAGGATCATTCAACTCAGCAGTTTGTCCAATCATTTCATTAAATAACGCTAATTTTTGCGCATTAAAATCTCTTTGCACTGACGCTAAAATATATTGTCCAGAATATTGTTGCAATTGTTGATTACCACAAGTAATAGTAATGTTACTGATGATTTGCGCGCCTATATTTTCAATCCATTGGAATTCATATGGCGCCCAGTCAGTATACCCTTTTGAACCATCAGGATTGGTATATTCTTGTGGTGGCATAATTGGACTCCAAATATTAGGCAAATTTATGGATATATAGCAGTCCATAAGAAGATCACCATATCTTTTAACCTTAAAAACAAATGTAGATTCTGTTGTTAAACTGAGTGTTGGAGTTCCTTCATAATCGAGTCTGAAATTTTGTTTACCATAATTAGTATATTTTTTATAAGTTGCTTTCCAAAAAGTTTTTTGAGGGTTTGAATTTAAAATCACATTCTGTTGTCCTATAGACACTAGTTGCATAAGACCACCTGGCATTTGATTTATATTATAGTAGTATTTTTAATTCTTTATTTCATCATAATATAATTTAATTATTTCTAACATATTTTATTTATTTACTTTTATCTCTCAATATGTAAAAATAAAAATTAAAAATAATATAATATATTAGATTAATGACAAGTCAACCAAATGATTATTTAAGCGCAATAAAAAATTTAGATGAAGATTTTAAGATTTATATGATCGTGGTTTTTATTTTCATAATTCTGTTAATATTTATAGGATATATGATTTATCTTAATAAATTAAAAGGTCGCGAGTGTGATTATATGAATAACCTATATCCAAGCGTAGACGGTTATTTAAAACCATTAACTTCAGATGATACGGATTGTTCAGGTAATTTATACGATTATTATATAAAAACAGCGTATAACTCTTGTTCAGGCGGTTCATATAAAAATGATTTTGTCGATTTATGTAATTTAAAAGCAGTTATTAAACAAGGTGTTCGTTGTCTAGATTTTGAAATTTATTCATTAGATAATAAACCAGTAGTTGCAACAAGTTCAGTAGATGATTATTATGTTAAAGAAACATTTAATTCTGTAAGTTTTAGTGATGTAATGGATACTATTAGTAATTACGCTTTTTCGGGTGGAACATGTCCAAACCCAACTGACCCATTATTAATTCATTTAAGAATTAAAAGTAATAATATTAAAATATATTCTAAATTAGCAGATATATTTAAATCATATGATAGTATTATGCTTGGCGAGGATTATAGTTTTGAATATTCTGGTAAAAATTTAGGTACTGTACCATTATTAGAATTAAAAAACAAAATTATTTTAATGGTAGACCGTAGTAATACTACATTTTTACAAGATGAACATTTTTTAGAATATGTAAATTTAACAACTAATTCTATATTTGCAAGATCATACGACTATTACAATATAAAAAATAATCCTGATACACAAGAATTAACCGAATATAATAAAAGAAATATGACTATTGTATTACCAGATAAAGGAATAAACCCTTCAAATCCAAGTTCAATTTTATCTAGAACTTATGGTTGTCAAATGGTAGCTATTCGTTACCAACTAGTTGATAATTTTTTGATGGAAGATAATGCGTTTTTTGATAGAAATGGTTATGCATTCGCATTAAAACCCGCGCCACTAAGATATGTTCCTGTTACAATTCCAACACCAACACCACAATTAGAAGAATATTCATATGCTACACGTAAAGCAGAAACAGATTTTTATAGTTTTAAATTCTAAAATAACCAACTGTATAAATTGATATCTTTAATTAAATATTTTCTTGTTATTATATCAATAAATATTTTATTAATAACATCGCGTCGCATTTTTTTAAAATTTCTAATTTCCATAATAATATCGGTTAATTTAGTAGCAGGCGACCATTTAACACTATGTATAATTGAATTACAACAAAAACAGTAAATATCACCTACTTGTTTTAAATTTTTACAAAACCCAATCGCATTAATTCTACAAAATTGAATATAAGGAATTGAATTAATCAGAATACCTGGTGGTCTAAATGGATAAGAATCATGAATAATAAAGGAATATATATTGTATGAATTATATAGATTGTCTTGTACAGTTATTACCGGTACTTTTTTATTATTATCTATACCAATCATTATAGACGAAGAGACATTAAAAAGCGCGATTAATTCTCGTATGATACGCCTTTTAATTCGTAGTGAAACAATTTCTAATGCATATAAACTGTCTGTATCTAAAAATTCAGTCATAAATAATTAAGTATATATTTTATATTTAACTATTTATTTTATTTCAATTATTTTATTTATTCAATTATTTTATTTAGTTATAAGAATTAGTATAATTATTAATCTAATTATTATATAAAAGGATATGAAATCAAAGAATAATTGTAAAGATTTAACATTTGAAGATTGTGAGTTAGCTATATTGCGTATGGCAGTTGATAATGCAGAAGAAAAGATGGGTAAACGAATTGTTAATTCAGAAGATATACAAAAAATAATACAAATAGTAGAAGATTTTATAAAACAAAAGAATCTAATATGTTATGGAGGTACTGCTATAAATAATATATTACCAGTTGAAGACCAATTTTATAACAAAGACGCAGAAATACCTGATTATGATTTTTTTACAACAAATGCACTAGAAGATGCAAAAGAACTTGCAGACATTTATTATAAAAAGGGTTTTACAGATGTCGAAGCTAAATCAGGACAACATTATGGTACGTATAAAGTATTTGTAAATTATATACCAGTAGCTGACATAACCTTATTAGATAAAGGTATATATAATTCATTAAAAAAAGACGCTATAAGAGTTGGTGGAATATTGTATACACCACCAAATTATTTAAGAATGTCTATGTATTTGGAATTATCTAGACCAGCAGGAGATATAAGTAGATGGGAAAAGGTATTAAAACGTTTATCCCTGTTAAATAAACATTATCCTATTACTGATCTGAATTGTAATAATATTGAATTTCAGAGAGAAATGGAAAATAAAAATGATGATGATGAAATATATGAAAACGTAAGAAATACACTTGTGAATCAAGGAGTTGTATTTTTTGGCGGTTATGCAATTTCATTATATTCTCAATATATGCCTAAGAATTTAAGGACTAAATTGGAAAAAGTAGCCGATTTTGATGTTTTATCTAATGAACCGCAAACGACTGCAGAAATAGTAAAAGAACGATTAAAGGATATTGGTATAAAAAATGTTAAAATTATTAAACGACCACGAATAGGTGACGTAATACCAGAACATTTTGAAATTCGTATTGGTAACGATACAATTGCTTTTATATATAAACCAATAGCGTGTCATAGTTATAATATTCTTAATATAGGTAAACAAAAGGTAAAAATAGCCACAATAGATACTATGTTAAGTTTTTATTTGGCATTTTTATATGCAGATAAACCATATTACAATCAATTTTTAGATAGAATTTTATGCATGTCAAAATTTTTATTTGATGTTCAACAAAAAAATAGATTACAACAAAAAGGACTACTCCGACGATTTAGTATAACATGTTATGGTCATCAAGAAAGTGTTGAAGAAATAAGAGCACATAAATCAGAAAAATATAAAGAACTGAAACTAAAAGGTGATAAAAAAGAGTTTCAAAAATGGTTTTTAAATTATAAACCAGATGATATAAAAAATAAAGGTGAAAATAATAAGAGTGAACCCAAGAAAAAGAAAATTATAAAAAAAAATGATAAGGGAAAAAAAAGTAAAACTAAGAAATCAGGATTATTTGGTATTTATGGTGGTAAAACAATGCGTCGTAAACATTAAGTATAATAAAACATAAAAAATTAATAAAAATATATTTTATACATTATTATAATATTCATTATATACTTCTTGGAATGATACATGTTTTTTTTTATTATATAAATTATATAAATTAGATATAATCATACCGACTATTCCAATAAAAATAACTATACTAATATAAATAATCATACTGTAATCTGTAGTATCTGTATTTATAATATCTGTAGTAACATCTTGTAATGAAAACTCAGGAGTTATTATATTGATGTCTTCCATTTTATTAAATTTATATTTATATTATATAAATTAAACTTATAAACAATATGTTTTTATTATTAGAATAAATATTTCGTGTGATATTTTTGAAATAATTTTATATAACATTGTATCTGTAATTTTATGTGGCATTGTCTTTTTAACAAAAATAATTAATAATATTATATATATACACAATTTTTCAAAATAATATTTTACATAATATGAAAACATGTTAAAAATATTCCATTCATCCACAAAACTACACATCGGTGTATTGCTTTTTTTAATAAAAAAAGTATGTATATCTAATAATCCTGAAAGAATACGATGAAAATTATTATTTTCATTTTTTATATTTAATAAGTTACACATTTTATCACAACCAAAAAGGTCTAAATAAAGAATTTTTTTATTAGGTTCTTTTTTAAAAATAAATGGTATTATTCCATCCATAGATTTATTTTTATACAAAATACTACCATCTATTAAATAAGGTATATAACAAGAACGTATAAGGGTTTTGAATATATCGTCAACATTTTTATATGTTGATTTTACAGGTTTTTTCCCCCTTTTAATATTATTATATGTAATAAAAAGTCTATTGTTAACTTTTTCACAAACATTAGTTGGAATAAAATTAGACAAATATGTTTTTAAATTTTTAAGACTTGTTAATTTATATGATTTTCTAAATTCTTTATTAAAAATCTCATATATTTTTGGAATATAGTCAAGAGCATCAATAAAATATAAAAATCCTACAATAGAACCTATACTACACCCCGATATTCTGTCTATTTTAATATATTTACGATTTTCCATTTCTTTTAAAAAATACATAGCACCTGCTAGATAACTACCATTAAATACCCCTCCTTCTAATACTACATCAATAACTAGAGGTGTTTTTGTATTTTTTATATCATCTGGTAAATTATCGATTAATTTAATAACATAATCGTTAATCATTTAATTACTATATTTTATTATTTAGTAATTAAATTTAAAACGAAATATATTTTTTATATTTTATTTTTTATTATATTTTTTATATTTTATTTTTTATTATATTTTTTATATTTTATTTTTTATTATATTTTTTTATTTTCCATTAATCTATATACAAAATCATTTTCATTTTTATGACAAACATACATATTAATTAATTCTGCAGGAGAATAAAAATATTCTTTTACCTTTTTCAGTTTATTTTTATTTATTGTATTACCAAAAAGATGGTAATATATTTCAGATATTGTTTTATGACTAGCGTTACTTAATTCATGTGTAATATCAATCCTACCAGGTCTAACTAAAGCGCTATCTAGTTTGTTATAATAATTAGAAGATATAATTAGAATTCTTCCAGGTGTTTCACGAATACCATCCCATAAATTAAGAATATCATCAAGAGTAATAGGAGGATCATTATTTAAATTAACTTTAATTTTTGGTTCGTCATTTTTTTGATTAATATTTTGTAATACGTCATTAATTTTAACATTTTCAATATTTTTATTACATATTTTATTATACTTATTAGATTTTACTTGTCGTTTTGCATTTCTATCCAAAATAATATCACCAATACAGTCAATATCTTCAAACACAATAATTTTTTTATCAAATGTAATAGAATTTTTTTCGTTATTATTATTATAACTATCTTCAAAGAAAAATTGTTCTAATTGTCTCTTGGTCTTTATCATTTTTAATGATAAAATAATTATATGACGATTCGTATAATTTGCAAGAGCTTTTATAAATGATGTTTTCCCTGTTCCCGGTGGACCATGTAATCCAATGCCAAGTGAATAGGGAATACCTTTTTCATAATACCAATTACGATTATCAAGAAAAAAAACTATTTTAGATATTAACTCTTTTTTACCGTCAAAGAATATGTTATTAAATGTTCTAGAACTTTCAAAACTATATTCGCTCCAACATGATAATATATTTTCATCATCATTAACATTTACTTTATCTAAAACATAAATGTATTTTTTATTAATTCTATTTTGTTTAATATTTGATAAATAATTTTTAGTAATATTATCAAGATAATTTATTAAATAATTTATGGAATATTTATAGGAGTAAATAGTAATTGTAATTTTATCTGTTTTTGTATTAATATTTGAATTATCATCTCGTGATTCTTCGTTTTCTATTACCGTTTTTACATAAATATCATCATCTATTTTGAAATGTTTTTTTTGAAAAACTACGAATATATCAAGGTTTTTTCTTTTATCTTCGTCATTAGAAGATGATTGAAAATTGCTATGACTTTCTTTTACACTATAAATTTCATGATTTTTATCAATATTTAAAATAATATAATTCCAAATTCCTTTAAATCTATCACTATAATTGGAACACACATTATGACCCAAAAAATTTGATATGGAACTTCTTTTACCTTCAATAATAATAGAGTTTTGTTTTAAAAAAAAAGTCTTTATATCATCAAAATTATAAATATATAATAATATATCAATAATACTATTATTATTATCATAAATATAACTAAATATATAACCACATAAAGTAATGACTAATGTCGAAATAATAGTATCCATTATGGGATTATCTGTTTTTAAAAAATTAAATATTGTTAATTTTGCAATATTCACACAATTTGAATATAATGTATTAATAAAATGATTCATTTTTTATTGAGTATAATATTATATAGTGTTTATAATTTTATATAGTTTAATTATATAATTATAGCGTAAATAATATTATTTTTATCTAAAATGCATTAAAATGATTAGTAACTTTATTAAGTGCATAAAATAATAAACCAAAAAGAATACTAGTAAATAAAAATCCATTTATATTAAAATTACCATCTTTTGAAAATAAAACTGGAAAATAACCAAATAAAAAATTTTTGAAAAATGGCAATTGAAATAAAAAATATAAAACTGCTAATAATAATGGTGTTTGTATTTCATTATAAATATCATCTAATGAATTTTGTCTTTGACAATTATTATTGTAATCATTTATAATATCGTTGGTTTGTTCGTAATTTTTAATATAGTCTATATTATTTTGAGGAGGTGGAACATAATTAGGTTGAACATGTGCATCTGTACTATGATCCGTTGTAACCATTGGAATATCTCTTGATGGCAATTGTGTTATACCTGTAATACTTGCTTGTTGAAGACCACTGACAATTTGGTTAATAGTTGTTTGATCTAAAGAAACACCTGCACCATTTTGTGACTGTTGTGAATTTTGTTGTTGTACAACATTGTTTTCAGTAGCAGTTAATGATATATTATTTGTTATATTACCTCCTCCAACTGGATCAGTTGGCAAATCTAATATACTAGTATAATCACTCATAATTATTATAAAGAATGATTGATTATAGTAATTACGCAAATATTATTTAATATTTTACTCAAATTCAACTATTTTAGAATTTGTATTACATTTTGTTGAAACCGCATTATATTTCACACAACCATCTTTAGTTTTATATATTTTATCCTTAATTTGTTCTAAAGGTGGAGCATAAAATATAAGACAATTTTTATTGTTACATACTGTTCTAAAAAGTGACGCTAACCCAAACCCTAACAAAACAGACATAATTCTTTTCCCTGTTTCAGTATGAACAAATTTACCAAGATTAATTGCCATTATATTATATTATATTACAAGTTTTCTTTTTACAATAAAAATATAATGTAATATTTTTTTCTTTTTTACGATTGTATTGGTATGCTAGATATTAAAGATTTATTAGATGGACAATCAACTCTTTCTTCTTCAAAATAAAAACAATTATCAGCTTTATCTTTAAACAATACCTTATCAACAGTTTCTGGATTAGGATAAATATAAATAGTTTTCATTTCTGGACCTAAGATGTAAATAAAAAACAATCCGATTGCAAAACTTATTAAAAATACAGGAATGGAAATATAATCTAATAACATATATAATATATATAATATATATAATATATATATAATTAGATACATCTAAAAATAATCCTTATTAAATTTTAGTTCTTTTGATACTAGTTCATTCATGCTATTTCTTAACAAATTATAATTTTTTATTCCGTCTTTTTCATTATACATTGTTAAATATGTATCCTTCATAGAATTTGGTAGTTTATTAAATACGTCATTATATATATTATTTCCAAAATCGTAATTACCATTTGGTAAAGGATTTGGTGGTATTATTAAATTAGGTGGTTCAGTAAATTTACAACTTTCATTTTTAGCTCTAGAATTAACACAATTATACATAAATTCTGTTATCCATTCGTGATTACTTCTTAATGCTGTCTTTAATTCGTTAGGTAGTTTATTCCATAAATTTGTATAGTTAGAATTATTCCATGTTATTCCATCTTTACCTTCACCATATGTAGGTTCAATACGTTGTATCATTTGTACTTCTTCTTCTTTTTCTTCCTCTTCTTCTCCTCCTTCTTCTTCTAATGTATCACTTGATTCAATAATTAATAGTGGTTTCTTTTTACTGGGTGCTTCATAACCAACATTAAATTTAACAACTCTGTTTTGAAAACTAGTAAAAGATAAATTGAAAATACTATATCTATTTTGTATTAAATTACATGTATTTGTATGATCATTATGATATACCATACTTTCGTTATATTTTAAATTTCTTATTTTACTAAGTAGCGGCAATAATGTTGTATTATATATATTTACTGCATCACGAGCATATTGAACATTATTTGTTTCATTCATTTTTTTAATACATTCTTTTATTTGATCTATTTGTATATATGTTTCAGTAATGGATTCATTTATTTCTTCTTTTTTGTCTTCATTGTCAACAATTTTATTATAATGTTCAAGATATTGTTCATATAATGAAGTATAGGTAGTTATAGTATCTTTTAAATCGTCAAATTTTTTAAGTGCTTCATCGGTTGTTAAATAACCAAATAATAATTTATTTTTATGGTCAATTATTTCATTTTTATATTCTTTAATATCTTTTTCCATATAATTTAATAATTCTGGTAATAATTCTACTTTACCTATTTGAATTTTAATATTTAAATTACATGGGTCTGCGATAATACCACATGTGGCGCTATGTTCTCTATATGTATCTGCTTTTTCTATATCCTCAAAAAATGTGGTTTTAAATATAGTACCACCAGGTCTTTTACAATTAATACATTTAGGTTTTAACTTTAAAAATTCGGAACGTTTTTCTTTATTACTTAATGTAATATTATTCATTATTTTTTTCTTATTTGCCATAATTAGACCTTCATATTTAAGTTTAAGTTTGAAGTATTCATTTAACGCTTCTTTTATATCTGGTAAAGATGTTGATGGTGATTCCATTATATATTATATCTTATAAATTATTTGCGTTTTAATCTAAAATATAAACTGTGTTTAATTAAATATTTTTATATTGTTTTTGAATGTATAATATCATATTCACTTTCCCATTTAGGTAATCCAGTAATTAATTCTTGATGTGCAATACGTTTGGCTTGTTGAAATTTTTGTATTTTTGATAAAATATATTGTTGTTTCTCTTTTTTATTTTTTTCTAATTCAACCGGACTTAATTTACCCTTATACTTATACAATAAAATTAATCCTAAAACAAGTAAGAATGCAATAAACATACCAACATTGAATATTAAATTATGAAATTTTTCTCTAACTATATGACACTGTTTTAGAGTTTGATGTAAAAAATATGTCACTCCTGGTTCAGTAAGATGTGGTCTAGAAAAATCTGGATTATCCATAATAAATATAGTTAATTTTATAAATTAATTTATACATATTATCTATATGTCTAATTCATTTTTAAATATATTTTTTTTTTTAATAACAACAGCAGTATATTATTATGGGTTGAAACCATTATTAACATATGAAACAACAATTGACCTTAAAAGATATGAGGATTACACAAAAAACAATTATATGTATTTAGGTATTTATTTATTAATGGTTTTATTTATTCAACTTTTAGCAAACGCTTATATTATTACATCAAATTGCGGAGGAAGTGTAAAAGAAAACATAGGTGCATCATTTTTATTTACTATTATTCCATGGACACTAATATTTGGATTTGTAATTGTAGCTGTACAAACAGGTTTCCCATTTGGTAGTGATTATGTAAGTGCATTTTCTAATGTTATAGGATATTTTTGGGTTTCAACTTCTGCAAATAAAATATTAAATGAATTATTAATTGATAGAAATATACAAAATAAAATAGATGAAGATAGTACATTAACGTCTGAACAAAAGAAAACGATGCAAAGCGCAGCAGACGCTATAATTAAAATATGCGGTAATACATCAATATTGATTAATCAAATAGTTCCTTCAAATTTTAATGAATATTGGAATATATTAACTCCATTAAAGAAACAACAATATCAAATAGATAATGAAGATACTGCAAAAATAAGAGATGAACTATTTGAAATTGTTTTAACAAAATATAATGTTGGTGAATCTATGTGGTATATTTATACTGGTATTTTGTTAATAGCTTATGTTCAACTTAAAATAACAACAAGAGGGTGTGTAAGTAATATAAAAACTATGGAAGAAAATTATAATAAATTTAAAGAAGAAGAACAAAAGATGAAGGATGAAAAGGAATTAGCCACGAGTACAACATACACAATAACAAATTAATAAATATTTAATATATTTAATATATTTATATATTAATTTATTAAATAATCATTATATAAATATAATATGTTTGATGATTGGGAATTGGATACTCATGAATTACAATATGCTAATATTATTTATACAGATGAACAAAAAAAACAATTACATGAAAGAAAATTAGTTGAAGAGGCAGATAACATTTTAACGAAAGAACTTTTTGACAATAATACTGGGAACGATAACACAATTTGTAATAATGGGAATGATGTTACGACAATTTGTAATAAATCCACAAAAAATAATTTTAGTAAAAAAATAAAAAACGAACTAAAACAAAAAGATTTGTCAAAAAAGATAAAAGAGCAAATTAATGAAAATAATAAACATATTGAAACATACGGTGAATCACAATATTCGGATAATGAATATTTAGATTATGAAGACAAATTTTATAAATAAAAATGATTTCTCTAAAATACTCTTGAAAATGTTACATAATACATAACAGTCAAATAACATACAAGTCCTAAAACTAAAGATAATAACCAAATAGGTAATATAGTTTTATTTTTATATCCAATACCAAATTCACGAATACTTCCATCTTTATTATAAAAACATGATGGTTTCATTATTTGGATAAATCCAAAAATAATAATAAATAATATAATAGACGATAATGTCATATGTTCTCTAATATAGTTTTTATACATCTTATATATAATTATAAACAAATTTTTATTCTTATCGGAATATTATTTATTATTCTTAAATAATATTTTATTCAATTCTTATTTATCTAATTATAATCTTGGTAATCATCATAATCTTCTTCAGGTGCTCCTACACCATCTGTATTACCGTCATAATAATCTTCATTCATATATCCCATATCATATGCTTCTGCATCAATATCATCTTCATTTTGTTGTTGTTCCATAAATTCATTTAATAATATATCAATATTTTCGTCATTTGCATCTAAATTATTTTTTCTAATATTTTTTTCAGCTTTTAACATTTCATCTCTAAATTTTTGTTCTTCATCATAAAAATCTTTATCTAATGTAATTAAACCTTTTTGTAAACCCTTACTATACATTCCAAGTTTATTTATCTTAAGAATAGTATCTGTATCTCTTTCTTCATCTGTCATTCTTTTTAGTCTATCAGTGACTAAATCTTTTTCTTTTTCTCTCAATTTAAATACTCTATCTTGTATTTCTTCATAAGATGTATCAATTGTATTTTTTTGACTATTCAATATTTCAATAAAACATATTAATAATTCGGAAATTTTTTGTCTAAGTTCTTTTTTATTACCTGTTAATAAACGCGTATCTACTTGTTTTCTTGATGTTATTGATAAATCAA
>Ga0209550_10003871_pt1 | contig 14194 bp, 10 predicted proteins | sample LauGreSuBDMM15SN_2_FD_187567 | JGI IMG/M metagenome (GOLD analysis project Ga0209550, IMG submission 187567) | Freshwater lake microbial communities from Lake Michigan, USA - Su13.BD.MM15.SN (SPAdes) (version 5) | ecosystem: Environmental > Aquatic > Freshwater > Lake | place: Lake Michigan...
GTATCAACGTCGGTCTGCATTTTACCACTTATTTTGATGTCACGAATCGATGACAAAGCCAAATAAGGATTTATTGCCGTTGCACCAAAACCTATCAAACAGGCAAAATGATGCACTTCCCAAACATCTCCAGCTTCAACTATGATGCCTACCTTTCCTCTTAACCCTTTTCTGATGAGGTGATGGTGAATGGCTGAGGTTGATAACAAAGAGGGTATAGGTGCATGCTCAGAATCTATTGCCCTGTCCTGCAAAATAATTACTTCAAATCCATCTTCAACTGCATCAACGGCATACCTGCATATTCTATCCAACGCTTTCTTTAACGTGCCTGGTTTCCCATCCGCACGGAAATAACACTGCAAAGTTTTAGCCTGAAATACTCCTGTGTCAATGCTCCTAATTTTCTCTAAATCATGGTTGGTTAAAACAGGATGTTTTAAGGCTACAGTATGACAACTCAACGGATCTTCTATGAGCATGTTTCCATTGTTGCCAATAAATGTGGCTAGCGACATTACCAACCTCTCTCTAATGGGGTCGATTGGCGGGTTGGTTACTTGCGCAAACAATTGCTTGAAATAACTGCTTAAATGTTGAGGTTGATCACTTAAAATGGCCAATGGTACATCTGTCCCCATAGATCCTATCGGCTCTTTTCCCTCCAATGCCATTGGAGTAATGATGTTTTCTAGGTCTTCTGAAGTGTATCCAAAGGCTTTTTGGTATTTGAACACCTGCTCATGCTCAAGGTGGGTAAACATAACCCTCGGGACTGGCAGTTCATTTAACCGTATTTTGTATTTGTTCAACCAATCGCCGTAAGCCTTTTGGTTGCAAATGGTTCTTTTTAGTTCATCATCACTGATGATTCTGCCTTCTTCAATATCAACCACAAACATTTTTCCTGGTTGAAGCCTTCCTTTTTCTATGATCAATGCTGGATCTACTGGCAATGCCCCTGTTTCAGAGGCCATGATTACCCTATCGTCTGAAGTAACACAATACCTTGACGGCCTTAGCCCGTTTCTATCCAATGTTGCGCCGATAATCCTTCCATCTGTGAATGAAATTGAAGCAGGTCCATCCCATGGCTCCATAATTGATGCATGGTATTCATAAAAAGCTTTCTTTAACGGATCCATGCTTTCATTGCCATCCCACGCCTCTGGTATCAGCATCATCATCACATGGGGTAAAGACCTGCCCGTCATGGTTAACAATTCAATCATGTTATCCAAACTGGCTGAATCACTTTGGTTATTAGAAACAATTGGCAACAACATCTCCATTTCTTCTTTCGAAAAATAGGGGGATGCATAGCCATGTTCATTTGTTTTTACCCAATTTAAGTTTCCTTGTAAAGTGTTGATTTCCCCATTGTGGGCTATGTATCTAAAGGGTTGCGCCAATTTCCAAGAGGGGAATGTATTTGTTGCAAAGCGTGAATGGACCAATCCCAAGGCGCTTACTAGCTTTTTATTGCCTAAATCAGGATAATACGACCTTAACTGATTGCTGGTAAGCTGACCTTTGTAAACAACAACTTTATACGAAAGTGAACTGATGTAAAAACCAATTGCATCTTTCTTAACAGAATTATTAATTAGGTGTGATGAATAGTTTCTGAGGATAAAAAGCTTCCTTTCAAATGCCATAGGGTCAGTTATATGGTCTGGACAAGCCACAAAAACCTGCTCAATTTCAGGTTCTACAGACCTTGCAGTAAAGCCAATTCCTTCCGGATTAATGGGAACTTTTCTCCAAGCAAGTACCTCAATTCCAAGCTCTTCTGCTGTTCTGCTAAAGATGTCTCTGCACTCTTCACGAAGCCTTACTTCCTTTGGAAAAAAAATAGACCCAACTCCGTATTTACCATAAGCAGGAAGATGAACACCCATTTTTAAACACTCCTCAAAAAAGAATGCATGGGGAGTTTGTATTAAAATACCTGCACCATCACCAGTATTACTTTCACATCCACAAGCCCCACGATGCTCCATGTTCTCCAAAATGGTCAAGGCATCAGAAATTACTTGGTGATTTTTATTTCCTTTGATATTGGCTACAAAACCTATTCCACAGGAATCTCGTTCAAATTCTGGACGGTATAATCCTCTATTTCTTTCCATATTGATGCTAAAATTTGAAAAAATCTAAAAAAAACCCTAAAAATAAAATTATTTCTAAGATAAATTCACTCATTCGTATAAATTTACGAATAAAAAGCGTATTAATTTTTCAAATGGCAAAAAATCTAAAAAAATATCAATTTACAATCGATTAAGCTTCTGACATGAAACTGCTAACAGGTTCACACGAACAAACCAAATTCCTGTCACCATAAGTATTGTTTACCCTCGCTATGCTTGGCCAAAACTTATGGGTGCGTTGTCTCTCTCCGGGAAATGCTGCCTTTTCTCTAGAATATGGCCTATTCCATTCGTTAGCACAGATATTGGCTTGTGTATGGGGTGCCCTTTTCATAACATTTTCTTTTTTATCAAAAATGCCTTCTTCTATTTCCTTGATTTCTTGCCTGATTGAAATTAACGCCTCACAAAAACGATCTAACTCGTCCTTGTCCTCACTCTCCGTTGGCTCTATCATGATGGTGCCTGGTAAAGGGAAACTGAGTGTTGGTGCATGAAACCCATAATCCATCAGCCTCTTGGCAACATCTTCTGCTTCAATGTCAGCCGTTTTCTTAAATGGCCTGAGGTCAACGATGAATTCATGCGCACAGGTTCCATTGGTTCCCAAATACAACACATCAAAATGACTTTGCAACCTCGCCCTCATATAATTTGCATTCAAAATGGCATATTCTGTGGCTTGTTTCAACCCATTTGACCCCAACATTCTTATATAGGCATAACTGATGAGCAAAATGCTTGCACTTCCATAAGGAGCCGCACTGACTGCATTGGTTTCTGTTGATGAGACATTTGAGGCATCAATAATAGTAGTATGCCCCGGAAGAAAAGCCGCTAAATGAGCTTTTACGCAAATTGGACCCATGCCCGGACCACCACCACCGTGTGGAATGGCAAAGGTTTTGTGTAGGTTTAGGTGACAAACATCTGCGCCTATCAAACCTGGTGCTGTTAACCCCACTTGAGCATTCATATTTGCCCCATCCATGTAAACTTGTCCGCCATGCAAATGGATAATCGCGGTTATATCTTTAATTGTTTCTTCATATACACCATAAGTACTTGGATAAGTAATCATGATTCCAGCTAGGTTCTCACTGTGCTGTATTGCTTTCTCCGTCAAATCATCAATATCTACATAACCATTGTCAAGTGCTTTTACCACCACTACTTTCATGCCTGCCATCACTGCAGATGCTGGATTTGTACCATGTGCTGATATGGGTATCAACATGATTTTTCTGTGGTGATCTCCCCTTGATTCATGATAACCTTTGATGGTCAATAGTCCAGCATATTCCCCTTGTGCTCCACTGTTGGGTTGTAAGCTGCATGCATCAAAACCAGTTACTTCACACAAGTAATCTGAAAGTTCATTCAAAATTTGGGTATATCCCTTTGTCTGCGACTTAGGCGCAAATGGATGGATATTGCTCCAGCATTCCCAACTCAATGGCATCATTTCAGATGCTGCATTTAATTTCATGGTACAACTACCTAAAGAAATCATAGAGGTGTTTAAGGATAAATCCTTGTTTTCCAAGAACTTAATGTATCTCATCATCTTGCTTTCACTGTGATAAGTATTGAAAACAGGATGATCTAAAAAGGTAGATGTTCTTGTTAATGATGTTGGTATGTTGCTGAGATAATCATTTTCTAAAATATGAAATGCACCTAGTCCTGCTTCATCAAAACAAGATAACAACTCGAGCAATGAACTACTCGTTGTTGTTTCATCAAAACTTATTGCTACATGGTTATAGTCTATTAAACGGATGTTGATGTCTTTGTCTAACGCCAATTGATGTATGGCTTCAGCCTTGTTTGTTACAACTGTTAACGTGTCAAAATAGGTTGATGAATGCAGCTGATATCCTCCAGCAGTCAATGTTCTGGCAGCAGCTTGTGCAAACAAAGATACCCTGGTGGCTATTTTTTTGAGGCCAATGGGTCCGTGGTACACCGCATACATTGCGGATATATTAGCCAACAGTGCTTGTGCAGTGCAAATATTTGAAGTGGCTTTTTCTCTTTTTATGTGCTGCTCTCTTGTTTGCAATGCCATACGCAAAGCCCTGTTGCCATCTGCATCAATGCTGATGCCAATAATTCTGCCTGGTATATTTCTTTTAAACTCGTCTTTAGTAGCGAAAAATGCTGCGTGCGGACCTCCGTTTCCCATTGGTACGCCAAATCTTTGTGCTGAACCACAAGCTACATCGGCACCTAATTCGCCTGGGGGTGTTAACAAAGTAAGTGCAAGCAAATCTGTTGTCATTACAACATAACCTCCCACCGAGTGTACTTGGTCGATAAATTTCCTGTGGTCTATTAATGCTCCTTTGTCGTTTGGATATTGAACAATAGCCCCAAAATAACTTGAATCAAATGTAACTTCTTCAACCTTCCCTTTCACAATTTCTATTCCAATGGGTAATGCTCTTGTGTATAAAAGGTCTATTGTTTGTGGAAAACATTCTTCATCTACAAAAAATTTCGGTCGCTCTATATTTTCTTGCTTATTTAACGCATTGAAAAACATCGCCATAGCCTCAGCCGCTGCAGTGGCTTCATCTAACAATGAAGCATTGGCAATGGGCAATCCTGTTAAATCACAAACCATAGTTTGAAAATTCAACAAACTTTCTAGCCTTCCTTGCGCAATTTCTGCTTGATACGGCGTGTATTGTGTGTACCAACCTGGGTTTTCAAAAATATTTCTTAAGATTACGCTGGGTGTGAAGGTTCCATAATATCCTTGTCCAATGTAGTTTTTAGCTACAATATTTTTACTTCCCACCATTTTAACATGCGCCAAGTAAGCAGCCTCGCTCATTGCACTCGGAACTTTCAAACTTTCGTTGTTTCTGATATTGGGTGGTACTGTTTTTGTAACAAGCTCATTTAAGGTTTCGATCCCAATCAATTTCAACATCTCTTTCTCTTCAGAAGGTGTTGGACCAATATGTCTGCTTCTAAATTCGTTCTCTTGCTGTGATAGTAGGTTCATATGTTTGATATTGATCTTTTTAAAGAGGCTACCTAAGATTCTTACGGGTTGCAAATTTAAACACATTCAATGAGCTTTTGTTTAGTTTGTACAAGGGTTTACTTCAAATGTGGATTAAATGAGGATAGGTATGTTTGTAACATGCATTTAACTTAAACATTCATTTGTCTTAACTTCGCATCATGTCTGATTCATTGCTCGAAAACTGGGAAGCTAAATCCAAAGAACATACAAAACTCTACAAGGGCTTTCTTCAGAGAACCCATAAAAATGATGTTATTTACAAGCTTCCTGACCTTCATGAAGATGCTTTTCAGAAAGTCGATTGTTTGACTTGCGCCAATTGTTGCAAAAATTATTCTCCTCGTTTTAAAACACCAGACATCAAAAGAATCAGCAAAGTTTTGGGCATGAAGGAGGGTAATTTTATTGATACTTACCTTAGAATTGATGATGAAGGTGATTATGTGCTCATAACCAAACCTTGTCCATTTTTGGGCGAAGATAATTATTGTTCAATTTATGAAGATCGTCCTTCAGATTGCAGGCGTTTTCCATACACGGATGAAGATGTATTCATCAAAAGACCTGCCATCACCCTTAAAAATGCATCATTTTGTCCAATCGTTTATGTTGTTTTAGAAAGATTGATAGAATACAATAAAGGTTAATCAATACGTTATCTTTTTTATCGAAGGGATTTTAATCCAAGTAAAAACAACCACTCCCACAGTCATCGCCCCACCAAAAATTACAGAAGGAATCACGCCAAAAAACTTAGCCATAAATCCACTTTCAAAGGCGCCTAATTCATTGGATGACATGATGAAAATACTGTTCAAAGAGGATACCCTGCCTTTCATATTTTCAGGTGTTTTTAATTGCAGCACAGTTGACCGGACCAAAATGCTTATTCCATCTAAAAGCCCCGATAAGAACAACGCTATTGCAGATATCCAAAACATATTGGACAATCCAAATACAATTATACAAACACCAAACCCTGCCACACAATACATCATGATTTTGCCTTGGTTTTTATGCATTGGGATGAAGTTTATCAATACCATCATGGCTACAGCACCCAGTGCTGGCGCTGATCGCAGCAAGCCTAATCCAGCAGGACCAGTATGCAAAATAACATCTGAAAAATAGGGGAGCATCGCTGTTGCTCCTCCAAAAAACACGGCAAATAAATCTAAACTTACCACGCCTAAGATTTCTTTTGTTCTCCATACAAACCTGAATCCTTCTCTGATGTTTTGCAACATTGACTCTACCAAAATTGATTTAACTGGAGGCTTGGGTTTTATGAGAAATGCGCCAACAACTGCAAAAATCATCATGACTATCATGAGCGAAAAAGTAAAGCTTATGCCAATAACGCCATATAATATGCCCGCTAATGCTGGACCGCCTACGCCTGCAACCTGCCAAGATCCGCTGTGCCATGTGATTGCATTTGATAGCTCTTCTTTGGGAACCAAATTCCCTAACAACGCAAATGATGTTGGTCCACTAAATGCCCTTGCAATGCCTGATGCAAATGCAATTCCATAAATTGAACCAAGTATTATTGTATCGCTCAAATGCGTTTTTGCAGTTGCACTGGTTATGTAGGCAAACAAAATGGTCAGCAATAAATTTGCAGCAAAACTAAAAAACAACAATTTTCTTTTGTCACTTTTATCGATGATGTATCCTGAATAAAAGGTCATTAAAAAAGCTGGAAAAAATTCAAACAATCCGATGAGCCCTATGCTAAATGGATCTTTGGTGATTTCAAAAACCTTCCAACTGATCAGCGTTGCCTGCATCGTTAATACCAATATAAAAAAAAACCTGGCTATGATATAGGTTCTGAATTCTTTGTATTTTAATGCTGAAAATGTTGGTTTTTTTAAAATATTGCTCATTGAATTAATAACATTTTGTTGATTTTTTTTGATTTAACTAAGGCAACGTAACATAATGCTGGCCATCAGCATATTCGTTTTCAATGGCATTTAATATAACCTTGAGGTGTTGTGGATTGTCAATAAAATCTGCATTGCTGGCATCAACATACAACGTTTTTATGGGTTGATGTTTTATATATTGGGTATATGTTTGTTGAATATTAAATAGGTAGTCATTTTGAATGTTTAGTTCATACAATCGATTCCTTTTTCTGATGTTTTCTTGCAGCTTAGAAACTGGAGCATGCAAATAAATCAATAAATCGGGTTGTAAAATCTGTGGTTGCATCATATCAAACAATCGCTGGTACAATTGAAATTCTTCTTCAGGTAAATTTACTTTTGCAAATAACAGGCACTTGGTAAACAGATAATCTGACACCGTAGTGGAATGGAATAAATCTTGTTGTACGAGCAAATCTTTTAACTGCTTGAACCTTTCTGCCATAAAAAACAATTCTACTGAAAAGGCATATTGTGCAGGATTCTCATAAAATTTGGCCAAGAATGGATTTTCTGCAAACTCTTCCAACACCAGCCTTGCTCCCAATGATTGTGCCAACATGTTGGCCAATGTCGTTTTTCCCACACCAATATTTCCTTCTATGGCAATAAACTTATAACTCATCGATTGATTAATTTTTTATCGCATATCTCTTTTTAGTTCTATGCTTGGTTTTGATATTTTTTTGCCAAGAGCGGATCTTGACAATTCTCTAAAAGCTCTTTTACACTTATTTTGTGAACAGGGTCTATGTGGTTGTTGGCAATTTCAGCCAAAGGGATCAATACGAATTTTCTCACTGCAATTCTAGGATGTGGAATGCTAAGGATTTCATCGGACATTATCATATCATTGAAATATAATATATCAATGTCTATCGTACGGGCACCATTTTTCTCATAGCGAACCCTTCCAAAGGAAACTTCAATCGCTAAAACCTGCCTCAGCAACTCATGTGGAGTTAATGAAGTGGATATTTTAATTACTTGGTTTAGAAACGCAGCTTGGTTGGTATTGCCCCATGCTTCTGTTTCATAAACGTCCGTTTTATCCTTAACTTCCCCACACAATTCCTCAATCTTTTTAATTGATTCATTTAAAAAGAATATCCGGTCTCCTATATTACCACCTATCAATAAATAAACATCATTCATAAAGGATTTCATCAATCGCGGTAAAGTTCTTTAATTTTGTACTTTAAAACCACAAACATTGAAAAGTTTTTTCAAGTCTTTTTTTGCAGCCTTGCTTGCACTCATAACTTTCTTCCTATTAACATTCCTTATTTTCTTTGGCATAGCCGGTGCTTTAATGAGCGATGAAAAGACCGAAATTGGCAACAACGCTGTTTTGGTGGTTGATTTGTCCAAGTCCTACAATGACCGTCAAAAAGAGGATCCTTTTGCTGAATTGACTGGAAAAATGGAAGATGTTGTTCCAGACCTTCAGACTACGATCAAGTTAATTGACAAAGCTAAAGCTGATTCTTCTATCAAAGGTATTTACCTCATTTCAGCCAATAACCCCAATGGTTTTGCCACAAGCAATGAACTTAGGAATGCCTTGATTTCCTTTAAAAAATCAAACAAGTTCATCATTGCTTATGGCGATTATATCACTCAAAAAGCATATTCTGTTGCCAATATTGCTGATAAAATTTACAGTCACCCAAAAGGCATGATTGAATGGCAGGGGATGTCTGTTGAATACATGTATTATAAAAACTTGATCGATAAGCTTGAAATCAAGCCTCAAATTTTTTATGCGGGTAAATTTAAAAGTGCCACAGAACCTTTCAGAGAAGCTCAAATGTCTGATGCCAACAGAGCCCAAACTACAGTTTGGTTGAACGATTTATACGATGGATTGATCAATGGAACTTCTTCAACGAGGAAGATTTCAGCAGATTCTCTCAAAATGTTTGCAAACAATTATACACTAGACATGCCTGAAAAGGCCGTTGCTGCAAATTTAATTGATAGTCTTAAATATGATGATGAATTAAAAGATGAATTGCGCAAGAGGGTTGGGATTGCAAAAACCCAAAAAATTAATTTTGTAAGCCTATCAAAATATCAAAAGTCGGTTAGCCTTTCAGCGGGTTTCTCCAAAGACAAAATTGCCGTTGTTGTAGCAGAAGGTGAAATCGTTTATGGAAAAGGAAGCAGCACACAAGTAGGGTCTGATGAATACCTTAGCTTGCTCAGAAAACTCCGCACCGACAAAAGCATCAAAGGAATTGTAATGCGTGTAAACTCACCTGGTGGCAGCAGCTTCGCCAGCGAAATCATTTGGAGAGAAATCGAATTAATCAAAAAAGAAGGCAAACCCGTTGTTGTTTCGATGGGTGATGTTGCTGCTAGCGGTGGTTATTATATTGCCTGTAACGCCAATAAAATTTTTGCTGATCCACAAACAATCACCGGTTCTATTGGTGTGTTTTCTATAGTTCCCGATTTTTCCTCTTTCATGAAAAACAAGTTGGGGATAACGTTCGACAGGGTGGTTACATCAAAGTATGCGGATGCTCCTTCTGTAACTAGACCGATGAATCAGTTTGAAAAAAACATTATCCAGTCTCAGGTTGATCGCATATACCTCGACTTTAAACAAAGGGTTGCAAAAGGTAGAAACTTGTCGATGGAGTTTGTTGACAGCATAGCGCAGGGAAGGGTTTGGACCGGCAATCGCGCTTTGGAGCTTGGATTGGTTGATAAAATTGGAGGTTTGGAAGATGCCATTGCTGCAACCGTAAAATTAGCTGGATTGAAAGAATACAGGGTTAAGTCTTATCCTGAACCTAAATCACTCATCGAACAACTGTTTGATCAATATCCGACTGATTTCACAGAAGCTTCCATCAAAAAAGAAATTGGAGCGGAGCAGTTTACCATTTACAAGCGCATTCAAAAAATCAAAACAGAAAAAGGAGATATCCAAACAAGAATGCCGTTCGAATTTAATATTCACTAATAGTAGCATTTACTTAATTTTCAATGCATTACTTTTGAAGAATGGAATTAGAAAAACAAAAAAAATACAGTCAATTAACTGGTATGCTGGCCATTGCCAAAGCCAGTTTACGTTCTATTTTTAGGAGTCCCTCTGCTGTCATTTTTAGCTTCCTTTTTCCAATCATATTTATCCTTGTATTTGGGTTTTTGAGTTCAACAGCACCTGTTATTCGCGTTGCATTTGATCCCAAATCATCGAATGATAATGCCTTGTACTCAAGCTTGGTTGAGGGAAGCAACCTCAAGGTTTTAACACAATCTACCTTAAAATCTATGCAAGACCTTGAAAAAGGCCACATCACAGCTATACTCAATATTAAAGAAATCAATCCCAATGGATTTCCAAAATATACCGTTGAAATAACCACTTCAACTGCCGCTGCTGATAGGATAGGATTGCTTCAATCCATCATACAAAAAGCAATAGGGGAGCTCGACCTGAAAAATTTTCCAAAAAGACCAACCTATGCTTTCATGGTTAAAGAGACGCTGCCGGGCAGGGTGTACAGAACCATTGATTTTATATTGCCCGGACAACTTGGTTTCTCATTGCTAAGTGCCGGTGTTTTTGGTGTTGCTTTCATATTCTTCAACCTGCGCCAGCAGCTGGTTTTAAAGCGTTTTTTCGCTACACCCATTCGAAAAACTTACATCGTTTTTGGTGAAGGGATTGGTCGAATTATTTTTCAAATGATTACGGCCGTTGTTATTCTGGGCATTGGACATTTTGCGTTTAAATTTACCCTTGTGTATGGATGGATAACATTTGCTGAACTCATGGTATTGAGTTTAATCGGTTTACTTGTTTTCATGGGATTCGGTTTTATCGTTAGCGGATTGGCAAACAATGAAAGTGCCATTCCTCCCTTTGCAAATCTCGTTACACTGCCTCAGTTTTTGCTTGCAGGCACTTTTTTTCAGGTGGATAATTTCCCTACATGGTTGCAGCCTGTATGTAAAATACTTCCTCTAACATACCTTAACGAGGCCATGCGCAATGTTGCATTCGAAGGTGCTCATTTGTCTGATTGTGCACCACAACTGAAATATTTGCTGATTTGGGGTGTTGTGTTATATGCTGTTGCAATAAAAGTTTTTAAATGGGAATAATGAATCGAAAATACAAAGGTTTATTGATGGTTTTTTTGGTTCTGTCAGGAATTATGCTTCTTTTTTCTTCATTGTTCCCTTCGTCTGTCATGACTTCAAAATGGATCATGGTAGCTGGACAACAAAAGAATGTAGCTTCATCTTTGTACGACCTCCATAAATGGCAAGATTGGAATGATTTGCTTGTTGGTAAAACAGAAATCACCGTTGAAAAAAAAGATTCAACATTGCATCCTGACGATAAAATAACTTGGACATCTAGCAATGGGGATAAGAGTTCTATATTGATAACTTCAATTCAACCGGATGGCATTTCATTAGACATCACAAATCCCGGTGATCTGCCTATTCAATCAGGTTTTAGTCTGACGCAGCGTGAAGACTCTGTTCAAGTGGTTTGGTTTATAGTTGAACGTTTGCGTTGGTATCCCTGGGAAAAAATTTATGGAATGATGGCTTCAGACATGAAAGGACCCGCGTTGCAACACAGCCTTGAAATGTTCAAGGAACAGGTGGAGCAACAATAATATCCTTGTTAACTCGGTTTGAAAAGTGTCAAATTTCGCTTGATGCCATCCCATTTGGTCCTTTTGATAGGCGACTCCTTGAATATTTTGTTGAAGGTTTCTTTTTCCAAATGCTCCCAATCTCTGATGGAGAAGTTTAGTATTTCATTCAATGGTTCTAGTTCAGGGTGTTGATGATGTTTGCTGAACCTGTTCCAAGGACAAACGTCCTGACAAATATCACACCCAAAAACCCAATTGTTAGCTTTGTCAGCCAATGGTTCTGGCAGAACTGCTGTTTTAAGTTCGATGGTAAAATAGGAAATGCATTTTGTGGCATCAAGGGCTTTGTTGGGGAGGATGGCTTCTGTTGGACAAGCCTCAACACATTTGTTGCATGTTCCGCAATAATCTTGGTGGTAAGGAGTATCAGGTGCTAATTCAATATCAACAATAAGGGTAGCAAGGAAAAAGAAAGAACCCTTTTTTTTGTTGATGAGGTTTCCGTTTTTTCCAATCCATCCCAATCCGCTGCGTTTGGCCCAAGCCCTTTCCAGCACAGGTGCGGAATCAACAAAACCCCTGCCTTCAACATCTCCCAGCACTTCACGTATCTTGAAAATAAATTCGTGTAACTTTTCTCTAATAACAAAATGATAGTCTTTGCCGTATGCATATTTTGCAATCTTGGGGGAATTGGGTGATTGATTTTCGGATGGAAAATAATTGAACATCAAGGTAATCACTGATTTCGCACCAGGCACCAATTTAGTGGGGTCTACACGCATATCGAAATGATTTTCCATGTATTTCATTTCTCCGTGCAAACCCTTATTCAACCATTGTTCTAGCCTTTTTGCATCATCATCCAAACGTGCAGCTTTAGCAATACCACAATGATCAAAGCCAATTGCGCGCGCAATTTCCTTTACTTTAATTGCATTGTTTTGCAAGTATTGGTTCATGTTGAGCAAAATTTCATCTTCAATTTACTCCCTCTTCAATGCTGTTTTTTATTTGCTTGTAAAGATCCTTTCTTTGTGGTGTTAAGGTGTTTTTTTCAAAAATGATGGCAGCATATTTTTTTGAAAAATCAATCCATGGCCATGTTCCAGTAAATCCAGGAGCAGAAATTATATTTGGTGTTCCATTGGCATTTTCTTCCTCAATCCAACATCCCATGCCATAGGTAAATCCAGCAACCAATTCAGGTGAAGACCTTTTTTTAGCATCAGGAAATTGATTTTTCAGCATTTCTGAAATGGCATTTTCGCTCAACACTTTTTTATTGTTAATCACACCTTTGTTCATGATCATTTGCATGAAATTGATATAGTCAAAAGCACTGCAGGTAGCACCCCCAGAAGGATTTACACCGCCACTTTCACTGTAAAAAGTAGCTGTTTTCATGCCCAATGGCCTGAATAATTTCTCTTGCGCAATGCGGTCAAATGTTTTTTTGGAAATGACTTCCAAAATTCGTCCTGCAATGTTTAGTCCAACTGAACTGTACGAAAAATGAGTACCAGGGTTGTCAACAATAAGTCTTTTTGCTGCATAATTATTTACTTCTTCCTCTAAGGACTCGAATTTATTTTTTTGTGCAATTTTAAGGATGCCATTGGCATCACCTTCAACGCCAGTAGTTTCTGCTAAACAATCACGGATGGTGATAAATCCTTTCATGTATTTTTCAAAAATAGGCAGGTATTTTGTTACTTGATCGTCGAGGTTTATTTTTCCTTCATCAACAAAAATCATCACCAAAGCCACTGTCAACCATTTGCTGCTGTTGCCAATTGGAGCCGGGATTTTTAATTTAAATTCTTCAGATTCCTTCAGGAATATATTTTTTCCCGCTTTATTCACAACAACAACGTACTCTTTGCCAAAAGTCTTTTCATTCTTCTTTAAAATTGCATTGAGTTGTGTGAAATCATTTTGGGCTTGGGTGAACTGCAAGAATAGCATGAAAATCAATGCTAGACTGCATTTGCGACATGTTTTGAACAAAAAATATGACATAATTACCTCTTTTTTTAAATGGATATTCATTTGATGGATGTATTTCACAAAAGTATAAAATATGAATTTCAATAACTTTACCATACAAGCATCAGAAACTGTTCAATCAGCTCAGCAACTGGCTTTCAATGCAGGTAATCCCAACATTGAAAACGACCATATTTTGCAGGCATTGCTTGATCAAAAAACTTCTCCTGTAGACTATCTTTTGAAAAAGAACGATGTTTCGGTTCAGCTATTGAACACGAAGTTAAAGGAAGCATTGCAAAAGTTGCCAAAATCTAGTGGGGAAGCTGCACAAACATTGGGCAGGGACGCAAATAATTTGTTGTTGAAGGCCGGCTCGCTAGCATCAAAGTTTGGCGACGAGTTTGTAACGCCTGAACATTTGTTGTTGGCCTTGGTCAT
>Ga0209550_10003872_pt1 | contig 14191 bp, 13 predicted proteins | sample LauGreSuBDMM15SN_2_FD_187567 | JGI IMG/M metagenome (GOLD analysis project Ga0209550, IMG submission 187567) | Freshwater lake microbial communities from Lake Michigan, USA - Su13.BD.MM15.SN (SPAdes) (version 5) | ecosystem: Environmental > Aquatic > Freshwater > Lake | place: Lake Michigan...
CTGCTGGTAGTTCAGGTAAAGGTTCTATCGTCCAAGGAGGCTTGTAGGTTTTCGGGCTGAGATAGAGTTCTCACTATGGCCAAGAAGATCCTCCGAGCAACAATCGTTGCACTAATGCTGCTTGTGTGTTCGATGGGAATGGTTTCTCAAGCAGGCGCAGCAACAACCCACAGAATTACGTTCCATGCAAATGCTGGCCTAGGTGCGATGTCCGCTTTGAATGTGCCAACTTCTGGCAAAGCACTTCCTGCCTCAAAATTTACTCGCGATGGATTCCAATTTGCGGGGTGGGCTTTGAACCCCAACGGTGTTGTGAAATATAAAGACAGAGCAGTCTTGAAACCAAAATCGAAACTAACACTCTTTGCTCGTTGGATATCGGCAGTTCCAACCCCTGAATTGTTACATTACTCAGTTGGAAAACTACTGTGGTCCGAATCCTTTAGCGGTCCAGCAAAATCTAAAGTTTCGAATTCGAACTGGACAACAAGATATTGCGGTCACTCTCCAGCTAATGGTGGAGGATCTTGTTTTGGCGAATCACAGTATTACACTCCAGACGCAATTGCACTCGATGGCTCGGAGCAGGGGAACGCAGTAATTACTACCACCCGGGTTACCAGAGCTCCTGCTAATTCAGGACCATGCCTTGCAGCCCCGTGCCGCTTTGTGAGTGGAAGATTTGATACCCAGGGCAAAGTCTCGTTTAAGTATGGATATATCGAAGCCAGAATAAAGATGCCAGCAGGTGGCACAAATTGGCCGGCTTTCTGGGCGTTAGGTGATTCAATAACTAACGTTGGCTGGCCTCTCTCTGGTGAGATAGACATCGCAGAGCAAGGCGGAGATAGACCTACGAGAAACTCAAGCGCAGTTCACTTTTCAAATCAAAACATTGCAACCTGTTGCGATAACCACAGATATGTAGTGGGTGACATAGTTGATGAAGCTAACTACCAGAGCGACTTTCACACTTACGGTATGGCATGGACCCCAGATCTTATGCAGTTCTATGTTGACCGAGAATTATTCTTTACCGTCTTTCCAGGTAACGCAGGGGAACACCACTGGGCGTTCAACGAACCGTTCTTCTTGATTTTGAACAATGCAACTGGCCGATTCGGCGGAGATTACACAGGCTGGCAGACCAGCGAAACAAAGATTGACTACGTGCGAGCATGGCAGCTAGATGGCTACGGGTCTGTCATCAAACGTTAGTTTCGGAAACTGATCTTCTTTGCTCGCATAATGACTTGAATACGCGCGATAGCGGACTTGCTAATTCCCGAAATACCCTGAAGTTCTTCAAGAGAGATCTTCCTCATGTCTGAGATTTTGTATAGCTTGGCTTCGACTAAAGCTTTTCTCGCTGGAGCTGTTAGCCCAATCCTGAACCATTCAACTTCTAAAGCTTCCTGCTGCTCAGCAGGGTTGAGCTCATGCCTTTTGCGCTTAGGTTCTTTGCCCATGGTCGAAGTTTATTACTTGGCTTGAACGGACACACCATTATATAGGATTGAAGTTCACTAACCAGAGGAGATAGTCGTGACCAAGGTATTACTAACTGGAGCAAGCGGATACATCGGTAAGCACGTTGCGTTGAGACTACTACTCGATGGATACACAGTCGTTGCCTCGGTTAGATCACTCTATAGAGTTGATGAAGTTCGAGATGCAGTCTCTCCTCGCTTACCTAAGAACTTTGATCTTGGAAAGCACCTAACCTTTGTTGAACTAGACCTAGAGAAAGACTCTGGTTGGGATAAGGCACTTGAAGGTGTTGATGTTCTTCTTCACACTGCTTCCCCTTTCCCTATCGCTCAACCTAAAGACGAAAACGATCTGATCAGACCGGCAGTTGAAGGAACTCTAAGAGCACTAAAGGCTGCTCACAAAGCAGGAGTAAAGAGAGTTATTCTAACTTCTTCAGTTGCTGCGATTGATGGAACTGACTTCCCAGCAGGGAAGACCTCCTTAGATGAAACCATGTGGACTGACATCAACCACCCACTTGGTAACTCTGCCTATACCAAGTCAAAGACCCTGGCTGAGAAAGCTGCCTGGGACTTTGTAAAGACCACCGCTCCTGAAATTGCTCTAACTACCATTAACCCTGCTTTGGTTACCGGTGCTCCTCTAGATAAGAACTTTGGTTCTTCTGTTGGTGTTATGGAGCGTGTTCTAAAAGCTGTTGACCCAATGCTTCCAGATGTTGCGTTCTCAATTGTTGATGTTCAAGATGTTGCTCAGATGCACGTCAATGCAATCAAACTGAATGCAAGTAAGGGAGAGAGATTCTTAGCAGCTTCAGAGACTCTAACTTTTGTTGAGATTGCCAAGATCATCAAGGCTGCTTACCCAGATAGAAAAGTAAACACTTTCCAGGCACCTAACTTCGTAATTCGAATGCTTTCACTCTTTGATAAAGAGATTAAGAGTGTCGTTCCTCTTCTTGGAAAGAGAAGACCAGCAAACTCAACCAAGGCTCAGACTCTACTGGGCATCAAATTCATTCCTGCCAAGCAGTCAATAATCGAAACCTGTGACTTCTTGATTCAGAACGGGTTTGCATCTCGCTAAGGCAAGCACCCAAAGGTCAAACCATCCAGCGAACAGGCTTTGGTGATCCACTAGCCTAGGGGGGCTAGGCTTCCTGGCCAGCTCTGCAATTGCGGAGATATGTCACCTATTCGGACTTGGGGCGATAAATGTGTTCATTCCCACATTCGTAGTATTGGATTAGCTCTGTCAGAGAAGCTGACACGCCCAAAACAAGAGTTGCGTATTCGCAACCTTTCAAGTACCATTTTGGGTAGGTACGGAAACTCCATGCCTGCTCAGAAAGGTCATAATCAATGAGGAAATCTATCGTTATCGCTTCTGGAGCAGCTCTACTAGCCGCTCTAGTTGGTAGTGGGGTTCCGGCAAACGCGGCTCCTACCTACAATCTTTGTGTAAACAAAACAACTCTCGCATTACAAGTTAAAACCACTCCATGTTCAAGTGCTCAGGTGCAGATCAAGAGTGCAGCAGGTCTAACCGGCCCCAGGGGTCCTATTGGTTTGACTGGTGCTGTTGGCCCTCAGGGCCCTCAGGGTATTCAGGGGCCTGCGGGCACTAACGGAGCAAATGGTAACAACGGTCTGAAGGGTGACACTGGTGCTACTGGTGATACTGGTGCTAAGGGCGACAAGGGTGATACTGGTGCTGTCGGAGCTACCGGCCCTCAGGGCCCTCAGGGTATTCAGGGACCTGCGGGCACTAACGGAGCAAATGGTAACAACGGTCTGAAGGGTGACATTGGTGCTACTGGTGCTACTGGTGCTAAGGGCGACAAGGGTGATACTGGTGCTGTCGGAGCTACTGGTGCTACTGGTGCTAAGGGCGACAAGGGTGATACTGGTGCTGTCGGAGCTACCGGTCCTCAGGGCCCTCAGGGTATCCAGGGCATTCCTGGTACTTTTGCAGGCAAGGGTGACCCTGGTGCTACTGGTGCTCAAGGTCCAACTGGTCCTCAGGGTGTTCAGGGTCTAAAAGGCGATAAGGGTGACACTGGTGCAGCTGGTGCAGCTGGTGCTACTGGTCTTACCGGACCCCAGGGTGTTCAGGGTCTAAAGGGTGACAAGGGTATCCAAGGCGACAAGGGTGACAAGGGTGACACTGGTGCTACTGGTGCTCAAGGTCCACAAGGTCCACAAGGTGCTCAGGGTATCCAAGGTATTCCTGGGACTTTTGCAGGAAAGGGTGACACTGGTGCTGTTGGTCCAATGGGTCCAATCGGTCTAACTGGCCCTCAGGGTGTTCAGGGTCTAAAGGGGGACAAGGGTGCCGTCGGTAACACCGGCCCTCAGGGTATCCAGGGTATCCAAGGCGACAAGGGTGACAAGGGTGACAAGGGTGACACTGGTCTAGGCGTTGATGACGCAAGCGAAGGTGCGGCTTGTACTGTAAGCAAGGTTCTTGGAGTGGCTCTAGCTACACCTAAGACTGGTGTATTGCAGTGGTACGAAACCGATACTGGCCTGTACTCAATGGTCTGTAACACCAACTAATCAAAAAACAAATGACGAAGAACCTATCTATAGGATCCTTTGTTGAAAAGAGGGTGGCGGCTTTTGCCGTCACCCTCTTTACACTAGGGTTCTGGCTGGTCATCGCAACCTTCCCAAATTTCTTCCTGTTTAACCCATTGGAAACGGTGGACAATGTGTTCCGCATCGAGCAATTGTTATCAACTTTTTCTTGGGTCGTTTACGCTACGCTACCTTTGGTTTTTTCTTGGGTTTCGACGATTAACGCGAAATCAACCAAACCACTATTTATAGTTGCTGTCGCGCTGTGGCCTCTATCAGTCTTGATTATTCAAGTGACAATGGCAGTCTATGGTTTCGGTTTTTACTCGTACCTAGCTGAATACCCAGTCTTGGCTTTTACTGATGTGATAGCTCCAATGGGCCTCTTGTGCATGGGGAAAGCAGTATTTTCGACTAAGAACATAAAGTAGCCGGGGAGCCGTGATGGTAATATTGAATAATGCTTCGACAACGCCTATACACTGCAGACGATACTTGGAAGTGGCTGTCCGCGCGAATGGAAATTCTCGAAATCAAGTCCTTAGATCAATTGGCTGTCATCTCTGGAATCAATAAAGGAACGCTTTCGAAATACTTTCATCAAATCCAACGTCCAACCGTTGTGGCTCTAGTCCCACTGTGTGAATCACTGCAGGTCTCGCCTGAAACTCTGTTGGTAGCTCTAGGAATATTCCCACCTTTGAAAGGTCAGTAGGAAATAATCAAGTAACCCGTTTTCTGGACGAAGCATCGAGTTTGTTCGTCATTTGACCAGAGGTCCAGGAAAGCCTTCCACTCAGACTCCGCCAAGTGCGACTTCAGAAACCCAATAAACTCTTCAAGATCGCAACCCGTGTGAAACTTCACAGCCAAGGAAGTCTTTGATCGAACAAAATGTGGCTCAATCTCGTCATCGTGAAGATGTATAGACAAATTCAAGTTCTTCAAGTATTCCCCTGTCCTATAGTTGCGTATAAGCAACATTTTACCCACATCGGCTTAGATGTCGACCTAGCCCCGACCCCAAAATCCTCTGGTTATTCGAAACTCCACCATTTCTGAGACTCACTGAGTAACAGTCTTTCGATTACAGCAAACATTACTGGAGAACTATATATCAGCGCCTCAGTCCTGTCAATGAAAACCAGAAGCACTGACATTTGATAGTTGGGAACAGGTGTCGCATAAATCAGGACAACTTTGGATACTGAAATTGCATCACCTCTACTTACCCATTTCGAGCTTAAGTTGCTAAGTGGACCTCAGTGGGACGCAGATCAGGGTCACTAATTTTTGGAACTAGTGGGGATCGAAAACTCTAACCGCCAAGGATTGGGCGTACTTCGACTTTTCTGTTGCATGCTTTAGAACCTTCAGCTGCTAGTGCTTTAGCTTCTTTGATGTTCTCAGCATGGATTAGCCAGAAGCCAGCCATGAATTCATCGGTTGAATGTAGGGGTCCCTCCGCAACAAAACCTAGTTCGTTTCGGTTGTCTAAGACAACAGCCTTCTCTGGGTCATCGATTCCGCAGGCAAAAATCCAGTGACCATTGGCTTGAAGCTTGTCATTGAACTCGTCAATGGCTGCCATCTCATCCCCTGATGCAGATCTACTCTTGCTATCAATAACGGCAATGATGAATCTCATCTGTTTCCTTTCCCTTTTTCGATGTAATCCTAATTGCAGTAAAGCTATGGAAGGTGTATGAACAAGGTGAAAAAACCGCTAGATTCCTGAAAATCGTGTTCATCCCAAAGAATCTCCTCACGTATTGATTGACTAACGCAAACCTCTCTTTTAGCGTTCCGTTAACTTCAACTTCTCAATAAGTACTGGCTTTGGAAACCTACATTTCAGCGACTTAGTGGTTGTAGTTTGGCAGTTATTCACTTTGGTCTAGAACTCTGTTCGCTATGAAGACCTCTATTCGAATTAACTCTATGTTTGTCTCACTAGCGTTCGCGCTAGCACTGGTGGTTGCACCAGGAACAGCCACAGCCGCTGTTACTTTCTCTCTTCCATCAGCACCTCAGAACGTGACTGCAGTTCCTGCAGCCGGAGGTTTCACAGTGAGTTGGGAAGACCCAAGCTCTAATGGAAACACACCTGTCACACAGTTTGTTATTGACGGTGGACATGGAACCTGTGTGACTACAGTTTCTGGATCTGAGCACAGCGCTTTTGTCCCTGCGGTTAACTCTTCAGCAGCATCTTTCAAGGTTTATGCAGTGAACAACCAGGGCTTTGGTCCTGGTTCAACTGCTTCAGTGACTGTTATCCCAGAATCGGCCAAGGCTGGCTTCTTTGCAGTTGACAACAAAGGTGTCACAACTAACATTGGTTCCACAACTGGCAACTTCGCAAAACTAAGAATCAAGTCTTCTGGTTACTTTGGTTCAGTATCAACCCCTTCTGGTAACGGTGCTTGGCTACTTGCAAACGGAGGGCGCATTGTTGCTCTTGGTGATGCAACAGTTACAAGCTCACCTCTAACTGAGCCAGCAATTCAGATTGTTTCTTCTTACAACCGCCTTGGTTACTACGTAATTGGTAAGAACGGTCAAGTTTCAGCTTCTGCTAACGCAACTGTTATCGAAAGCGCTAGCTCAAGCTCAAGAGTTGTTATCGGTGGAGTCCCTACTTCAAGCGGTAAGGGTATGTGGTTGGTAAGAACCAACGGAAAGATCGATGGTATCGGTGACGCAACCTCTGGCGTACTAGCCAAGGGCCAGTATGTTCGGGTTGTTCCTCGCGCAACGGGAGACGGTTTCTGGGCGATCACCAAGACTGGAAAAGTAGTTTCATTCGGTGATGCTCCGACTATTACCGCGCTTGCCCTCAACGTTAAGGACACAGCACTTGCTGCTAACGGTGATGGTTTCTACGCGCTAAATAACTCAGGTGCTGTTTCAGCTTTGGGTGATGTTGCACCATTGGCTGTTACATCAGTTTCAGGTGCTATTGCTCTAGTGAACACAGCTAAGGTAAGCGACGTCAAAGACATCCAGATCGATGCTTTCAGCGACTTCCACGGTGCACTTGACTACACCAAGAAAACAGAAGCTGGCTTCGATACATACACCAGCGGTTCACCGGTATTGGCAGCTAACTTTGCTGCTGACCGTGCGCTAAACCCAGCTACGTTCACCTTTGCAAGCGGTGACAACTGGGGTGCATCTCCACCGCTATCAACAGTCTTCGATGAGATGCCATCTGTTGAGGCTCTGAACTTCATGGGCGTGGATGTATCAACATTCGGTAACCACGAACACGACAAGCCACTAGCAAACGTAAACGCTCGTATTGCGGCTTCGAAGTACAAGTGGGTTGTTTCTAACTACTCAAGCCTTGCTGAAATCAACGCTAGGAACTTTAACGGTATTGCTGCAGCGCCGTGGACAATCGTTGATCGCGGTGGCGTCAAGGTTGGCGTAATTGGGTTGAACACTCCTGAAACCAAGGAAGTAACTTTCCCTGGTAACTTGGGTGGAATCACTATCGGTGATGTCCTAGGAACTGACGCAGCTGGTACTGCAACCAAGACTCAGGTTAAGGCGGCTATCAAGGCTGCTCGCCAGGCTGGTGCCGACGTTGTTGTCTCTCTAGTTCACGAAGGTTTCGGACAGTTCAACGCAGACAACAGCGCAGCTGAAGGACGTCTACTTGACATCGTTCCACTACTTGAGGGATCAGATATCGTGCTTGGTGGCCACAGCCACTTGAAGTATTCAGGTATCGTATCGAACAAGCTGGTTGCTGAGACTCCTAACGCTGGAACTCTATACAACAGGATTCGTGCTTGTGTTGACACTGCGACTCACAAGACCCTGGGTTCAAGAGTTGAGCACGTAACCCCAACAGTTAAGGTTCCAGCAGGAACTGCTTTGGCTGCGACCGGAATGAACCAAGATGCAATCGCATCTATCGCTGCTTACAAGGCAAACCTTGGTACCAAGTACAACGTTGTTATCGGGTCTATCGCTGATGTTGCACCTAACGGTGGAACCCCAGCTATCCAGAGAAACTACGAGACTGGCTTGGGTAACTACATCGCTGACAACCTAAGAACAGCAATGGGAACTCAGCTAGCAATTACTAATGGTGGAGGTATTCGCGACATGCTACCTGCGAAGACCTTCGTACCTACCGATGCTTCAATCATCCGCCCGAGCTGGTCTAGCCTGCAAGCTGGCTACACAACCAGCAACGGTCCTTGGAAGGTAACCAGCTCCGGTCCATACACCCTTACCGTTGGTGACGTTGCAACCGTGCTTCCTTTCGGAAACACAGCAGCAACAACCACAATCACCGGTGCAGATGTTTGGGCAGCGCTTGAGAACGGTGTTTCACAGATCGCTCTAGGCGCTGGAAGATTCCCTCAGGTATCTGGTTTGAAGTTCACCTTCGACATGAGTATCGCTGCCAACAGTGGTCGCGTTACAGCAGTTTCCTTGACCGATGGAACTCCAATTCCTAACAGCACTGCAGTAACTTACACCCTGGCTACAAACGACTTCATGGTCGCCGGTGGTGACGGATACACAATGTTCGGTGGTCTAGCTAAGGCTAGAACCCGCGATGTGCTTGAGACCGTTGTTCGCGAAGCAATCATTCGCGACAGCGCTAACGGCCCAGTTGTAATGTCAACTGACGGAAGAATCACTCGCATCGGCTAAGTAACTAAGTAGTCAAATGGGAGGGTCGAAAGACCCTCCCATTTCTATTAGTCTGGTCCTATGAGTTCAAACATCACCCTTATCTTCGATGGTGATTGTGGTTTCTGTACCACGGCAGCGAACTTCATAGTTAAGAACAGTAAAACCAAGATTGTCGCAGTCCCTTGGCAGAGAACAGATTTGAGTCAGTTCTCGCTAACAGAAGCTCAAGTATCCGATCAGGTTTATCTAGTTGTCGATGAAGATTCCTTTGGTGGACATGAAGCATTCGCCATGGTCTTTAGAGTTCAACCAAATTCCTTTGTCAGGTTCATGGGCAAGATGATGATGAGTACATATCTACGCTGGTTAGCTGCCCCAACATATCGTTTAGTAGCCAAGTATCGCCACAAACTTCCTGGTGGGACACCTGCCTGCAAGTTGCCTCAGAATTAACTTCCGAAACGAAAAAGTCAGGATCCCGCTAATGATCTCTCTAAGAAGATGCTTACTTGCACTAATGGTCCTGGCGTCTCTTGGGTTCACAGCTCCAAGTTCAGCCAATGTTGAGGACTTTAGCTTTACATCCTTTGAGGCGACCTACAAACTCTCTGTAAACGCAGAGAAGAACAACCGTGCTGAGATGTTGGTTACCGAGACACTTGTAGCCGATTTCCCTGAGTTTGATCAGAACCATGGAATCAGACGAAGTATTCCAGATTCTAGTTATGAAAAATTTCCAGCACTATTAGATGACATCGAAGTGCTTGATGAATTTGGTCAAGCAAGAGACTTCGAAATTACTTCTGAAGGCGGATTCACCAACTTAGCTATCAAGCCTGCAGATGGCTCATTCGTTCAGGGTAAGCAAACTTATGTAATTAATTACCGTCAGTCTTGGGTAATTAACAATTACCAGAAAAGCACTGGCTTTGATGAGTTCTACTGGGATGTGAATGGCACTGGTTGGCAGCAGAGTTTTGGCCAAGTTAAAGCAACTGTAATTCTTGACCAAAGCCTCAGGGAGATTCTTATCGCCGACAAGATCTCCTGTTATCAGGGCCCTCAAGGGTCAACAGAGAGGTGTTCTTCCATAACTGCAGGAGATAGCTATTTCACCTTCACATCTGGGAAGCTCAGTGCATTTGAAAATCTCACCGTCGCAATTCCATTCAAGCCAAACGTTGTAAACACAACTGGTCCGATTATTGAGGGAACTCTTAGTTGGTATGGCTATTGGGTGTGTTTTGGCGCTCTGTTTGCTGTGTTGCTTTGGGCACTTTACTTTAGAATCTTCCGGATAAGAAACCAAGGCAAGAAGTTGTTTATCGTTCCTCAATACAAGCCATCTCCAGAGCCAGGCTTGTTTGCTTCTGCTTTTGTATTGAGAAAGACCACGCGTCTATTTCAGGCAAGCGTGGTCGAACTGGCTGTAAAGAGACTGATTGAGATTGAAACTGTCGAAGGAAGTAGTAACAAGGACTTCATACTCCGCAGGACTTCTCTGGGTAGCCCAAACGCAATTGCAAGTGACTTGCTTTCTCAACTGGGGCTTACTGTGGCTGGAGCAGAGTTAGTACTTTCCAACAAGATGCCAGAAAAGCAAAGTAGTGAATTGGCCAAGGGGCTCCTTAAGTTGAGAACTGCAGCTGCTAGAGAAGTCAACAAGCAAGGTTATTTCCAAAAGCGCGCACTGGGCATCCCAGCGGCTGGATTAGCTGTTGCCCTGATCGTATTTATCTTGATGACATATATTGCATCGGTCATGGACTCTGAAACCGAAGCTGGTTTTACAGCGCTCCCAGTTCTACTCTTTATGCCCTTTGTTGTTGTGTATGTCTTGTTGATGTCTAAGCGAGCTTTGAGCCCTAAGGGTTCTGAACTCGTTGCCTATGTCAGGGGCCTAGAGATGTATATCGAGTTAGCCGAGAAGGACAGACTGGAATATCTACAGTCACCAACCGGTGCTTCTCTAAAGCCTTCAGAGGTTAAGGGTAAACAAATACTCAAGCTGTATGAGGAGTTGCTCCCTTGGGCAATCTTGCTTGGCCTGCAGAAAGAATGGGCCAAAGTTCTCAACGACCTTTACAGTAGTGATGGCTCACCTGTCTGGATTATCGGAGTCTCTAGTTTTGGAGATAGTTTCTCTAACCTAGACGAGTCACTGACAGCATCCCTTGGGTCAAGTTCAAGTGGCGGATCCAGCGGTGGAGGAAGTTCCGGCGGTGGCGGTGGCGGTGGAGGCGGTGGAGGAATCTAGCTTCCGGTAGCCTCGAAAGCCACTTTGAATATTCGCAAACTGTCTAAGAGTGCTTCGGTTTTTTCCAAATGAAGAAATCGAAAGAAGGCATTAGCCTTAGAGAATGAAATTTTTTCAGTTATCAGAAGAAGTTAGAGAAGCACTCAATTCAGGCAAGCCAGTTGTTGCTCTTGAGTCAACCATCATCTCTCATGGCCTACCAAGACCACAGAACCTCGAGGCGGCTAAAGAGTTCGAAGAGATTCTTAGAAGTGCTGGTGTCACACCAGCAACAATTGCAATCCTTGATGGTGTTCCTCAGATTGGTCTAGATGCTCACGGTGTTGAGCGCATTGCTAATGAAGATCTTGCCAAAGCAAGCGTTAGAGATATTCCGATTCTGGCTGCAAGAAGAGAATCAGGTGCAACCACTGTTGCAGCAACTGCTCACCTAGCTTCCCTTGCTGGTATTCGAGTATTTGCTACCGGTGGTCTAGGTGGTGTCCACCGAGGTGCTAACACAACCTTTGATGAGTCTGCAGATCTTTCAACTCTTGCTGTTACGAACATCACCGTTGTGTCTGCTGGTGTGAAGTCTGTTCTAGATATCTCAGCAACACTGGAGAGACTTGAGTCTCTAAGTGTTCCGGTTATTGGTTGGCAAACCAAAGAGTTCCCTGCATTCTGGCTTACTAAGTCCGGTCTAACTATTGACTGGTCTCTTGAGACAACTGATCAGATTGCTCAAGTTATGAAGTCTCAGGATGAACTAGGTCACGGCCAGGGAATTGTTATTGCTAATCCAATCCCTGAAGATCTACAGTGGGATCCTCAAGAGCACGATCGAGTACTTCAGATTGCTTTCAAGGCTGCTGATGCAGCTGGTATCACTGGTAAAGCAGTGACGCCCTTCTTACTAGGTTTCATCGTTGAAGAATCTAAGGGCAGATCACTTGCTGTGAACCTAGATCTAGCAAGAAACAACGTTCGCCTTGCTGGTGAGATAGCTAAGTCCTGGTCAAGGATTAACTAGTGGCAAGTGTTCTAGTTATTGGTGATGTCATTGACGACATCATCGTTGTTCCTAAAGAGCCAATTAGAACTAACACCGACACTGACTCAACAATCACTCAAACTCTTGGTGGTTCTGCAAGCAACATCGCTTCGTGGGCTGCAAGCCTAGGTGCTGATGTCACCTTCGTTGGTTGTGTGAATAGTAAAGATGAGTTTCGCGTAACAGAGCAGTTTGCTTCATACAAAGTCAAAACAATTCTCCAGTTGAGTGATAAACCAACTGGTTCTCTTGTTGTCTTGGTTGACGGTGAAAATAGAAGCATGCTCACTGACCGTGGGGCTAATAAAGAATTAGATATTAAGAGTTTGGATTACATCTTTTTCACAAACTTTGATTACGTGTTTATCTCTGGATACACATTCTTCGGCAGAGATGTAATTGAGATCAAAGATTTGATTTATGAAGCTCAGCACGGTGGGGCGATGGTTCTTATCGATCCAGGTTCAGCCGGATATATCAAAGACTTTGGTCTAGAAGATTTCAAGAATGCAATTTACTCTTGTGACATTCTGCTACCTAATCAAGAAGAGTTTGAACTACTTGGTTCTTCTCTTGCTCAAATCACTGTTGTGAAAAATGGCAGTGCTGGAGTTGATGTTTACGCAGAGGGCATCAAGATGCAGACATATGAGGTTGAGAAGATATCTGCTGTTGATCCAACCGGTGCAGGCGATGCCTTTGCCGGTGGATTAGTTGCAACCCTTGCTAATGAAGAACCATTAGCTAAAGCAATTCAGGTGGGAATAGAAACTGCTGCGAAAGCAGTTCAGACTATTGGTGCCCGCCCTCAGCTTTAAATCTTTCAATAGCTTCAGCAATTAGCTTCTCAGCAGCATCCTTGCCAGCCCACTGGCCAACCTTGACCCACTTGCCTGGCTCTAGGTCCTTGTAGTGAGTGAAGAAGTGCTCAATCTCGTCTTTGGTCTGCTGAGGAACATCGTTGATGTCCTGGATGTGAGCCCAACGCTTGTCCTTGACTGGAACACAGAGAATCTTCTCGTCGATGCCACCGTCATCTTCCATAGGGAGCACACCAACAGCTCTAACCTCAACGATGACACCTGGGAATACTGGGAATTCAAGTAGTACTAGGGCATCAAGCGGATCTCCATCACCACCTAGGGTGTTATCGAAGTATCCGTAGTCAACTGGGTAAACAAAAGGTGTGAAAAGAACACGGTCTAGGCGAATACGGCCAGATTCGTGGTCAACTTCATATTTGTTTCTGCTTCCACGAGGAATTTCGATGATGGCGTCGATAGACATGGGTCTCCTAAATAGGCTTGGTAATACAAGAATACCGAAAGGGCACAGATGGCATCGCGACCTAGGCTAAGCCCAGCCATGGCTGATGTTCGTCGCGCCATCAGAGACTCTTGGGAAACCTACGGAGTAGTTGAGGGTGACACTGTAGTGATTGCCTGCTCCGGAGGAGCAGACTCCTTAGCTCTCGCAGCAGCTTCCCTGTTTGAGGGTAATAGAGCAAAGATCAACGTCATTGCCTTTGTGGTGAACCACAATCTCCAGAAGGGCTCTAAGGAGATCGCAGATAAGGCGAAGACCACTCTTATGGAGTTGGGGTTTCTCACTGTGGAGGTTGTGGAGGTAAAGGTAGTTGCTGGCTCTCTAGGTATGGAGGCTGCTGCTCGAAATGCTCGTTATGGAGCGATTGATGAATTTGCTAAAAGCTATGGAGCAAAGTATTCGATGTTAGGTCACACGTTAGATGATCAAGCTGAAACAGTGTTGCTTGGTTTAGCCAGAGGTTCAGGACCTAAGTCCATTGCAGGGATGTCACCACTTAGTGCAGATGGAAAGTATCTACGACCACTACTTGGCCTAAGACGGGAAACCACAGTTGCCTTCTGTGTTGATAGCGGTATTGAGTATTGGCAAGATCCACAGAACCTAGATACTAAGTTCTCAAGAGTAAAGGTCAGGCTCAATGTTCTTCCAGTGCTGGAGAAGGAACTTGGTCCAGGCATCGCTAATGCCCTAGCTAGAACAGCTGAGATCCTTCAGGAAGACAACCAGTATCTAGAAGCTCAAGCAGAGATTGCTTTTCATGAGGCAGCCAAGACTACAAACAACTCGGTAATCCTGAATGTTGAGGAACTCTTTCAATTAGCCCCAGCTATTCGTAATCGA
>Ga0209550_10003873_pt1 | contig 14191 bp, 7 predicted proteins | sample LauGreSuBDMM15SN_2_FD_187567 | JGI IMG/M metagenome (GOLD analysis project Ga0209550, IMG submission 187567) | Freshwater lake microbial communities from Lake Michigan, USA - Su13.BD.MM15.SN (SPAdes) (version 5) | ecosystem: Environmental > Aquatic > Freshwater > Lake | place: Lake Michigan, USA...
ACCGGCTTGAATGCCAATGTATAATAAAGTTCCTGCTTGAAACGATTCAAATTCCATGGTGGCTTTGTCGGTTTCGATTTCGGCAAGTATATCGCCTTCAGCAATGGTGTCTCCAATTTTTTTCAACCAATTGGCTACAGTTCCTTCGGTCATGGTATCGCTCAATCGAGGCATGGTAACTACTACAACTCCTTTTGGTAACACAGTTGTTGTCGGTTGACTGTTATCGGTTGTCGGTTTTGTTTCAGCTAATGGAGCTATTGTGTTTTCATCTTTAGCTTCTGTTCCAGCACCTGAAATCATTCCTGATATATCTTCGCCCGCTGCGCCAATAATGGCGAGTAAGGAATCAATTGGAGCGGCTTCACCTTCTTGAATGCCAATGTGTAACAAAGTACCCGAATTGAACGATTCAAATTCCATGGTGGCTTTATCGGTTTCAATTTCGGCCAAGATGTCGCCTTCTTTTATAGTGTCGCCCACTTTCTTAAGCCATTTTGCTACAACGCCTTCGGTCATAGTATCACTTAAGCGTGGCATCGTGATAATTTTTGCCATAATCGTTATAGTTTATGAGGTATAAATGGATAATTTTCTTGTTCGTATACCACGTCATACAATTGTTGCACGGGTGGGAAATCAGATTCTTCGGCAAAGGTGGCACATTCTTCAACCAAATTTTTCACGCGCTCGTCAATGGCTTCGATTTCTGCTTCAGTGGCATATTTCTCGGCTTTGATGATGTCTAACACTTGGGTAATTGGGTCAATTTTGCGGTATTCCTCTACTTCATCTTTTGAGCGGTACAACTGCGCGTCCGACATTGAGTGTCCGCGGTACCGGTACGTTTTCATTTCTAAGAAAGTAGGTCCGTCTCCACGTCGCGCGCGATCGATGGCTTCGTGCATGGCTTCGGCTACTTTTACTGGGTTCATTCCGTCCACTGGTCCGCAAGGCATTTCGTAGCCCAAACCAAGTTTCCAGATATCGGTGTGATTGGCGGTGCGTTCTACAGAAGTCCCCATCGCGTAACCATTGTTTTCTACAATAAAAACTACGGGTAATTTCCACAACATGGCCATATTAAAGGCCTCGTGAAGGGATCCTTGACGCGCAGCTCCGTCACCAAAATAGGTAAGGGTAACGCCATCGCGACCAAAATACTGATCAGCAAAGGCAATTCCGGCTCCTACTGGGATTTGCGCCCCAACAATTCCGTGTCCGCCATAAAATCCTTTTTCTTTAGAGAAAATGTGCATCGAACCTCCCATTCCTTTGGATGTTCCGGTCACCTTTCCCAATAATTCGGCCATAACTGCTTTTGGATCAACGCCCATTCCGATTGGTTGCACGTGATTTCTATAGGCCGTAATCATTTTGTCTTTGGATAAGTCCATGGCGTGCAATGCGCCTGCCAAAACCGCTTCTTGACCGTTATATAAATGAAGAAAACCCCTTACTTTTTGTTGAATGTACAGTGCAGCAAGTTTGTCCTCAAATTTTCTCCAAAGCAGCATGTCTTCGTACCACTTTAAATAAACGTCTTTTGTAACTTCTTTCATTGGAATGTTCTTTTCTAATTGTTAAGTGTATAAAATACTCACTATAACGCAAAATAGTTTACTCACAGCTTAAATTGCGGTCCTGAATGGTGGACGCAAAAATAAGATATTACTTTAAACAACTAAAATTTAAACCGTAGTTTTTAGATTTTTTATAGGAAGTTTTTGTCGAAGCTAAACGGCAGCAAATTATCCAACGACTCAGATTGATATACTGCGCCTGATTCGCCCATAAAATAGATTTCAATGGGTTGCTTTTGCCTGATTTCGTACTCGGCGATAGATTGTCTACAGGCACCACAAGGCGGAATAGGGGACAAGGTAGGATTGGTGTCTGAAGCAGCGGTGATGGCCATTTTGACAATTTTGGCTTCTGGATATACCGAGCCCGCATGAAAAATCGCCACGCGTTCGGCACATAGGCCCGAAGGATAGGCTGCATTTTCTTGGTTAGATCCCAACACTACTTGGCCATTGTCTAGTAACAGCGCTGCCCCAACGCGAAATCTGGAGTAAGGCGCATAGGCTTTTTTTCGTACCGCAATAGCCTGTTCCATCAAGGAAATGATGTCGGGGGGAACTGCACTCAAGGAATCAAAAACGTGAAGCTCGGTAGTTACTGTTATTTTTTTCATGGTCAACAATTTATCTTCGTAACCTAAGTGGGAAAAAAAATCCAAACTTCTGTTGAAATTTGGATTCGATTTATATTTAATTTTTACTACTAATAATCTTCATATTTATCACCAAAATTGAATGTCAGTGAAAATCGCAAGGTATTTTCGAGCGGGTTATTCACCTTCGAGGCCGAGAATAAATAGGACAAATCAATCTTTACGACATTGTAGGTAAATCCAGTTCCAAGGGTGTAAAATTTACGGGCTCCTTTGGCTGGGCTTTCATGAAAATAACCCATTCGAAAGGAAAAGGAATCTTGGTAGGTATACTCAGATCCTATGGCATAAGTGATTTCTTTAAATTCTTCGCTCATCCCGCCAGGCGCGTCATTGAATGATTTGAAAATCCCTTCTGTCCAACCAATTTTATTGTAGGCTGCAGCATTTGCAGCTAGTTCATTGGGATCGTTATTATCATTATCTGCATTTAAATCTTTCGGATCTTGCGGTGTTGGAACCAATAATTTGGCAAATTCCACATTCAACGAAACTTTATTAAAATCATCTAGAATGAAGTCAAAAGCTGATCCGATTTTTAAGTTAGAGGGTAAAAAATTTGAATTTTCATCTGTTTGAGAGAGGTCATAATTTATTTTCGGGCCTAAATTTTGCATGTTCATCCCAAAACGTAAACGGCCGTTAAAATCTTTGAAAGCCATTTCTTCCGATTGGTAGAAGGCAGCTACGTCAACTGCATAACTTGTTGCGCCGCCACTATCTTGACTCCCTTCTTGAAAACGTAAATTTGAACTGATGAAACGTCCAGCTACCGCCATGGCAAATCGATCGCTCAATTTCAAGGCATAAGAAACATCTACAGCCATTTCAGAAGGTTTTATGATGCCTTGCTCCCCACCATTAATATCTGTTAATTGGATTTCTCCTAATGAAAAATAGCGCAAACTGGCTCCCACAGCACTTCTTTCGTTAAATTTATTGAAATAGGTCACTTGTCCTAATGCAATATCGTTTACTAATTGGGTTAAGTAGGGTGTGTAACTAGTAGTAAATCCTTGTCTTTCTAAAGAAAAAGCATATTTCGCGGGATTGTATTGTTGGGAAAAAGCATCCGCTGTTGTGGCTACACCATTGTCACCCATACCCGCTGAACGGGCATCACCAGCAACTAAAAGAAAGGGAACAGCTGTGGTTATTACATGTGTTGGATTTTGTGCTTTACTCAGTTGTGAGCTACAAATAAAGAGTAAAACAAGGATAACTTTTCTCATCGTTAAATTTTAAGAGGAACAAATATAGTATTTTATTAAAGGATAACAAGTTTCTCGTATTTTTCTGTTTTGCTGCCCGTTAGGGTTGATTTTACAGTCAATTTATAGATGTAAACGCCCTTTCCAATTTTGGCACCAAAATCATCCCGGCCGTCCCAGCTGATCTCGCGCGAAAGGAATCCTTCAGTGGTAATCGTTTGGTTTTTGGTCCACACAATTTTCCCGGTTATCGTGAGTACTTGCACCTGCACTTCGAGCGGTTCAAACGGTCGGTTGTGCGTAAACCAAAACTCGGTGTAATTCACAAACGGGTTGGGGTAATTCAACACATTGGTCAGGGTTATCGATTCGCTACCCGTAACCACAAACTGTAACTCCGAAGTCACCAAATTATTGTATACGTCCCAGGCTTTAAATGTAATGGTGTGTAATCCAACAGCTAAATTTCGGAACGGAAACTTGATTTTACCCTTCTTGTAGTTGTCTAATTCGGTTTCGTAGTAGTCGTTGAGTTTGTAGGGATTGCTTTCGTTTCCGTCTAGAATGGCAATAATGTCATGCCCAATTCCACTGGCGGTATTGATGCCATTTTCGTCTTCCAAATAGGCCAAAAATAAAGGAGCATTGTTTGTAATTCCGCCGTTTACAAAACTTTGGTCATTCATGTATAATTTTACTTGCGGTGCTATATTATCGGCCGCTGCATTGGCGTTGATTCCACCAATTTTTATTTCGGTGTTGTAGCCCGTATTGTCTAGTGTTGTGGCTTCTTTTTTGCTGTAAAAACTAATGCGGCCGTTGCCCACCGGAATTGCAATATCTCGAGGAACAACAAAGCCAAATTCAAACTGACCATTGGTAATTGTAGCGTTTCCGCGAAAAATTGTTTCACCCAAGGTTTTAAAGGCCAAAACGGGACTGTTGCCGTCATTGTTGTAGGTGCTTCTAATGATTTCTTTGTCAAATATTTGCACGCCTAATCCACCGGTATACGTGGTTTGCAAAGTGTTGTTTTCGTCTACAATTTCTCCGTTTAATTTCACATACGCCAGAGATTTAAATTCGTCAATCGTACCTGTAATGGGCTGATCATTTACTTTGGTCAACACAATTTTAGGTTTGGGAATCGCCAAGAACAAGGCCGGATCTCCCAAATAAAAGACCACGCGAGTAGACTGCGCTTGCGGATCATTTTTGGCCAATCGAAGTGCCTCGGCAATCGAGGTGTATTGGTTGCTTCCGTAGGCAAACAAATACTCCGATAATATATCGTTGAAGGTTTCGCCCGTAATTTGACCAATTTCCCGAATGGTCGTGATCATCGAAATTGCTCCGCCGCTGGGATTCCAATATGCGTATTCGCCAGCTGTAGGGCGATAGGGGTTGTCAAAGCGTGAAAATTGACAGGTAATGGTAATGAACAACGGATACTTGTATTTGTTGGCTAGGTTCTGGCTGTCGGTTTTTTCCCAAACGCGTTCTTGGGTAAGTCCGTCTTCGCCACCGTGCCCCAAGTAATTGAATACCAAGGCGCCTTTCTCGAATGCATTAAAAAAATCTTCTCGGGCTTTGGGATAGCGACTTCCACCCGATGCCGTTTCTTGTACATAGGCATCCAAGAGTATTTTTTTCGGGTTCATAAATGGTTTTTCGTTCACAATGGTGTCGGCCAAATTGTTCATGCGCGTTTGCAAAGAAGCATCTTGTACCACATCAGAATCGTCGGCGATTACCACAAAATTATTGCGCCAATTTCCGTAGGATTTTGGGTCGTGGTAGTCAATCACTTTGTTTGCCAATTCGTCGGCTTGCGCGCTAGAGTTGGCAATCATGCGTCCCACGGCTATGTCCAAACCTTTGCTGTTGCTGTCTACGTCGCCTTCGGTTGGGTCCATCATCCCAAAGTAATCGTCAGAGGCAAACGACGATTCGCCCAACGTATAGCTGTTTAACGCATGATAAATGGGAACGTAGTTGGAGAATTTGTTAATTCGGTTTTTGAAGTCATAGGAGGCATCGCCAAACAAGTTTACATATTTCACTCGTTTATCGGGACTCGAAGCGTTGAAATACACATACTTCACCAAGTTTCGGATGGCGCCAATATCTTGTTTCCCCGAGCAAAATTCGGGATAGATGCTCTCTAGCGTAATTACTTTTACATTCAGTTGCGAATAGGAACGATGAAACTGCGCCAACTTCTCGGCTTGCGTTTGAAACAATTTTGGGGTAAATATCAGGTAATCGATGTCTTTAAATTGACCTTGGTTGTCTAGAAAAATAGTCCCTTTTATGTTTTGATTGACCACTTTAGTCTCGGCATCTTTTATGGGAGTGAAAACGTCTGTCAGTACAACAGTGGTATATTTTCGAGCTTCGCCAAGGGCTTGGCTAAAACTAAAAGCTGTCGCGCCAGCGGTGTTTTTTTGCGTCACATTATAGATATCGGTAATGTCCCACACCTGATCGATACCGGTTGCATCGGCAAATTGGTAGGACCCAATGCCTGAGCCAGTATTTGCAGCATCGTATTGAAATCGAAATTGCTTGCCGGTGCTTTTTAAAATCCGTTTTGATTTTAGGATGATGTAATCCAAATAGCCATCAGCACTTGGCGCACCGTTGTTGTTGTAGGTGAGTTTTATCGCAGTATTTTCGGCTGAAGGAAAGGTCGTGTTTAGTATGCCTTCAACCGCTTCGGTATAACTGCCGATGGGACCAATGTTGATGGTGCCCACTTGAGTGCCATTGGCTTCTACTTTAAAATTGGTGAAGTTTCCTGCCGCCGCCGCTGTATACACTTTCAAGCTACTTGTTGATCCAGCTACTAGGTTTGGAATCGTGAAGTTGAAGGTTTGCTCGTTGTTGAGTTGAAATTCTTCGCCAAACCAGCGTCGTCCCAAACGCGCAATGTTTATGCGATCTATTTCGTGGTATTGGTAATCATCAAAGGCGGTGATGGTCTCTGTGGTTGGCCCAACTGGTTCGAGCATCGAAGTCATTCGTTTGCCGTTGTCGCTTCCAATAGTGACATAATAGTATGATTTATCGGCATATAAGTTATTGGTCGTTTGGCTTTCGTTATTCCAATTGTCAACACCTTCGCCATAAAATAAGATGTAATCTGAATCGTCAAAAACGCCGTCTTCTTCGCCGGTAAGTTGAATGGCGTTTTCGGTTAAATCGGCCGGGTAGGGCACGTTGTTTTTTAAGGGGATCATCCGTCCGCCGTTGCCGTAAAGCTTAATTTTTCGCGGATCCAACCCCGTTGTATTGATGCCCAATTGTTGTAAAAAACTTTTTGATATTTTATAAACACCCGATTTGGTGAGGTAAAAACGATAAAAATCACCGCTGGCCAAAACCGAGCTTGATAGCGTGGTAAAATCGCTTGGGGTATTGACTAATCGATTGCTAGAGTAGGCAAATTCATAGGTTAAGGAAGTAACTTTCAAATAGGACTCTCCTTGTTTGATAATAGGTGAAAACGAAAATTGCGCATACAATTTGTCGCGTGCCATCGAGTTTGTGAGGGTCGCATTGTGCGATGTAGGGATGTTGTTTTTGTCTAATTGGCCTAGTTCAGCAACAGCAATAGGCACGGTAATAAGGTTGGAAATAACCAAGCTTTTTTCGTCTACAGGGCTGCTGGTAACAAAACCACTTGAATGCCGTAAGGTATTGGTTCCGCTATTAAAATCAATGTATTTGGCATCAAATTGAGGTATTTTTATCAGGTAAGGGCCAATGTTAAAATCGTTTTTTGACAGCCAATTTACACGAAGGTCGGTTTTGTTTTGCCCCCAACTAATGCCAAAAATAAATAGAAAGAAGAAAAGTATTTTTTTCATGTGGTGAAAACGAGGTTTGGCTAAATTTATTTTGCAGGTAAAAATAAAATATTATCCAACATGCCCACATATAATATATAGTTAAATTAGTCGTTAGGGTTTAAAGAATTGTTTTACATCAGGATTATAAAACTTTTTTTAATCAAAAGTTGTTGCAATGTAAAGGTTAATTATTATATTGCGCCTCGAATTTTACCTACTAAACGTATGAAAGTAAACACTATTATGACTTTAAAACTAATGCTGTCCGCAGTATTGGTGCTTGGATTGACTGCAAGTTGCAGCAAACAATCAAGTGCAAAAAACGGTTCATCAGCAACCGGATGGAAAGTGAACGACAAAAAAGGTGGATTTCAGTATGCATCAAACTTCAAGCGTCAAGAGACTGGCCCTGGTCTTATAATGGTTGAAGGCGGTACATTTACCATGGGTAAAGTACAAGACGATGTGATGCACGATTGGAATAATTCACCAAACCAACAACACGTTCAGTCTTTCTACATGGACGAAACAGAAGTAACCAATTTGATGTACATGGAGTACTTGGATTGGGTGAAACGTGTCTTTCCACCAGATCAAGAAAATTATAAAACGATATACGAAGGCGCTTTGCCCGATACTTTGGTATGGAGAAACCGTTTAGGATATAATGAAACCATGACCAACAACTACTTGAGACATCCGGCTTATGCTGGTTATCCGGTTGTGGGTGTAAATTGGATTCAAGCAGTTGAATTTAGCAAATGGAGAACCGAACGTGTAAACGAAAATGTTTTGGAGCGCGAAGGCTATTTGAAAAAGGATGCTAAACTATTAGACGTAACTGCCGAAGCCAACTTCAGTACTGAAACGTATTTAAATTCACCATCTAAAGCTTTTGGTGGGGATGACAAAATTGTATTAAAAGGAAGAAAAAACAGTTTGTCCAAACCGATTAAAACCAAAGGGACCAAAGACAAACCAGCTACCGAAACTGCAGCGCGTAATGTATATGCGCAAAGAACTTCAGGTATTGTTTTACCGGAGTACCGATTGCCGACTGAAGCCGAGTGGGAATATGCTGCTGCTGCCGATGTAGGTCAACGTGAATATAACATTTACAAAGGTCAAAAGAAATACCCTTGGTCTGGAAGTTATACCCGTACAGGTAAACGTAAAGTAAAAGGGGATCAATTGGCCAACTTCAAACAGGGAAAAGGAGATTACGGTGGAATTGCTGGATGGTCTGATGATAATGCAGATATTACCAACGTAGTAAAATCATACCCGCCAAATGATTTTGGATTGTATGATATGGCTGGTAACGTAGCCGAATGGGTTGCCGATGTTTACCGTCCTATTGTTGATGACGAAGCGAGTGACTTTAACTACTTTAGAGGTAATGTGTACACCAAAAATAAAATTGGTGACGACGGTAAAGTAGAATTGGTAACCAAAGAAACTCAGAAATTTGATACACTTTCTAATGGTAAATTAATAGCGGTAAATTTTCCAGGCCAAATTGCTCAAGTACCAGTGAACGAAAACGAAACGTATTTGAGAATAAATTTTGACAAAAGCAATCACAAAAACTACCGTGATGGCGACAAGCAATCTACCCGTTATTTTGATTTTGGTTCAGCTGATGAAGAAGATGCTGCTTCCAAAATTAAACACAGAATGTACGATTCGCCAATTCATAATGTGTCCACCGATACATTAGGAAACATGACTAGAAAATATGATAAATCATCAAAAAGAACTTCTATGATAGACGACAAAGTTCGTGTATACAAAGGAGGATCTTGGAGAGATAGAGCCTATTGGTTGGATCCGGGACAACGTAGATATTTTCCTCAAGATATGGCTTCAGATCACATTGGATTCCGTTGTGCCATGTCAAGAGTTGGTCCTAAAGCAGACCACAAGAAAAGACCAAGAAATTAAGCATACAAAAGCCCTTTAGTTAGGGCTTTTTTTATACCTACTTCTATGACTATAGCTGCTATTCATGCCTTGTTTTTACAATCAACGGCTGTTGTAATTGACACGAGAAAAATTATCCCCCATGCATTTTTTGTTGCCTTAAAAGGCGAACGTTTTGACGCCAATACGTTTGCTGCCGAGGCCTTGCAATTGGGCGCTGCCTATGTGCTAATTGACAACCCTAACTATTATATTGACGAACGAACCATTTTGGTAGATGATACTCTTCAAAGTTTGCAAGAATTGGCTAAATTTCATCGTCAATTTCTGGGCATTCCAATTATTGCCTTGACTGGAAGCAACGGAAAAACCACCACCAAAGAACTGATACATGTTGTGCTCTCCCGGAAATATTCTTGTGCGGCAACTGTAGGTAATTTGAATAACCATATTGGAGTACCGCTCACTTTGTTATCATTTAATCAAACTACAGAGATTGGCATTGTAGAAATGGGTGCCAATCACCAAAAAGAAATTGAATTTTTATGCGAATTAGCCACACCCGATTACGGGTATATTACCAATTTTGGCAAAGCACATTTAGAAGGTTTTGGTGGGGTAGCCGGCGTTATAAAAGGAAAAAGTGAAATGTATTCCTATTTGTTGGCAAATCATAAAACAGCTTTTGTGAACGCCGATGATCCTATACAATTTGAGAAAACAACTTCGATTACTCGATTTACCTTTAGTTCAATAAAGGCTAAATCTGATGTGGTGGTTCATTCAGTATCTGCAAATCCTTTTGTGTCCTTGACTTTTCATGATACAATGATTAGTTCTCAACTAATAGGATTGTATAATTCATCCAACATTTGCGCAGCAATTGCGATAGGGAATTATTTTAAAGTGAAGGATCAGGACATTAAACAAGCAATTGAATTTTATGTCCCCGACAATAATAGATCTCAAATTATTACCAAAGGCAGTACTGAAATTATCTTAGACGCCTACAATGCCAATCCAAGCAGTATGGCAGTGGCCGTTGCTAATTTTGCTCAATTGTCACATCCGTCCAAATTGATGATTTTAGGCGACATGTTTGAGTTGGGGGAGGATTCAGCAAGTGAACATGGGGCCTTGGTTCAATTGGTTGCTCAAACAACTATTCCAATGACTTATTTTGTTGGGCCTGCCTTGTTTGCTCAACAATTATCTTTACCTACCATGCGCTTTTTTGCAACCTATGCTGAATTTGAACAATTTTATAAATCACAGCATATTGAGTCTTCACTCATCCTAATAAAAGGATCACGAGGAATGGCTTTAGAAAGAATGGTAGAATTGGTGTAAAAGGTGTGTTTTTAATTTATTTGAAACTAATTAATTGCACATCCTAAGTTAATTTAGGTTAAAACATATATATTTGATAACCTGTACAGCCAAAACTGTGCATTTTGTTTTTTATCTTAAATATGTTTTCCATGAAAAAGAATAGCTGCTTAGTATTTTTCCTGCTCACTTTAGCCTGTCAGGCACAAGAAAAAAAATCAATTCGTACTCAACATTCCAAAACGCTTCAAGTTCAGTCAACTGTTGTTCATGACGCTCCATCAACAATAACAGATCCTGCTATTCGACAAAAAAATGAATTACCTATTTCAGCAAAGACAAACCCAGAAGTGTTTTTCGTAGATAAGGAAAAACCTAGAGCGGAGAATGTAGACACTAAAAAAAATTCATTACAAGTAAAATAACAGGCTATGAATTTAAATAAGTATGTATTCGTTTTATTCGTTTTTTTGTATGTTCTAGGTGCAGAAAAAGCCTATGCCCAACCCAGTAATGACGCCTGTATAAATGCAATTTTACTTCCTGTAGGAGTAGGCACTTGTACCTCCCCTCTTTATACTAATGTTAGCGCAACAAGCGTGGGAGATCCAGCAACGCCCTCTTGCTGGTTGCCTAATTCTAGTAATAATACCGTTTGGTTTTCCTTTCAAGCAAGTTCTACAGATGTTGAAATATCTACCAATTTTTCAGGCACATTAGCCAACACGCAAATTGCAGCGTACAGTGGAACATGCGGCGCTTTAACACAATTAGCCTGCCAAGAAAATGTAAATACTGCAGTTGGATTATTGCATACAAATGTTATTATACGAGGCTTGACCGTAGGTAATATATACTACCTTATGGTTGATGGAAATGGCACACAAACTGGAGATTTTGGAATTTGTGTACAACAAACCAATCCTATCTCACCACCCTTGCCAGCGCAAGATTGTGAAACTGCTCAATTTCTATGTAATACATCCAATATTGCAGTTCCAAATGGAATAGGTGGAGTAGGGTTTGATCAAACAAATCCAACTTGTTTTGGAGCGCCAGGAGAACGTTCGTCTTGGTGGTATTCTTTTACTGCTTTAACTTCTGGGACACTTGCGTTTACCATTACGCCAAATGCTGTGGTGGATTATGATTTTGCTGTATTTAATTCTACAGCAAGTTGTCCGGGGACTGAACTTAGCTGCAACTGGTCTCCTACTACCGGAGCATTGGGAACAACAGGTTTAGGTTGTGCTGGAGTGCAATGTAACCCCACATTCGCGGTTGTAGCGGGACAAACCTATTCTATTTTAATTGATCGTTTTACGGCTACATCATCATCTGGATTTACGTTAAATTTTGGAGGAACTACAGCCACTTTTGCAAGCCCAAATCCTACATTTAGTTCCACTACTGCCTGCGTAGGAACCGCAACCAATTTTACGAATACAACCCTAGGAAGCAATACCTACAGTTGGACGTTTGGTGATGGTGCAACATCCAATTTAGCTAATCCTTCCCATGCCTATGCCGTTGCTGGAACATATCAAGTAACTTTGTTGGTAACCTCTGTGCCCGGAGGCTGTCAAAACTCGGTAACTCTTCCTGTGGATGTTGCTGCAATTCCATCGGTTGATGCAGGTACAGCCGCGTCAATTTGTGCCGGTTCGTGTATTACTTTATCGGCATCTACAAATGCAACTGGGTTTACTGGCCCCACCTCATTTTCAAATTCTACCACCTATGCAATCCCCGACGGCAGTACAACAGGCGTAAATGCTCCTATAACTGTTTCTGGGATTTTCCCTTCGGCTATAACGTCAACCTCAATTCAGTCGGTTTGTATAAATATAAATCATACCTGGGATTCTGATTTAGACATTTTTTTAAGATGTCCCGACGGCACCCTGTTGGAGTTGTCTACAGACAATGGTGGTCTTGATGACAATTATACAAACACCTGTTTTTCTCCAACCGCTGGAACTGCAATTACTGCCGGAATTGCACCCTTCACAGGAACTTATTTGCCGGAGCAATTATTTTCAGTATTAAATGGCTGTACAGCTAATGGTACTTGGAATTTGTTTGTCCAAGATGATTCAGGATTTGATACCGGGTCGATACTAAATTGGTCAATCACATTTAATAATACGATACCGCCTTTCACTTGGTCGCCAACTACGGCTATGACTAATACTACTACATTAACTCCGTCGGTTTGCCCAACTACCACTACAACGTATACCTTAACAGCCAATGGTGCGGGTGGCTGTTTGGCAACAGACCAAGTAACCGTTGCTGTTGTCGCTCAACCCAATGCAGGAATTGATGGATCGACTTCAATTTGTAATACAGACACTACCCCAATAAATTTATTTACCTTAATTTCTGGTGAGCAAACGGGTGGAATTTGGACAAGAACTAATGGCACAGCTGGGACTTTAAATGGTTCAACGGGTATTTTTACACCTGCCATAGGAACAACAAATAGCACATTTATTTATACAGTAACAGGAACAACTCCATGTTTGCCCGACACGAGTACAGTCACACTCAACGTGACTACTGGAACTCCGCCAACCTACACGGCCTCGACTGTAAATTGTAGTCCGGGCTCTGTGAGTTTTTCAGGGATTTCTGCAGGAGCTACATTTAGTTGGGTGAGTGGACCTGCAGGCTATACTTTTACTACTCCAACAACGGCTAACCTTTCCAATTTGCCCCAAGGAACTTTTTGTGTTAACATTACAAACCCTGCGTCTCCCGGTGGTCTTGTGAACACAACTTTGTTTGCAGAAACATTTGAGTCAGGAACTTCAAATTGGACAATTGATAATTCGAATGGACCAAATCGATTTATTGTTAATGCTGTTTATCCGGGTGGCAGTTGTGTAACAGGTGCCGGAACATTTACTATTGCGGCTGTACCCAATCAACCTGTAGCCGTAACGGCAGGTCCCAATTCAAATTATTTACACATTTCGGCAACCACTACCACAGGAGCAACATGTGGAGCGGGATCTTCGATTCCTTTTCCCCCTTTGAACGCAAATTTTGACAGCCAAATCTCCAATCAAAAAGCCACACTTAATACGGTATTAAATACCATTGGAAAATCGAATGTTGTATTTAGTTTTTATTGGTTGGCACAAGGAGAAACAAATGGAAATGGCGCAAATGATTTTGGTGTAATCGAATACAGCATCAACGGAGGCGTTGCATGGATACAAGCCGGCGTAGTATTAAGAAGACAAACAACTTGGCTGGCCGACTCAAGAACAGATCCATCCTGGAGTAATCAAGCAGATTTACGGTTTAGAATTCGTTGGGAAAATGACAACGCTTCAAGTGTAGATCCTCCTTTAGCGATCGATCAAATTACAATAACTGCAGATGCAAATCTTCCTGCAGGTTGTGCAACCACAGTACAAGAATGTTATGTTGTAAACCCAGCGCACACAATCGCTCTGACTTCTGTAACAACTTCAGAAAATCAAACGCTTTGTATCAATACGGCTATCACGCCAATCACCTATACGTTAGGTGGCGGTGCAACAGGCGCGAATGTAACTGGCTTGCCAACAGGGGTAACCGCTACAGTAGCAGGTACTACTTTGACCATCTCTGGAACACCGTCAACT
>Ga0209550_10003877_pt1 | contig 14189 bp, 17 predicted proteins | sample LauGreSuBDMM15SN_2_FD_187567 | JGI IMG/M metagenome (GOLD analysis project Ga0209550, IMG submission 187567) | Freshwater lake microbial communities from Lake Michigan, USA - Su13.BD.MM15.SN (SPAdes) (version 5) | ecosystem: Environmental > Aquatic > Freshwater > Lake | place: Lake Michigan...
CTTATTATTTAATATAAATGTTTGATATTGCCGAACTTGTCAAAAGAGTCATTAAGTACCTTGTTGAAGGCTTAATGGTTGCTATTGCCGCATATGCTATTCCAAAACAGTCATTGAAGGTTGATGAAATTGTTTTGCTTGCACTAACTGCTGCTGCCACATTTAGTATCTTGGATACTTATATTCCAAGCATTGGTGTTACTGCCCGTTCTGGTGCTGGATTCGGTATCGGTGCAAATCTAGTAGGATTCCCCGGAGGACTGTAAAAAATTAAATTATTTTAGTAGTAGTATAAAATAGTTATGAAACACAAGTCATAACTATTTTACTTATTTCCTTTAAGCAACCATGAACTAGATTGTATTTTTTCTCCAAAACCATCAAGTAACTTTATACCTAACTTATTACATATTTCTACTTCTGGTATACTATTATTGTTTTGGTCACCACCATTACAAAAAAAGGTTGGTCTAGGTGTAACAGTTTCCAACGTTTTACATACTGTTCTATCCAAGTCAACTGACTTAACTACATAGTCAACACATTTTAACTCTTGAATAATTTTTATTCTTTCATCCACTGGCATAAAAAATTTCCCTTTTTTCAAAACAGCTTGTTCGTCGTTGTTTACAATAACCATTAATTTATCCGCAACATTTTTTGACATTTTCATATACTCTATATGACCAATATGTATTGGATCAAAATAACCACTGACGCAAGCAATTGACATTTATGTTTTATACTTTGGTATATGTTTAATATATTTTAGACAAATATACTATTTATAAGCTAACGAAAAATACATAAAATCAAATAGTTGCGATGAACTCCCAGTCCAACTCTTCACATATTTTTTTCCAAATCGTATCTTGTTCTATTAGTTTCTCTCTATCTTTCAACATCGGAATTTCTGCTAGGTAATGACTCTCTCCCAACAATTCAAATAACTTGTATAAAACATAATAATAATGTAAAAAATTAACCCGATAGTCTGGGCAATGCTTCGCATATGGATATTGAATTTCCATAAAAAAATTACACAGTATTTCTTCCAATTCTTGGGAAATAATCGGTGGTTTTAAACCCAACTTGTCTTTAATAAAATTGATATGTTCATAATACTTGTTGTATCCTAATTTTTTCAATACTTCTTTAGTTTTGTAATAATTCATCTTATCCATATCAATTCTCTCTTTTTTAATTTGCTGTTTTAAATTTTCAATCACCTCTTCTGGTATTTGTGTTGTTTCTTTCCCTTGGAACTGTGCCAAAATTTCTTTGAAATGGTTAATTTTTTTATAGGCGTAGAAACAAACTTCTTTAGGAGGTTCTTTATACGATGGTTTTTCATTTTCAATCAAGTACCTAACATTTTTTGAACAAGAATTACATATCAATACTCCTTCGTCATCCAAAGGTATAAGCTCCCCTTTAAAACAATGTTGACATATGTGAGACGGTCTAATAAATGCATTTATATCCAAGAAAGAATCATCTATATTGGATAAATATTTTTTAAAAATATTATTATTTTTATTACTAATATTATTCGCATCTTGATTCGTTTCGTCTGGATTTATTTTGAAAAAAGAATTCAGTATTATACTCTTAGATTTGTTTGTATTTTCAACTCCATTTGAAATATTTTTCTTGTTTTCAAAATAGTCAAAGATATATTTAGAATTATCCAAAAAATATTCCTTTTTTTTCATTCTAATATTTTTAATTTCTTCATTGATTTCTTCAACGCGGTCCTTTAGATCTAATATTTGTTCTATTGATAAATTTTGTGTTTCTTCATTTTCATTCAGTTTATTCACTATCTCTCCTCTCTCATCTTTTAGTTTAGGTATTTTATCTTGTTCATCTTTATTAAATTCATTAATAAATTCGTTGTGTTTACCATCTAGTGTAACTATACTCTTTTTATTTACCTTGATTTTTTTGGTAGTTTTCGGTTTAAAACTTGGCATATTTGTACTTTATAAAAATAAACAGAAATTTTTAATTACTTATTGATGGAAATATTATAATTTTCATTGGTTTAAAATTATTTTTAGTTTTCTTGAAAATATTAAGGATAAATGGATGAACCAATACAAATCAAAATAAACATTGAAAATAAAAAAGATATTACTTTAGAAAATGAAAAATTCCACAAAATGGTCTTTTTGTACAATGCCTTAAACGACGGATGGAAAATCAAGAAAAAGAACGACCTTTACATTTTTACGAAAAATCACGAAGGCAAAAAAGAAATCTTACACGATTCATATTTACTTACGTTTATGAAGTCAAATGCCGACTTGAATAAAATTGTTTCATAATTTAGTGAGTTCACTTTAAATACTGTAAATATGAATTAATTAATTAAATGAATTAAAATTAAATCCAAAATATTTTTTTCTTTAGCAATATTATAACTATGGGAGGAGGCCTAATGCAACTCGTCGCTTACGGAGCTCAAGATGTTTACCTTACAGGTAACCCTCAAATTACTTTCTGGAAAGTCACTTACCGAAGATACACCAACTTCTCAATTGAGTCAATTGAACAAACCTTCAACGGCCAAGCTGATTTCGGTCGTCGTGTAACTTGCATCATCAGTAGAAACGGTGATCTTGCTTACAGAACCTACTTACAAGTTACCCTTCCTGAAATCAACCAACTTATGGGTAACTCTGCTTCTCTATCCTCCGGTGCATACTCTGTCTATGCCCGTTGGTTGGATTTCCCTGGCGAGCAAATTATCGCACAAGTTGAGGTTGAAATTGGTGGTCAACGCATTGACCGTCAATACGGTGACTGGATGCACATCTGGAACCAACTTACCATGACTGCCGAGCAACAACGCGGATACTTCAAGATGATTGGTAACACCACTCAACTTACCTTCATCACTGATCCTTCTTTCGCTGATGTTGACGGACCTTGTGACTCCAGTGCTCCTCGTCAAGTTTGTGCTCCTCGTAACGCTCTTCCAGAAACAACTCTTTACGTTCCTCTTCAATTTTGGTTCTGTACCAACCCTGGTCTTGCCCTTCCTTTGATCGCCCTTCAATACCACGAAGTCAAGATTAACCTTGATTTACGTCCTATTGATGAGTGCTTGTGGGCAGTCACCTCATTGAGTTGCAACACTACCCAAAACCCAAAGACTGGTCCTTACCCAAACACCAACACTAACCAATACCAAGTTGGTGCACCAGTCACTGCCACTATTGCATACAACCAGTCTCTAGTTGCCGCATCTCTTTACGTTGATTATATCTTCTTAGATACCGATGAACGCAGAAGATTCGCACAAAACCCTCACGAGTACTTGATCACCCAACTTCAATTCACTGGTGATGAATCTGTTGGTTCATCATCCAACAAGATTAAGTTGAACTTCAACCACCCTGTTAAGGAATTAATCTGGGTCGTCCAACCTGATCAAAACGTTGATTACTGTTCATCCCTTCTTTGTGATGCAACTTTGTTCAAAGTTCTTGGTGCCCAACCATTCAACTACACTGATGCAGTTGATGCCCTTCCTAATGCTATCCACGCATTCGGTGGCCCAGAAGCTACTTCTGGTGCTGGCGCATACATTGATGCTCGTGGTCTATTCCAAGACGCAGGTGCTCTTGATGCTGCCATCCCCGATGGTTTCACTGGATACTGGCACGGAGGCGTTTACAACAACGCTCTTAACGAGACCAACTTCGGTGGTTCAGGTGTTCCTTTGAACCCAAATCTTGACAACACCGCTGCTCTTGCATCTCTTGGTCTAACCACCGCCGACTTCGGTGGTCGTGGTCACAACGAGGGCTCATCCGTCTCTGATGCCGGAACCTTCGTTCTTTCTGAGACCTCCCTTGATATGCATTGTTGGGGCCAAAACCCTGTTGTTGTTGCAAAACTTCAACTTAACGGCCAAGATCGCTTCTCTGAACGCGAAGGATCTTACTTCTCGTGGGTACAACCTTACCAAACCCACACTCGCTCTCCAGACGAAGGTATTAACGTATACGCTTTCGCATTGAGACCAGAAGAACATCAACCTTCCGGAACCTGCAACTTCTCCAGAATTGATAACGCAACTCTTCAATTAGTTCTTTCCAACGCCACCGTTGAAGGCACCCGAACTGCCAAGGTTCGTGTCTATGCCACCAACTACAACGTTCTAAGAATTATGTCCGGCATGGGCGGGTTGGCGTACAGTAATTGAGCGAGTTGGGTGGTTTTTACAAATATATACAATTATATTTTATTGTTTATTTCCCAAATCTACTTAAAAGGTTTATTACAAGTAATATCATTTAATAAATACAACAATTGTACTAGAGGAAGTATTCTTGGTGGTGGTATATTTATAGAAATTATAGAAAAACTTGATTATAATCATATTTATTTATCTTGTGGTTCTTAAGTTATAAATAAACGACAATCCATCGGAAGCAAACTAAAACACCTATAATTTATTATTATTCCAAAAAAACAATAATAAATATAATTTTACTTTATATTATAATGCAAGAACCAAGAATTGGCGATAAATTTCAATTTGAAGATAAAAATATAGATTATACAATTATCAACGTTGTAAAATATCACGAAGACGGCGAATTTAGAAATAAATTATATGAAGGTGGTTATCAAATCAAATATATCAATTTGAACGAAACTCCGGAAGATATGAAATGCGGAATAAAATACGATGAAGAATTTGGGTCATTTGTTAACTATTATGCTACAAAAAAAAATATTGCAAAAAGACTCATTACATTTACACATAAATCATAGCTCTTCTGAAAGAATGGTTACTGGATAATCTTGCGTATCTCCGGAACCCATATCAATATAAGCATCTTTAGGGCCATTTTTGTTACCACCACTCGCGCCACGTGAGCGAATACGCATTCCAGTTGTTCCTATTTTCGCCGTCGGTGGGACTACGATTTCAATCGTTGCACTTTCTCCAATAGGAATATTCGTACTCACTTGTATCCAGTCTTCTTCGTCATAACTATTCGTTTGGTTCCAGTCAATCCATACGGAAACAATTGCGCCCGGATAAGTAATGTTAATATCGCAAATAGTCACAGTAAGTGAATATGTTTTACCAAGGACTAAATATGTACCAAACGCAAACGCATTATAAAATGGCAAATCTCTAGTAACTGTTGTGCTAGTGTCATTAGAAAGAGTATTCAAAACAACATTTGTAATGTAAATAATGCCGGAATTTTTTGCTGTTGGGTACTTGGATAATACATTCAACATATCCAATGGTAATAAATCCGTGTAATTTTCATTCGGAATACTTTCATTCGGAATACTTTCATTCGGAATACTTTCACTTGAAACTTCATCAACATTATTAATATCTACCCAACCAATATTTTGTTGTGTCAGTCTATAAATATTTCCTCGTCGTTTGATTCGTTTAATTTTTAAAATCAAATTGTTGTTTTGTTTTGGATGTATACGACCTAAATAATGATTTTGTCTAGTGCTTGAAATGTTATCTTGTGGTTTCTTATACAAAATTCTACCTCGTTGTATTTGATTTGACATAGTATATAAATATAAAATAAAATTGAAAATAAAATCTATATAACTATATATTGTATCATAAATAACAATGACCGGACAACATCCAAGAATATACAGCACCAGAAGGTTTAATGACTTAAATCAAACTTTTATTACGTGTTATTTCAAAATAGCATATACGACCCATACTAAAACATATGACATATCATCCCAATTTACACTTTCACAATTATACAACATAATGAGACCAAGAATTCGTAATGATTTATATTTAGAGTTGAGTGAAGTAAACGATTTTGTCTTTGTACTTGCCGGCCAAAATGCACAAGAAGAAGGAGAACATTTATTACCATCTATTAATACTACTTTACGAGACATTACCGATACGGACAATATTTCATTTTATATTCGTCCAGTTAATAATAATAATGAAAATCAAAACACTTAAAAATATTTCTTGTACTATATAAAATATGCAAATATTTGTAAAAACGCTCACCGGAAAAACGATTACTGTTGAAGTTGAACCAAGTGACACCATTGAAAGTGTCAAGACAAAAATTGAATCCAAGGAAGGCATCCCAATCGACCAACAACGCTTAATTTTTGCCGGAAAACAATTAGAAGACGGTAGAACATTAGCAGATTATAACGTGCAAAAAGAGAGCACACTCCATTTGGTGTTAAGACTTCGCGGTGGGCTATAAATAGGTAGTCAATTGTTTTTTACACTATTGTAAAAAAAAATTGATTTATAAAATGCTTTTTTTTACGAAAGCATAAAAAGCATCAACATACCAATCATTTAAAATGGCAACAACTCAAACTCAACAACCAGTACGAAAGTCCTTATACGAAAAAAAATTAGGAAAAATAAGCAAAGAAATTGAAGAATGTGATAAACAAATAAGAGATTATTCAAGAGAAGAACATAAATTAGAAGTAGCGTGCGTTACTCTCATCGCTGAGTCAAGTAAAATGTACGAGGTAATAAAGGATTTTAACAAAGAGTTAAAAAATTTAACAAAAAAAGCGGTTGGCGATAAATTACGAGAAAACCGACAAAAAATTGGAATAATAGGTAGACAAAAAAATTGGTCGTCAACAAATTCCATCCAACTACAAACTGAAAAAACAAAGTTGATTCATATGGATATGTGCAAAACTTTAGTGAAGAAAAATGAAAATGAGAAAAAAATAGAAAAGAAGCAATTAGTAAAGAAATCATCCGTAGAATCATCCAAGAAATTTCTGAATGAAATTAAAAACAACTTGCCGGAAGAGATTGTTAGTTATATTGGAAAATTTATTCCAGTAACTGTTCGTATACAACTACTAGAGTCGCACGTTGATTTTACAAAGTTGACAAAGTATATTTCGAATACTCCCGACAGAAAGAAGTTTTTAGAAAAAGTATGCAACTGTCCCGAATACTTGAACTCAATGTCAAATATACAGAGAAAAAGACATATGATTTCTAATACATCCAATAACCCATATTATTCTCCAGACTGGCATATCTCCTTTAGAAGTAAAGGAGACATACAGATGATGTTTCAGTATGCAATTCTCACGTTTAAATCGTTGAATCCAGAACACGCTTTCAAAGTTATGAAAACACTTTGCATTTTATTTGACCCAACTAAAAACTACCGATACAACGCAAACTACAGCCAAAAAGTAGGGAATTATTCTTTGTAATTTAATTAAAATAAAAAGTGAGGCCGGCTTGGTCAATAACTTTTTTAATTTTTTATCCGAGTATTTTTCTTCGTAAAAATTAATTATTTATCGTAGTACCTTTTTTTCAGTTACAACCCTTGCATAAAAGAACAAAAAATACGAACCCGCACTTATTTTTAATAAAAAAGTGTTAAAAATGATAAAACTACCGAAGGTATATTTTGAAAATTTTGCCCAAAAGTCGTAGGGGTTTGAGAAAATGGACAAAAATAAATGTCCAATTTTCAAAACCTATGGTATTCTGGCGACAACTAGTTTTCAAAACTGATTTTATAGCATAATGCTCTTAAATTTAAAATTCAGTATTATGCGCGAGACCATAATTTTGTGAGCATAAATATTGATTTCAATAAAAAAGTATTTAGGCATTTTTTTTCTATAGAACATATAGAACAAATAGAATGGAAAAATGCGATGCTGTGCAATATGCAAAGTACTTTATGTGCGAACTATGTGACTTTAAATGCAGTAAAAAAAGTAATTATGATAAGCATTTATTGACAATTAAACACAAAAACAGCATTTTATTGAACAAAAAATGCACAAAACCAATAAAAAATGCCGCAGACCATTTTTGCTGTAAGTTATGTAGCAAAGAATATAAGGCGCGCAACAGCTTGTGGTACCACGAGAAAAAATGTAATAATACCGAAGCTTTTAACGACGAAAATATTTCAGTAGTTTCCGAAGAAATAGAAGAAAAACCAGAAGAAGATAGTCCAATGAGTACGAATATGATTCTTGAGTTATTGAAACAAAACAACGAGTTCAAAGAACTTATTATTGAACAAAACAAGAAAATTCTTGAACTTGTTAATACGAATAGTAGTGTTACTAACATTACAAACAACAATACAAACAATACAACGAACAATACCAAGTTTAATTTGCAAATTTTCTTGAACGAAAAGTGCAAGGATGCGTTCAACATTACGGATTTTATCAATAGTATTGATGTTGGGTTCAAAGATTTTGAGAATTTCGGAAGAATTGGTTATGTTAGTAGCATTAACAATATTCTTATCAGAGAGCTCAAAGGATTAGACCTATATAAAAGACCGATTCACTGTAGCGATTTAAAACGCGAGGTGATTCACGTGAAAGACAATGATACTTGGGTAAAGGACGACGATAAAAAACATATGAAACGCGCGATTAAATTGATAGAGCACAAGAATATCAAGTTAGTCCCCGGTTGGTTGAAAGCAAATCCAAAAGCCGACGATATTTCTACGAAAAAACACGAAGAATATATGAAGATATTGGATAATTCTATGGGAGAAATGAAGGACGAAGACAATGAAAGAAACTACGAAAAAATTATCAGAAATGTTTCAAAAGAAATACTTATTGACAAGGAGAAATAACTAAATATTCTTGCAACTACTGAACAAAATGTTCATATTTTTCACCTCTATTTTATCTTCTTCTTTGTAAAATAGTTTCTTGATTTGTTCATCATCTCTGAAACGAATTGTATAATTTTGCTGAATATTGTTTCGGCCAATACGGCCCATAGCTTGAATAATTTTTTCTTGAGTTAATTTCATATCTTTACTCAAGTAAGCGTGACAAAACTGATAGTTTGTACCATAAATATAATCACTTGACCCAATAATCATATATAACTTCTGTTGGTCTGCCATTTTTTTCATAATTTCCGTGTAAGTAATACTTGGATGACTTGTGAAAACACCTATACCCATAAGCAGTAATATTTTCCAACTATCGGCAATATCATTCAACATCATAATTTCAACCACGATATTTTCTTCAATATCACTTGTAAAAGCGCCGACAGTATTCATATTTTCAGCCCATTTTTTCAAATGCATTGGCTTGTTGGGTATAAATGTTTCGTTTAACTCCGCGGTTTTTATCATAGAACGCAAAATTTCCAATTCATTATTAATCTTGTTGATGTCTTTATCTTTTTCTCCAAAGTCTTTAGTGCGAGTTTTTGGTTCGCTTTTGAATTTTTTTGCCGCAAAACTGTCATCGGACATATGTTCTTTCATAGTTTTTTTTTCAATCATATCTTCCAAGTCACGCTCAAGTATTGCTATTTTTTCATTCACCCCATTGTTGAAATTAATTTTTTCAATAATATCTTCCATCACTTTTGAAGGAATATTTGCTTGTTGAATACAAAATTTTGCAATTTTTTCAACGTCTTCGGCTAAGAATAAGGTTGGTCCATCGGTTAAGGTATATGCGTCTTTGGTGGAAATATATAACGCACAATTACCGGAATCATTTTCATTAGATTCTTGTATAATTACTTGATGGCTCATTATTTTTTTTAGTTTGGCACCTTCCATACTTTCTTGAACTCGCGAATTTTTTTGAAATATATTAGAATCTACACTGTTTGTTTTTTTAATAGTAGTTCCTTTAGAATCAATATGGTCGTTAGGAAGTATACGTTTTGTTTTGTTATGGTTGAGTGTTATATAAATTGCTCCCCAAGTTCCGGATACAATATTTTTCAGTAGTTTCAAATAATACAGTTTAATATTTTGCATATTTACTTCATCTAGCGACGAAAAGCTACGTTTTATTTTCATATTATTCATAATATAATCATTTTTTTCAACAAATACAATAAAGTCAACAATTTCTTTCAAATCAAAGTACCGCAACAAAGTAAGATTATTCTCACAATGTTCAACAATTTTTAATACTTCAGAGTATTCTGTGGTCAAATAGTGAGGCAACACCACATAACCATTTTTATTAAGAATTGGTATTGACTTTTTGCAGTCATGACTCACAATGTTGTAAACACTTGCACCCGCAAATTTAGTTTTAAAGTCTTCCAACACATCCGTTAGTTCGTGTAACTTTGGTAACGTTGCCGAAGATAAAATCATATTTGGTATTAAATTATTCGTCCAATTTTCTTGTATAATTTTGTGTAACTCGTGGTTCTCATAGTCTAGTGTAATAGTAGGTTCGTCCCAATAAGTTACTATATTTTCAATCGGATTGAATGCCTTCATATAGTACATTGCCGGCAAGTATGACTTCAAGTCGCAAATGATAATTTCAACTTTGTCACCAACACTATTATCTACTTTTTTAATTTGACCACTGCGTTTGTTTGTGGTGTACTCTTTTGCTGCGAAATAATGAAGACGAATGTCATGTGCCGAAGAACATCCGAAGGCAAATGCTATTTTTTTACCGACTGAAATTGCTGAACGCGCAAGCGCTAGTCCAACGTGTCTAGCAGCGCAGACAAATATAACGCGATTTTTTTCCGAAACACCTATAGGTGTCAATGTTTTTCCGGTGCCGGTGGGTGCAATATATAGTATAATTTTCGGTTTGTTTGGTTGAATGGTTTTAACGGCAGTATTTATAGTTTCTTCGTAACTTTCATCGCTATCATACTCATCATTATTTTCTCGGTTATTTTGTTCCTTGTGTTCTTTACGATGTAAATGTACTCTAGCATCAAAGTCTGGATTTTGCATAATATTGAATATTTTTTTTTGGTGTTCGTACAAGCTCATATCAGAGTACTTTAAAATAAGTTCATTTTTTTCAATAAAATCAACAGAGTTTTCAATAATTTTTGTCATATCAACATCATCTTCTAATTTAGATAAAATATTGTTTGTAATTCGCAATATATGTCGATTTAAGTTAGAAATAGTATTTTTGATTAGTTTGTTCAGACTGAAATAATGAAATAACCATTTAGAATTGTTTTTTTGTTTGTATTTTAATATTTCTTCAATACTATTCAACAGTAAGTATTCGTAAACAATCTCGGCGTTAAGTTTGGATGTGTCATTTTTTTCAATTCTGATAATGTCGGCTTTTTTGATGTTTGGATTACTTTTTGACTGAACGTAGAATATTTCATCGTCGTTGTATTTTTTTTTCATTTCGTTGATTTTGGGTGCGAAATATTTATTATACAAATGGTCTTCCATTGTTTCATTGTAGTCTATTTTCAAGAAGTGAAACAACGAATTGTATTTATTGTATTTGATATTTACATTATGATATCCTTGGATAATTAAATTCAAAATATCCTTTTCTTGGGATGATACGGGCACTTCAATAGATTCCCACTCGCTTCTTGTTAATTTACGTTGGTTTAGATCCATTTTAACGTTGTTTAAATATGTGTAAAAAACTTTATACCGATTCATTTAAATCAATTTTTATTTAAACGAGTAAACAATATAAAACTTACCAACTTATAAAGTAAAGCAGTAAATGTGTTATCCTATTTGTATTTGGAGTAATGTTATGAAGATTCACCCGAAAATGAAAAAAAAACCATCTAAAAAAGTAAAATTTTTTGGTTTTAGATATAGAAACACACTAGTCAAAGTTGAAAAAGTAGATAATTTATAAAAAAAATGAAATAAATAATACAAAATAAAGACTTTGTATATGTTATATTATACAATGAAAGAAGTTCAAATTTATACAATAGAAGGAAACATTGGCTCTGGAAAATCAACACTACTTGAAAACTTGAAACAAGAATTCTCAAGTGACACAAGTATTGTATTTATGAAAGAACCAGTAGACGAATGGGAAGAAATCACAGATTCCGCTGGAAATACAATGTTACAAAAATTTTATGAGAATCAAGAAAAATATTCGTTCCCCTTTCAAATGATGGCCTATATATCACGTTTGAAACTATTAAAAGATACTGTTGAACAAAATCCAAACGCAATTATTATTAGCGAGCGTAGTTTATATACGGATAAATATGTATTTGCAAAAATGCTTTATGAAACCCATAAAATAGAAGATGTGAATTATCAAATATATTGTAAATGGTTTGACACTTTTGTAAAAGATTATCCTATCTCTGGAATTATTTATGTAAAAACAGACCCCGAAATTTGTCACGATAGAATCGCAAAGCGTTCAAGAGTGGGAGAATCAAGTATTCCGTTGGAATATTTGGTTTCTTGTGACAAATATCACGATGATATGTTGGATATAGAAAAAGAGTTAATGAGTAAAAATCAATTAGTGTTGGATGGTAATGTTGATATATTTTATAGCAAAGATACGTTGAGTGAGTGGATAACAAATTTCAAAAAGTTTATCAGAAAATGAACCCAGAAAATAAATTATAAAAAAAATGATTATAATTACAATTTTTTTTATAACAGTATAGTAATGTTGAAATGTTTGTCAAAAAAGATAAATCCTATAGAAGAACTAGACAATGCGAATGAAGAGTGTAAATATGAAAAAGAAGAAACCGCGTACATATTGTACTTTGATGGTTGTAGTAAAGGCAACCCCGGATTAGGTGGCGCTGGAGCAGTTTTATACAAAGATGGTGAAGAAATATGGGGTTCTTCACAACTAGTCGGAGAAAAGGTAACAAATAATGTAGCGGAATACAGCGGACTCATCATGGGATTAAAAGAAGTATATACTAGACAAATTAAAAATATCATTGTAAGAGGAGACAGTCAGTTGGTGATTAAACAAATGAAGGGTGAATACAAAGTAAAGTCTTCAAATTTAGTGGAATATTACCAACAAGCAAAATTATTAGAAAAACACGTCGGAAATATTGTATTTGAACACGTTTATAGAGATAAAAATAAACGCGCCGACGAACTGTCAAATATGGCATTAGATTTATCATAAGCGCCACTGCTATCCATTTTCAATGTAGGAAATATTTAGTTTTTGACCGGGTTTGTATTTTAATATGTCCAACTGACGAGTTGTAGTAGGAAAGTCATCAAAACCATAAATATCTTGCAACATTAACCATTCAAAAAGTCCACCCAAATAAAGATATACATTTGTAAAACCTAGGTTAGTCAACTGACCATATTTTTTATATATTGTTTCGTCGTTAGAGTTACGTCCATAAATAATTATGCGGATATTTTTATTACCATTCAAGTACCGATTCATTAAGGCCTCCTCTTTTTGTGGTGTTAATGTATTTGAAATAAGACAATTTTGTTCGGATAATGGAAGAGTATTCATAAGCAAATAAATTTCTGGATTTTTATAAGCAGTTTGCATATCTTCAAAATTTATTTTCTGTATAGATTGGGAGTTTCCCATATGAATCGTAAATATTTGTTATATTCATATACGACAAATATTTAATATTGTTTTTATTCTTTTTATATTGGAATAATTAATTAAAATTAACGACAATTTCTACTTTTTCCTTTTTAATGCTTTTGGTTGCAGATACTGAAAGTTCTTCGCGTTTCTTACGAGTTTTTGTATTGTTACCACTGCTAGAGTTATTATCAATAGATAGTTCTTTTCTTTTAGATGTACTGTTGCGAGTGTTCATATCTTTTTCAATGGTTTCATAGTTATCTTCAATATAGTTAACAACTTTGTTTTCAAGGGTCCATTTGAAAAAATTCAACTGACCAATAGTGGTTTCGATAAAAGTTCCATTTTTATATGGAATACTAATTCTTTCCCAACGACAAAAAGGGTCAAAACGACGTTTGCTATATGCTTTGAGTTTTAATTTATAATCAACATAAACCTTAAATCGTCGTGTAATTCCGTGAATATCTTCAAAACTGTATAACGTATAGTATTTTTTTGCATAGTTCGTAGCAAACCAGTCTACAATTCTAAGAGAAATTTTAGATTCGCCGGTTATTATTTTCAACATTTTATCCAAGTTATCATTATTTTTATAAAATTCCATCAAGTTATTCATTAACAAATCATTTTGGCTAGTATAGTTATTAGAATTCATTACTCTATTTTAAATACTTTAACTGTTTTTAAATCGTTTGTTGTATAGAATTATTATCCAACTTACTTGTGTATTTTAATTATTGAATTTTATTTTACAACTTACTTGTAGTTGATTTATACTAGTAATTTTATTTACATTTATAATATTTTAGGCTTAGATT
>Ga0209550_10003881_pt1 | contig 14186 bp, 12 predicted proteins | sample LauGreSuBDMM15SN_2_FD_187567 | JGI IMG/M metagenome (GOLD analysis project Ga0209550, IMG submission 187567) | Freshwater lake microbial communities from Lake Michigan, USA - Su13.BD.MM15.SN (SPAdes) (version 5) | ecosystem: Environmental > Aquatic > Freshwater > Lake | place: Lake Michigan...
CCCGGCAGAAAGGCAAGTTCTTTAGCGCGCTTGGCACCGACCTGAGACACCCAAGCCGGCGCGATGTAACCTCCCCCAAGCGGGATTCCAGGTTCTCCGATGCGTGCATCTTCCGCCACTATCGTCATGTCGGCAAAGCATGGCATTTGCGCCGCTATTCCGAGGCAAAAGCCGTGAATGGCGACTATCACTGGCTTCGGATGACGCCACATCGCTTGCCAGCGGTCCAGATTGCGGCGCAAACGGGCTACGTCTTCGACAGGCGTACCGATGGCATATTCGCTTAAATCCGCGCCGGAACTAAATCCCTTGCCCTCTCCCCTAATACCGATGACTGGGGCACCCGTTTCAGCAAGCATAGTAAGCGCATCGGAAAAAGCATTCAGCAATGTCGCAGAAAAAGCGTTCGCGGCATCCGGCCGGTCAAAAATAATCCAGTCGATCCACGTTCCAGATTCGATGCGCAATTGTGATTGGCCGGTCATCTTAAATGCAGAATTTCACAAAGCACGACCGATTGGGTTGAACGCTCTGACATGGTAGTCGGCGGCCATTGTCGTTTTCAATATCCGCCTTCTAAATTTCCACTTGCCATCCCGCTTAACGACAACATCGTGATACTGGCCGTAAAGTATGCCGTCGGGACGCTCTTTAGCATAGCGGTGAATAGCAAGTACGATCGCACGGACATTAACCTCGGTATCGTTTACCCAGTCGATCACGACGCCCGATACATGATGCGAGGTACCCGTGAAGAAGGTGCCGATACCGTCGAGCGTCTTCTTGTAGGCTTCAATTCCGATCGCACCAAAATTGGGAGCGTAGCTAACCTCGCAATCGTCTACGAACAGATCGATCATCTTTTCTGGCTGGTTCATGTCGAGATAGTATGCATAGTCGTGAACAATGCGTTCGATCTCCTTTTCCTCGAGCAATCTCTCCGCGGCGGACCCCGTAATAGTTTTCATCAATAGACCGATCTTATGTTACTTTTATCAATTTGCCAATTCAAATCCTGTCCATCCGGGGCAGTGGAAACCTGCCCCGGATGGTTTTAGATCCTCTAAGAACTATAAATCTAACTTAGAACTTCACGGAAATTTCTGCGCCGAACGTACGCGGCATTCCGGGATAAACCGTGTTGTAACCGCCGGCCGCGCCCATGGCGTAGCCTGAAACAAAATTCAATTTGTCCAGCAGATTTTTCACGTAAACAGACGCTGAAAAATTGCTTCCCATGGCATTGTTCCAACTTAACCGTGCGTTGGAAATTGTGTATCCGGGAAGTTGTGTGCCTGGCGTGACCGAACCATTGTTGTTCGAGAAGAAGGTGCTGGTCTGGGTATAGACATCCCCATGCAGTACTACCTTACCGACACTTTCAGAGAGCGGAAGAGTAATATCAAGCGCGAAGTTGCCGGCCCATTTCGGGCTGTCTGGGTAGGAGTTGAAGTTGATAACATATCCGGGGACACCGGTTAGTTTCGACACATTAACCGCCCCGCTCGTATACCGTGCGTCGGTGTAGGCACCGTTCATGCTGAACGTCAGCCAGTCGGTCAGTCCGATCGAGGCATCCACTTCGACACCAGTCGTCTTGGCTTTCGGCACATTGAGCGTGAAGCCCGCTGGATTTCCGTCAATGACAGCATAAACTGCGTGCTGACCATCCTTCACAATCACATTATAGGCGGCTAAGTTGAACTGCGTCCGCATTGTTCCAAGGCTGCCGTTGAACTTGTAACCGAGCTCAAAATCATGCACCGTTTCATTCTTGAAAAAATTGGAATCACCGCCGGGATTGACCGTGCCATTGAAGTTACCGACGCGGAAGCTTCCCCGCTGTGAGAAGTAAATCATGCTACTGGGACTGATCTGATATTGAAGGTTAGCGGTCCAGGCAGGTGCCGAGAGATCCCGGCTCTGCTCGCGACCGACCGACGTTATACCGAGGATCGTGAAAATGCTGCCCTGCGCTTGCGAGAGGCTGACCTTCTCCCAAGTGTAGCGACCGCCAAGGGTCAGGGTCAACTCCTCGGAAAGATCGTAGTCGAGCTGCGCATAGATTGCCTTAGACTTGCCCTTGCTGTTGGTCGCGTAATCAATGTCGGCGAGCGGGCTTGGGGCGATCTCGCAGCCCACACATACTGGAATGATGTCCAAGTGCTTGAGAGACGAGTAATAGGCACCGATGGTGTAGCCAAGTCTGTCATCTGCCAGTTCACCCTGAAGCTGCAACTCGTTGGAGAACTGCTCGGAGTTGAACGTCTGGCCACCCGGTCCACCGGTTCCCGAAAGTCCGGCAAGGTTGTTGGGGTTGTTGTAGAGCCAAAGCGCACCAAACGGCGCATTGGCCAGGTTGCCGCTTATCCGAGACTTGCCATCCATATAGCTGAAGATGTTCCTTATCGTCGCAGCCTCGGAAATCTCGATTTCAGTTTTGTTCGAGAAGAAGGTAGCTGTGGCCTTGTGAGGAAGGTCAAATTCAAGCCAAGTCTTGTATGGGTTCGCGCGCGACCAAGCTGCATACCCTTCGACACCGCCAGGGAATCGGCCAGGTGCATTGGCCGGGCCCGGGGTCTTTGTGCTGTCGCCCAGATTGTTTCCCGCGCGGTTGCGATACGCTGACGAAAAGACGTTGTAGACCGTGTCCAAAGTTGACGTCAGGGCAAGGCCCGTCGTGTTGGGTACCGACGTAATGCCGTTGTTGATGAACTGCTTTCCATCGGGTCTGGCGAAAGGAGAGGTGTAGTAGTTCCAGAGATTGCCCGTACCTTCAGTGCCGCCGAAGTCCGCATACTGGACTATAGTTGTATTCTTGATTGTTTCGCTGGGCTTGAAGAGCACCGTGAGCCGGCCGGAGACGTTATCCTTTCCGCCTAGCAAATTCCCGGTATTAGCATTGCGGACGTAGCCATCGTCCTTCACGTAGTCGCCGGCCAGACGGATCGAAAGGATATCCTTTACGATCGGCAGGTCAACTGCCCCTTGCACCTGCACCATGCCGCGCTGGCCAGCCCGCAGAATGAGATTGCCTGCTACCTCATCGCCAGGCGTCGGAGTGGTGTAAAGCACTGCACCGCCAGTTGCGTTGCGACCGAACAGCGTGCCCTGCGGCCCCTTGAGGACCTGGATCGAGGCCAAGTCGAAGAGGCTGGTTGCTGTGTTGTAAGGATTGTAGGGCGCATCGTTCAGGTACGTCACCACGGCAGGTGAAGTTCCGGAAAACGGGTCAAGCGTCTGTCCCCGCATCGAGTAGCTTAGCTGGTTCGAAGTCTGACCATTCTTGACCTGCAGACCAGGGACGAGGGTTCCCATATCCTGCTCGCTGACGATGACCTTCTCCTGTAGGGCCTCAGCGCCGAATGCCACGACCGACACTGGCACCTTGGAGAGCGCTTCCTCCTTGCGCTGGGCGGTAACGATAATCTCCTCGACGCCCGCGTCGGCTTCCTCCGCGCTTTGCGCAACAGCTGGTCCTGCGAACGCGATCGTCGCGGCAAGCGATATTCCTGACAGCAACGCGGTGCGAACTGTCGTTGATCTGATTCTGGTCATTCTTACTTCTCCCGTTTGCGGCTTATTCTTAGCCATGATAAAACAAATTTACTCAACGCTCTAGTTGACTGGTTGGACAAATTTTTTGCTGCCTAGCCCGCTTTCCTAGGAAAATCGGACAGCGCGGGGTCGGCACCCGGCCAGCGCACATTGTTGGGATCGGTCATCGAACTGGCGACAAGGTCCCAGCTGCCGAGATGAACCGCGCCCATTTCGCGCGTCGCTATCCGCCACTTGCCGTCCTCGCGGGCGTAGGTGTCGAGATAGCGAACCGCAGCGTAGACCGTTGTGCCGCCAATGCCGATTTCGAGATGTGCCATGACCGTGCCCTCGGCGGCATCCAGTCCCTGAAAATCGATATGGACATAGTTGGGCGTATGCACGGTCTGCTGCATGGTCGAGCGGGCGGACTTGAGGAATTCCATGACGCCCGCGCGCCCTGTTCCGCCATCGAACCCCGTCGCAATGAAACGAGCGTCTCGTGCAAAGCAATCGGCAAGCGCCTGCTCGTCATCGTCGTCTGTCACCTTGAAATAGCGCGCAACGAGATCCTGAATCTCGGCCCGGTCTTCCAATTTCTGGATACGCTGTTCGAGCGTTGTCAAACTTTTCTCCCTCTATTGTTTTTAGAGCCTATTCGAGACCGCTAGTCAACAACTAAGTTGACAGACAGTCGGGGATGTTCGATGTCCTGCACCATGAACGAAATCTCGATAGCCAACTTGCGCGCCGAAGCTGAAATTCTGACTGCCGGACTTGCCGCAGGGGAGCCGCTTGACGCGCAGGCGGCCGCGCTGGTTACGCTGGCAGTTGCGGTCTCGGTGACTTCGCTCGATCGCGCGAAAATCGACGCGGCCGTTGCACGGGCCTTCGATGCCGGTGCCAGTATTGCTCAAGTGCAGGAGATCATCGCACTGGCCTCTGGTCTGGGGGTGCACAGCCTGATGGTCAGCGCGGCCGCCGTGCTCGACGAGGCGCGCAGGCGCGGGTTGGCCGATCCGCAGGCGCCACTCGATCCCGAACGGCAGCGACTGTGGCAAGTCCATGTCGGCGACGATCCGTTCTGGACCGCGTTCTCGGCGGAACTGCCCGGCTTCCTCGAAGCGATGCTGCGCCTGTCGCCCGATATCTTCGCCGGCTTCTTCGCGTATTGCGCGATCCCCTGGCAAAGCGGCACGGTGCGAGCGCGGGTGAAAGAGCTTGCCGCGATTGCCTGCGATGCCGCCCCCGGCCACCGCTTCCGGCCCGGATTTCGCGTTCATCTGGGCAACGCGATCAAGCTTGGGGTTGGGCGTACCGCGATCATGCAAGCGCTCGACATCGCAGCCGCTGCGCCGGAGCATCGGGGAACGGATTAGCCATTGAGCCCTCTCCAGGCCAGGGCGCCGCCGTCGATCAGGTACGAGGCGCCGTTGATGAACGAGCTTTCGCTGCAGGCCAGGAACACCGCCAGCTTGGCGACTTCTTCCGGCTCGCCCAGGCGGGGGAGCAGATGGGCACCGCGCAAGGTCGCTTCAACGGCTTCCTTGTCCTCGGCGGCCGAGAGATAATTGGTCAGCATCGGGGTGCGGATCGAGGCCGGGCAGTAGCAATTGACCCGGATTCCGAACTTGGCAAGATCGGTGGCGCTGGCCTTGGTCAGCATCTGCACGCCGCCCTTAGTGGCGCAGTAAGCCGCAGCCATCGGATAGGCGACGTGCGCGCCGGTTGAGGCGACATTGACGATCGCCGGGGCTTTCGATTGCTTGAGGTAAGGCACCGCGTACTTAGTACAGAGCCAGACGGCCTTGAGATTGATGTCGTTAACCACGTCCCAAATCGCCTCGTCGAGGTCCTCGATCGAGGTGTTCGGGGTCAGCTCGGTCTCATGCACCGCGGCGTTGGCGTGGACCACGTCGATCCCGCCGAAGGCATCCGCGGTGTGATCCATCAGCGCCTTGATCGAGGCACTGTCGCGCAGATCGACTCGGATGGATATCGCGATGCCGCCTTCTTCGGCGATCAGCGCCACGGTTTCCTGGCTCGTTATCTCGTTGATATCGGCAACCACCACCTTGCCGCCCTGCCGCGCCATTTCGCGCGCGCTTTCGCGGCCCATGCCCTGCCCTGCGCCGGTCACGACGCAGACCAAGCCTTCAAGTTTGCCCGCCATCACGCGGTTGGCCAGACCAGCGGGACGTTCTCGACAGCGGCGACAATGCCTGAATGGTAGATCGGCCGCGCACCCTCGGCGAGCCGGAACTCGGGAACCCGCTTGAGCCATTCCTGCAAGGTGACGGTTGCTTCCAGCCGGGCGAGGTGCAGGCCGGCGCAGCGGTGCGGACCGTGCGCGAAGGTTGAGTGCTTGATCTGCTTGCGTTCCCAGTCGAGCGTCCAAGGCTCTGCGTTTTCGGTTTCATCGAGGCCATGCAGTGCGGTTGGCAGCAGTATCATATCGCCATGCTTGAGCGCTACGCCGCGAAACTCCATGTCGTAGGCAACCATCCGCGCATCGGACACCACCGGGAAGCGGCGGAACAGTTCCTCGACCCCGCGTAGCAGTTTGAGGTCGTTGCCCTTGAGTTCGGCGACCGTATCGGGATTGCGGGCGAGGTAGATCATCATAAAGCTGAGAAAGTTGACGACAGTATCGAGCCCGCCGAGCAGCAGCAGCGAGATCAGGCCGAGCGCTTTGTCGTGCGGCATCGGCTGGCCATCGACCGTGCCATTGACCATCGTCGTAATCAGATCCTTGCCCGTCCCGCCGATCCGCGCCGCGATGATCGGTTCGACATAGGCGAAGAAGTTTTGATTGGCGGCATCCAGGCAAGCCGCCATTTCTTCAGGCGTGCTTCCGGTCGGTCTGGTCATGTCGTCGGACCAGCGAACCAGCTTTGGAACATCTTCCAGGGGCAGATCGGACATCGCCATGAACACCCGAACCGGGAAAATCTTAGCGAAGTCGGCTGAAAAATCGCACTTGCCCTGCGCCACCAGTGGCTCGATTAGGTCGATCGCGGCCTGCCTCACCATCTGCTCGATATCGCGAATCCTTGCAGGATTGAGCCCGGTGTCGAGCAGCTTGCGATAAGGCGTGTGTTCGGGCGGATCCATCCGAGTCGGCACCATCAGATACTTCTGGCCAGCTTCCTTGGGCAGAAAGATCACCTCGCTCGAAAAGCGCGACGGGTCTTCGTAGATCTCCTTGATCATTGGCCCGTTCATCGCGACCCAGTGGCCACCGGTAAGCGGGGTCCAGACCAGATCGGAGGTTTCCTTCGCTGCCAGTGCTTTCCAGGCCTCGTGGTAGCCCGACTCAAGCCCATCGAGCGCGTACATGTCGATGTCGCGAACAAGATCATCCGTTACGTGGTGAGGCTTGGCGACGCGTGCGCGATTATCCGCGGCAGGCATGCCGGACGGGGTGTGGATGGTTGCTGCCTTGTTCATAAGGAACCTCTCTCGTTCGATTTTTAACTATGTTCTGGATCAATAACCGCCTTGATCACCTGACCGGCGGCCGTCGCCTCGAGCGCAGCACTCGCAGCCGCTACGCCAAAGCGGTGAGTGACAAGCGCGGCAAGAGGCAGCTTGTCCTGATATCGGACTGCGAGTTGCAGCGCATCATGATAATTGCATGGCTTGGCAAAGGTTGCCCCCGCGATGGTCAAATTCTTGATCGCCAAGTCACGCGGACTGATCTGCTGTGTTCCGATTGCGCCCCAAAGCCCCAGGATGATGTAGCGTCCGTGATTCCCGGCAAGATCGACCCCTTCGGGGAATGCCGACAGCACTCCTGCTGCCTCGACTACGACATCGGGGCCGTTGGCACCACACAGATCGTAGACCTGCCGACGCCTTTCTTCGGCTGAGTCTTTGAGCGATACCGTCGCGGTGGCACCAAGCGATTTGGCAACCTCCAAACGGTTGAGATGCACGTCAACCGCAATCACTTCGCGCGCACCCATCAGCGAGGCGACTAGTATCGCCGCTAGGCCAACCGGACCTGCCCCTTGAACCACAACAGTCTGTCCTATCCTTACCGGACCACAGCGGTCAAAGCCACGCAGCGCTGTAGGCAATGCGCAGCCAAGTGCAATCACCGCGTTGACATCGGCATGATCGGGAACGCGGAAGAATGCGAGACCATTGGGTAGCCAGGCATAGTCGGCGTAGCTTCCCCAATTGGGTTTTGTGGCATCTTCGAAAAATTGCGAATTTTCGCAGGGTGTTTCGTCAAGAACCGTGCAGCTGTGGCAGCGATGGCAAAGCGCTATCGGTGCCCAGTAAACCATGTCGCCTGTCTTTACCGGCACGCCTGCATAGTCCGTGGACACACCTGCACCCAATTTTTCGACCCGACCGACCCCCTCATGCCCAAGGATAATCGGGAAAGGCATCACCCCGGCACCCCCGTCGGCAATGTGAACGTCGCTTCCGCAAACCCCACCGACAATGATCCGGACCAGCGCGCCGCCCGGTTCGGGATCGACAATCGGCACGTCCCAGGTTTCGATACGATTGGGCTCTACGAGTACGCATGCCTTACCTGTTGTCATAAATTTTCCTTTCCTTTGGCCCAATTCTAACGCCTGGTGCCACTGATGTTCTGTTCTATGCTAACACTAAATCTGGCATTCTAACCTTCGGGCAAACCTCAGTCGCCAATCGGCGCAGCGATTCTTCCCATGGCTTAGGATCATCCAGACTATCATGCTGGTTGGCGACAATCTGTCCCCAGCCGCCGCATTTATCGGCGAGAACTTCAAGTTTCTCTATCACCGTTTCAGGCGATCCGCACAGAATTACATGTTCGATGAGAAAGTCATCGTCGATATCATCGGGTTTAATGTCGACCCCGCTGTCAGCGATGATCCCGTCAAATAGGCTAAATTTGACGTATATCTCTTTCAGATACTCGTGCCATGTGCGCATCATGCCCGACTTCAGCACTAATCGCTTGGCCTCGGCGTCTGTGTCGGCAATGAACACGTCGCGGCAAACGCGATAGCGGCTGCGGTCGGCGGTCCGGCCTTTGGATGCCATCGCTGCTTCCCAAGTGTCCCAATGCGCCTTCATTTGTGGCGTACCGCCAAAAAAAGATATTGGGCTATAGTCACGTTCGCCTGCGAATTTCATAGAGGATGAATTCATCGACAGGCCAGTCACTGCTATTTCCAGCTTATCCCGACCGCCATAGGGACTGTTGTCGGCTATCAAGACATCATACTCCGGCATTGTTTCCGATCCCGGAAAGCCTGCCTGGAAATATTGGCCTTTCTCGACGAACGGCTTGCGCTCCCAAACCCGCTCCATCAGGTGAAGTGCCTCAAGCTGGCGTGGCGCCAGGCCGGAGATATTCTCATAGCCGTGCAGAATTGCATCGGTGTGATGGCCGCCGGGCGCAACGCCAAGGAAATAACGTCCTTCCATCACTTGACTGAGCCAGCCGATGCGGATGGCGAGTGTCGCCGGGTCATGATAGGGTAACAAATGTGCCATCGGTGCAAAGCGGATGTGTTTTGTTGTCTGTGCGCAGGCAGCAATGATCGCATCGGGCATCGGGATATTCTCCCAGCCAAGAGTATAATGCTCACCGATCATGTAATCGGCATATCCTGCCTCGTCTGCGATCCGCGCGATGTCGAGCGCCCAATCGAACACCTGACGGGGAGTGCGGTCCGGCGGATTATAAGGGGTCATAAAGATACCGCATTGCATCGTCATAAATACTTCTCCTTCTCTTTCAACGGATGCGCCTTTGCGCGTTATACCCAAGTTCCGTCTTCGGCTTTGTTGGCAAAGTGTGGGGCGACCTTTGCGATAAATTCTTCGAGTTCAGCATGATTTTCGTCAGGTTCCAAATGGCCCTGTCCAAACATCAGGAACAGCTCGTTAAAGCCCAGCTTGTCGTGGGCCTTACCGATCTGATCGATGATTTCGTCGGCCGATCCGATCAGCACATTAGGCGGACGCTGGCCTAGCGGAATAAACCATTCGTCCCAGAACCACATATGCTCTTCCATCAGCTTTTTGGCGCGCTCCTTGTCGCTGGTGAGCATAAGGAAGCCGCCCCATGCTGAGGCTTCGGCGCTGGTAACCTGGCGGTCGTGTTTTGCCGCATGAGCGATGTAACGCTGGTTCAGCGAGTCGCAGAAATCGAGATTATCGGAGAGCACGATCAGCTTTCCGCCTTCCTCTGCCCAAAAATCGATCGTCCGTCCAGATGCTGCGAAGCCGCCATAGATCGAAGGATGCGGATCTTGGTAACAGCGTGGTGCGATGCCAATCTGGCGGACTATGCCCTCGGCATCCTGGCCCTTGCCATATTTGGCATAAGCGGGGTGCCCACCCGATCCGCCTTCGGGCGGGAATTGCCAATTGTCACCCTTGTGATCAAAAACGTCGCTGGTCCACGCTTTCTTGATAACCCGAACGCCCTCTTCAAACAGTGACCGATTGCGCGCATCCTGCTGATCTCGCGCCTTTACGTTGTCGGGCGTCGTAGCGCCCACGCCTTCCTTTATGCCGTAAGCATCAACCCACCGCGCATGATAGCCGCGGGTGAAGCCGCAATAGAGCCGTCCCTGCAGCATATGGTCAAGCGTCGCTATTTCCTCAGCAACGCGCACCGGATTGTGGGTTGTCATAGTATAGCCCATGATCCCCGCCTTCATCCGCTTGCTATGCTGGCCGACAAACAGGCTGAACATGCCCGGATGGTTGTTCGCCTCGAAACCTTCGATCTGCAAATGATGTTCGGGCTGGCAATAACCGTAAAATCCCAGTTCGTCGGCATGGCGAACATAGCCGCGCACTTCTTCGAGAAAGCGTTGGTAAAGCTCTGGGCGTTGGCCAGCCATTCCCTGCTCAATCTCGTGTCGCCGTCCAACGACTCCGGTTTGCATTAAATGGAATTTCATTACTCGCTCCTAGCCTTAACGTTATCAACAACTAGTTTGATAGGTTTGATGAAACCGATCTATCAATGGACTTTTAGATGGTCAACAATTGCGTTGACAGATTGTTCGGGGTTAAGCAAGGGAAACTAGCGCTCATATAAAATGTAAGATGCGGGAGAGAATATGAGTTTCAATAGCTGGTCGGCGACTGCGACGCTTGGTGACCTCCTGGTGCGAAGTGCCAACCGGTTCGGGTCGCGCAAAGCTATCGTCTTTTCCGAATCAGAAATGACCTATGCCGAGCTACTCGACGGTTCGGTTGCCGTCGCGCGCGGCATCATCGGCCTTGGTATTGCGCCGCGGTCCCATATTGGCCTGCTTGCAAATAACGGCCATGAACTGGTAACTGGACTGTTCGGTGCGTGGCTCGCCAATTGCGTCGCGGTGCCACTCAACGCGCGGCACAAGGCCCATGAACTAGGCTTCATCATCGATAATTCGCAGATCGTGTTGCTGCTGAGCGCTGCGGGCGACGTTACCCATGTCGATTTTCGTGACAACATCGCCAGCGCTTTGCCATCACTCGCTTGCACATCATCGAACAAGTTGGAATTGCCCGAAGCTGCGGCGTTGCGTAACATAGTGTTGCTATCCGGTAAGGCTCCCCAAGGGTTTATGGACGCTAAGGAATTTGCCGCGGCAGGCGACAAAGTTACAGCCGACGATGTTGATCACAGACGTCGCTGTACCAAGCTGCGCGATATAGCGACGATTATCTATACTTCAGGGACGACCGCCAATCCCAAGGGCTGTATGCTAACCCATGAAGCAATGTCACGCGGCCCGGTCGAGCGCGCAGAAAAGCGCTTTCGATCAGGCGAGTATGACGTGACATGGGGAGGCGGACCGCTGTTCCACATCGGGTCGCTTGCGCCATTCATCGGATCGATCGGGGCATCGGGAACCTATCTTACCGACACATTCTTCAACCCGGAGCGCGCAGTTGCGTTGATGGCGCGCAACGGCGTCACCGCGATGTGGCCCTGGTTCCCAGCAATCTTACAGCCGCTACTCGACCAACCTAACTTTGTCGCAGCCACCGAAAAATTACGATCAATGCTACTCATCGGGCCCGAAACATTGGTCAACCGAGTCCAGCAGCTCTTGCCACAAGCTGAAATTATGCAAGCCTGCGGGATGACCGAAACTGCAGGCATTTTTGCGCTCAGCGATCCCGACGAAACGCCAACCCAGCGCGCCACCAGTAATGGAAAGGCTGTACCTGGAATCGAATTGCGCATCGTCGACGAGAGAGGTTTTGACGTCCCTCCCAATGCAGTGGGAGAAGTCTTGGTCCGTGGCTATTGCGTCATGGAGGGCTATTATCGCGATACGACTAAAAGCGCAGAAGCACTCGACAAAGACGGATGGCTCCATACTGGCGACCTTTACACGCGCAGTACCGAAGGCCGCCTTGTGTTCCACGGCCGCGCAAAGGACATGCTTAAAGTGGGTGGGGAAAATGTCGCAGCAATCGAGGTGGAGGCGTTTCTGTGTAGCCATCCAGCGGTGCGCATTGCCGAAATCGTTGGGCGTCCTGACCAACGCCTTGACGAAGTGCCCGTTGCGTTTGTTGAATTGATGCCCGGCACCCAAGTCAGCGCTGATGATCTGATCGCTCACTGCAAAGGTCGGATTGCCGGTTACAAGGTACCACGCGCCGTATACTTCTTGAATGCCGAAGACTGGCCGATGTCAGCAACGAAGGTTAACAAGCGGGCATTGCGCGCCTGGTTAGCCGAGCTTGCACCATGACCTCATTTGGGAAGCGCCATGCCATCAAAGAAAATGTCGCAGAACCCTTCGGACACTTGGCCGGCCGGATTGGAGCCACCGGGCTGATACCAACGGTGCGTCCAGTTAAGCATGCCAAAAACCGCATTGGCGGCAATCGATACCGGAATATCCGATCGCATTTCACCACGTTCAATCATCTCAGAAATCAGGTTCATCACAATACGCTCGAATTTGCGCGTTTGGCTGACGATCTCTTGGGCCCATGCGCTCTTCTCGCCCGTGATCCGATCCATGTCTTCCTGTATGTAAACATACATATACGGGTAGTGTTGGTCGTACGCCCGCATGAGTTGGCAGATTACGCCGCGCAATCGTTCAGCAGTCGTCAGCGCGGTATCATTCGCGATACGCTTGCATTCGTTGATATTTTCATCGACGCCAACGCGCAGGCATTCGCGAAACAGCTCTTCTTTGCTGGCGAAATAATAATAAACCGTTGCACGATCAAGCCCCGCCTTACGTCCGATTTCGGCAAGCGTGGTCGCGCGGAAACCATTATTCTTGAACTGACGACCGGAGATCTCGACCAGTTCGGCACGCTTTGCGAGATAGTCGCCGCTGCCGTCTGCCAATGCCGATTTGCGTCTGCGGGAAATGTTGCTGGATTGCGTCATGGGCATCTGACTATCGCTTAACTGACCAGAATTCCATACCTATTCATTCAGCCATTACAATTGGAGAGTCACCATGGGTCAACTTGACGGAAAAATTGCCATAATTACAGGTGCATCGCGGGGGATGGGCGCATCGCACGCCCATCGCTTTGTCGCGGAAGGCGCAAAGGTACTGCTTACCGACATGCGTGCCGATCTCGGTAAAGCCTTGGCAGCGGAACTAGGCGGCGCAGCAATTTTTGCAGAGCACGATGTAACCAGCGCCGCCGATTGGCACCGGATCGTCGGCATCGCAGAAGACGAATTTGGTCCGGTCACGGTTCTCGTCAACAATGCCGGTATTTTGGGGCCGATGGCAAAGACGGCCGATGTTGTAGAAGCCGACTATATGCATGTCTGCGCCGTCAATCAGCACAGCATCTACCTCGGCATGCGCGCGGTCATTCCTTCGATGCTAAGAGCCGGACAAGGCTCCATCGTCAACATTTCTTCGATAGCCGGCCTTGTGGCCAATTACGGATTTCCGAGCCTCGCTTATGTAGCCAGCAAATTTGCTGTGCGCGGTATGACAAAGGCGGCGGCAGTCGAATATGGACCGGACAATATCCGCTGCAATTCGGTCCACCCCGGCTTCATTATGACGCCGATGATGGTCGAAGCGACCAATGAGGAAGGCGGCGACGCGCTTGCACAAATCCCGTTACGAAGGATCGCCGAGCCCGAGGAAGTGTCCAATCTGGTGCTGTTCCTTGCATCCGACCAATCGTCCTACATAAGCGGCGCGGAGCATGTGATCGACGCAGGCATGACAGCGCAATGATGAAAATCCCGTTTCGTGTCGACTGCGAATCAGCCGCTTCCACATTTCAAAGTCAGGCATTACACACGTCAGATTGATAACTTTGTTTCAGGCGGTGCAGCACTCGCAGCCGCGCATTTTGGTGATGTTATGGACCCGAACAATTCTAGGACTTTACGGACCCGCGGGACATGGCCTTGGTGGCGTCAGGCTGCGATCATGCCAATGTACAGCATAGTCCCGCCTGCTCAGTGACAATGGTACCAGCTATACCCAATACCAGCGGACTCACCGCAAGAACTGCGCCGTAGTTTTGGAGACAACTTCTTCAGCTGTTACGCTAGGTGCGGTTTCTATCAGTTTGAACGGTGATAGATGGTCCGACCGCTGAAACACCGCAAGATCGGTGATAATCATATCAACGACATTTTTGCCTGTTAACGGCAAAGTGCAGGCGGGGATGAATTTCGGTGACCC